>Ga0209633_10004791_pt1 | contig 12089 bp, 7 predicted proteins | sample Cruoilmetagenom1_FD_187290 | JGI IMG/M metagenome (GOLD analysis project Ga0209633, IMG submission 187290) | Oil polluted marine microbial communities from Coal Oil Point, Santa Barbara, California, USA - Sample 1 (SPAdes) (version 2) | ecosystem: Environmental > Aquatic > Marine > Oil seeps ... | reverse complement strand
CATAAATCCGGTCAATACCGCCGCCGCCATTAATGGTGTCATTCCCATCTTCGCCGTACAAAAACTCATTGGCAGATGTGCCTGTAATCGTATCATTGAAGTTAGATGCAAATAGGCGCTCAATCGACACATAGCTATCGCCAGCCGCGTCGCCAAGTGTGCCGCCAGTGCCCATGTTCACAACAACGCGCGACGTAGCTGTGCGGTAATCCACATTATCAAGGCCCGCGCCCCCGTCCATTGCATCAGCGCCAGCGCCGCCAAATAAAGAGTCCGCACCATCCCCGCCATTTAAGATGTCATTACCCGCATCGCCGAACAATTGGTCATTACCAGCATCGCCGTTAAGCGTATCATTACCGTCGCCGCCGTGAATCACATCATTGCCACCAAGGCCGCTAAACACATCATCACCAGATGTGCCTGTTTCCGTATCAGCGCCTTCAGTAAATGTAGGGCCGCTTGGCGCAGACAGAGCCACATCACCATCAGAGAATTTTGCAAATTCTATATTGGTGAGCGTATCGCTTCCGTCAGTACCGCCCGTGACCGTCCACGTGCCATCGCCATTATCCGTGATGGTATATAACGCCTGCGCGCCGCTATACACAGCATAGTCAGTCCCATCGCCGCCGTCTAAAATATCATTGCCAGCACCGCCAGTAAGTTCGTTATCAACAGCATTCCCTGTCATAGTATCAATGCCGCTACCGCCAACTGCGTTTTCAATGATAGAGCCGCGCGAAATAGAGATAACGCCGTCAATGCCATTCACATCCGAAAATGCTTCAGCATTAAGATCAATACGCTGCGCTACGGTATAACCAGAAAAGTCTAGCGTGTCAGTGCCGCCCGTATCATAAATACTCAGTGAAGGAAGGTTTGTCAGATCAGGATTATCAAAATTATGTACAGACGTTAGCGCTTCAGTAGAATTAAATCCATAAACTGTGTCAGTATTACGAGTTGTCGTGTTCGCGCCATATAAATCTTGAATCGCAATGATGTCCGCAATTTGTGGCCCTAAAACAAACCGTACATCACCAAAATAACCACTCTCATTTTGGTCAAAATATGACATGACTGTATAAGCCCAGCTGTCATTTAGGTACGAATTATCTACATTATATGTGGCGCTACCATTATATGGCCCCGCATGACCAAGACCTAATGAGTGACCAATTTCGTGCATAAATGTTTGATAGGTATAACTATCAAGATTTGTATTGCCGCCATTCCATGTCGACGTGACATTTAAATCAGAACTCAGAACAACGCCCGCAGATGTCGTGTTACTATTAAACGCACCATCGGCATTGTTACGGAAGACAATATCGCCCACGCCTTCTACGAAATTAATATTGGCAATTTCCGCCCATGCATCAAGTGCCCGGCGCGCTAGCGCTTCAGCGCCAGCGGTTAATGAATTAGCACCCGAGGCAAAACTAAAGTTAATTGTAGTCGCGCCGCCACCGCCTGTATTGTACGACTCGCGCGTATCAAATTCATCAGTCAGGAAATTGGCCACCTCATCGATTGTGCGCAGGACCAACGTAGGCACTTCTTGAATAGTAATGCCATATTCACCCGTTGTCGTACCAAACCCATCAGCCTGAATATAGTACACACCAGTGGTATCGGCTGTAAACGATAAGCGCGCATTATTAGTAGGGCCAGAATCGTCATCGGAAGCAACAACAGCCCCCGTCGAATCAATTACTGACACTAGGCTGTCCAAAACAGGTGTTGCCAGGTTTCCTGTTGCGTTTTGCGAAATTAAATAACGCTGGCCCGCTTCAAGCGTAACCGCAAACCAGTCCATGTCTCCAGACGTATCGATTGAGCCTGATACGGTGCCGTTAATTGCCGCTGTCGCTGCCGTTGTGTTATTGGCAGCAATTTCATCCGGGGAAGCATCGTGATTAAGAGTTGCCGACAGGGTATAATCGCCTGTGGACGTGCCGTTATATGATTGCGCCGACACGTAAAACGTACCTGACGTCGCCGCTGTGAACGTTAGTAAAGAATGCGTTACTGTCCCAAAGATGATATCATCATTGGTCGCAAGCTCAACACCTGTAGAATCCATAAGCCGCAAGAGCGGGTCTGATAGCGGGTTGCCGCCTGTTCCCATCATAGAAAAATCATATGTTTCCCCAGCGACAAGCGAAATTTCAAACCAATCTTGATCATTTACAAAATCTAGTGTTTCGGAAACCTGCCCATCTACAGTAATCGTTGCCGACGTAGACGTATCACCAGGGATCGTATTTTCAAGAATGTCATTAGCAGCAACAGGGGAGAAGAGAGCACTAAAATCAAGATTTGCTAGGCTATCAAAGTCAGAAAGACCATCAAAGTCAGCTAGCAAATCCGCCAATATCGTCTTCGCACTTGCTTGTTGAGTATCGCAACTGCAACACGCACATCCGCTAACACTACTTTGCTCTTCTAATGCCGCATCAAGACTGTTTGCAAGGTCATTAAAAAAATTGGGGGTATGGTCTAAACCAGTCGACACGATGCCGGAAAAATCAAACGCACTCCGCCCATAATCGAATTGGAAGTCAGATTGCGGAAGGGCGAAGACATTGTCACCGCCAACCGTGCTTAAAAACTCTTCAAATATTTGCAAACCCATAGCGTTTCCTTTTTCATTTCCTACTACTGCCCCTCGGTTAGGGACTTTATGTGAAAACTATAGTTAAATCAAACCAATATTACTGTGATAGTTTACACATTGCTGTGATTTAATCTTGGCACTCTCTCGTATGAAAACAGGAGCAAAGCCAACCTACTTTAACATTCTGACTTCACGCTGCGGTAGCGGCATATCTATGCCGTGCTTTTTCAGTGTTCGCCAAACGATGAAATTCAGATCAGATGTAAATTTGTTCTCGCCATCATCAATGCCGTCCGCCCAAAATTCTATAGCAAACTTAATGCCGCTATCTGCAAATTCACGCAGCTCTAGGTCTGGCATTTCAGGCTCTTGCAGGACTTGCGGGTGTTTTGAAATCGCAGGGATCAACATGCCCTCTAGCGCGTCAACATCCGTCTCATAACCAACACTGAAATACACTTCGTAGCGCTGGCGCGGATCTTTGTGGGTCCAGTTTTCATAGGCAGATTCAATGAACGTATTGTTAGGCACCATAATGTCTTTACCGTCCGTGGTTTCTACTGTGGCAGAGCGCATATTCATGGCTTCCACATAGCCCTCTTGCCCGTCAGGAAGCACCACATAGTCACCAATTTTCAAGGTGCGATCTAGGAGCAAAATCATACCAGAGATGAAATTGGCTGCAATTCCCTGCATACCAAAACCAATGCCGAGCATAAGCGGCGCGCCCAGCACCATCAATGATGTCATGGGAATACCTGCAATGCCCATCAGCAAAATCAGTAGGGCTGCGAATATTAACAACTCAAAAATTTTGGCGAAAAGTTCGCGCGTAGGTCCGTCGATGCTGTCTTGAGAACGAATGGCCTCTTTGCCTTTATTGTTAGATATACGCCCAACCCAAAACAAAATACCGCCGAAAATCAGCAAATTCATAATCGACCATGCTGGAATTTTGATATTACCAAGCTCTAAAATGGCATCTTCCATCATGAATTTTTGGAAATTATCATACCAACCAAATACTTTGAGAACCGCAATCGGAATAGCTATCCAGATCACTAGTTTTTGCACGATTGGATGAACAACAAAGCGCCGAATGGCGGTGTAAAGCAAAAAGACGACAGCCAGCCCCTGCGCTATTTTCACCAGCCAATCTTGCCCAAGCATAGGTACATTTTGCAAAATTGGAGACACAATCGCATAGATAGAGATTAGCAAGGCTGGGAACACCAAATCGCGTAACTGCCAGCCAATTTTCCTCAGCCGTACCATTTTGCCATCTTCTGGGTTTTCTCGTAAAAACTCGACGCGGCGAAGTAATTTTTTCGTAAAATAGCGTGCTAAATAATAACCAAGTGCGACCATCGCCACCATGACCAAAAACGAAGCGCTTGTTAGCCAACCTAATATCTTGTTTAAAACCTTCATAATCGACGTTTTGATCGCGGCGGTATCAAATGCAGTCTTCTTTGGCTTTTCTGCGTCCTCGCCAATTGGCAACTCTGGCACATTGGGAGCGCGCGCTTTTTCTTGCTGCATGACGGCGGTGCTGATAGCTTGATCCGCCGTTTTTCGGGCTTCTACAGCTGCCGTGAATTGATCGGGATCTCCCGATTTTACTGCCTCTTCCATCGCTTGGTCAGCACGTTTGCGGGCCGCAATTGCTGCGTCATAGGCATTGACGTCTACGGTTTTTTCTTGAGAGGTAGTCGGTGCGTGTTCAGGTAGCGCCTCTTCACCCTCCGCATTTTTACTGGCTTCACCTTCACTGGCAGGCGGTGTTTCTTGTGTTGTCTGCTCTTGAGTGTCAGGTTTGGCCTCAGTTTGCGCAATTGCAGAATGGGCGGTAAACATCATTAAAGCTATGGCAAATAGACCCGCCAGCGCTTCTCTAAGTGATAATTTAAAATTCATAATACTACTCATACATAAACCCGTCCCGAATCTGTAAAAACTAAGCTTTGGGCTATCTTTTGTAAACACTTTTGCGCTATGCGAACCGTGTACAAAACAGTAGAAGAATAAATTCAGGATCAAGTATCCTAAAACAAGAGGCGAGGAGCGAACAAAGTGAGTGACCAGGAAATAAAAAAAGTCGTTTTAGCCTATTCAGGCGGCCTCGACACATCAATTATTCTTAAATGGCTTCAAGAGGAAAAAGGCTGCGAAGTTGTCACCTTTACGGCTGACCTTGGACAAGGCGAAGAGCTGGAACCGGCGCGGCGCAAAGCCGAGGCCTGCGGCGTCAAAGAAATTTTCATTGACGACCTTCGCGAAGAATTTGTGCGCGATTTTGTCTTCCCAATGTTTCGCGCCAATGCGCTTTATGAAGGGCTTTATTTGCTCGGTACATCCATCGCCCGCCCGCTGATTTCCAAACGCCAGATCGAAATCGCCCGCATGGTCGGCGCTGACGCAGTCTGCCACGGCGCAACGGGCAAAGGTAATGACCAAGTACGGTTCGAACTGGCTTACTATGCGCTTGACCCAGACATCAAAGTCATCGCGCCCTGGCGTGAGTGGGATTTAAACTCGCGTACAAAGCTGATTGAATACGCTGAAAAACACGGCATTGAAATCGCCACCGACAAACGCGGCGAAGCGCCTTTCTCTGTCGACGCTAATTTGCTGCACACGTCATCAGAAGGTAAAGCGCTGGAAGACCCAGCCGTCGAAGCGCCAGAATTTGTTTATCAGCGCACGGTCTCCCCCGAAGCCGCGCCTGACAAAGCCACCTATATCGAGGTTGGGTTTGAGCGCGGCGACGCCGTGTCTATTGATGGCGTTAGCATGAGCCCCGCCACCATCCTAACAAAGCTTAACGAGCTTGGCGGCGCCAATGGCATTGGCCGTCTTGACCTGCTGGAAAACCGTTATGTGGGTATGAAATCGCGCGGTATTTACGAAACGCCCGGCGGTACTATCTTGCTCATGGCCCATCGCGGCATTGAGCAAATTACCATGGACAAAGGCGCTATGCACCTCAAAGACGAGCTGATGCCAAAATATGCCGAGCTGGTTTATAACGGCTATTGGTATTCGCCAGAGCGCGAAATGCTACAAGCCGCCATCGACAAATCCCAAGAACTAGTCGACGGCACTGTGCGCCTCAAACTCTATAAAGGCAGCGTGACTATCGTGGGCCGTACCTCGCCCTATTCGCTATATTCCCAAGAGCATGTCACATTTGAAGAAGACGATGTTTATGATCAGGCAGACGCTGGCGGTTTCATAAAAATCAATGCCCTTCGCCTACGCCTGCTCAAAGCCCGCGACCAAAAGGCGGGGCGGAACGATTAATTCATTCGCTGTTTAAAAATAATAGTTCTTTAAAAAATAAAAATTCAGAGATATCAGAGATAAATGGATTGCACGTGTAAATTTAGCGGCCGTACAAATAATAGTAGCAATCACCACCGCCATTTTCGACTGAATGCCGAGTTGGCTTCTAACCTTAAATTAAAGTAAAAACACCTTTATAGCGTCGACATTTATAAATTTTTTACTTATGGTACACGGTTACGTAGCAAATTTTTTAAGCCGCCAGAGGGAATAATTTATGAGAAAAGTTAACTTTTTGAGGAAAGCTGATAAAGCTGATAAAGCTGATAAAGCTAAAATAAAGCAGCTTGAAGATACTATCAATAGCCTCACAAAAGCCCGCGACGCTTTTCAAAACAGATTACAACAGCGCAATGAACAAAACGTAGCTCTCCGGCAAACAATAGATACTTTAAATGAAAAGCAAAAATCATTCTCGGCGAAGCTTGATGCTACAAATACTAGCAATCGAAGAGGCTTAGCGTTAGAGCGTGTTGAGCATTTTTTTAAAGGAAAAAAACTATCTCTCCCGCAGGAAGGATATGAAGCGTTCTTAGAAAAATGCGCCACTCAAGCACCTGAAAAATATAACTTATTCATGGAAAACATAGAAAATTTGCAACACAGGGGGATTTTCGAGCAACTTTTTTCAACAGAAATTGACATGGCTCAGGGTTTTAATTTTCGCAAATTGTGCCCCATAGTCACTTTCCAACGCGGCTCATACGATATTGACCTCGCAAAAAAGATGGGCGTCACAATTGCTGAGCAAAAAGCAAAACTGATCGATATTACAAAAACGAGATTTGACGCGGCTCTCATGGACAAGCATATAGATCCAAAACGCGTAGAATCTATTTGTGAAATTGGCGCGGCGTGGGGTGCAGCAACAAGGTATATGTTAAATCGTTACAAACCTACTACATATCATGTCTATGAAATTGACACGGCGTGGGCACAATGGCTAACGGAAAATTTAGGTGTTGATTCCAAATCATGCGACGGTGAAACATTCGCGGAGACTGATGACGAAACTATGGACATTATGGTCGCTTCGTCTTGCTTGTATTTCATGCCGTTTGTAAAGCAATGGAATTATCTGACAGAAACTGCACGGGTTCTTAGGCCGGGTGGCTTGGCTTTCTTTAATGTAATAGTCACAGAGCAATTAACTGTTCCGGCTTTAAAAGAACTTCTTTCAAACTTTTTCCCGCGGCGGGCATTTGGATATATCCCCCAGCACTGCCTTGACACAGCTTTCCCTAAAGAAGAATTTGAATTGCTAGTTGAAAATCCGCAAAAAGCTGATCAGTATCATATTTATCGTAAATTATAACTGGTAAGCGCAATTGCTTAAAGCAAGGCGAGGCGGCGCAGTTGATCAATTTATGATGCCACAAATTACAGCACCACTCTAATAACTGCTTGACCGACTTGGCGCATAAGTTATTTATGCGCAAACTTAGTGGAACGAGGCCCTCATGAACATGTCTAAAATTTTGGTTGGTGAAGACCCGCCCTTTGATATCAATGTAATCATCGAAGTGCCCCTAGGCGGCGAACCTATTAAATATGAAATGGACAAAACCAGCGGCGCAATGTTTGTAGACCGGTTTCTCTATACGGCCATGCGTTATCCCTGTAATTACGGGTTTATTCCGCACACACTTTCAGATGACGGCGACCCAACAGATGTACTAGTTGTAGGCAAGCGCGCGTTGATGCCAGGCTGTGTTGTGCGGGCGCGTCCTGTTGGCGTTTTGCTCATGGAAGACGAGGCAGGGTTTGACGAAAAAATCGTCGCCGTGCCCCACTCAAAGCTCACCCCGTTTTACAACCAGATTAAAACCTACCAAGATTTACCCGAAGTACTACAGCAGCGTATCCCACACTTTTTCGAGCATTATAAAGACCTAGAAAAAGACAAATGGGTCAAGATCAAAGGCTGGGCAGGCTGCGAAAAAGCAGGTGAACTAATCGAAGCGGCAATAAAGGCTTACAAGTAAAACCAAGCTAGTGAGTAAGTCGCGGCGTAAATAAATCAACGCCGATTTTTTCAAATGCAGCTGTTAACTGTGACGCATCACGGGCATCAAAATACATTTCTTCTTCTGTCGCACAATTGCGCACAACGCGCCTTGCTTCGGTGTCAGCCACCTCATATGAAATAGAATAAATATCTATTTTATCGCGCTTTATCTCGCCACATATTTTTTCAGTTGCTCTGTCTGCAGCATGCCTATCAGTATCAGTATGCAAGATGTCATCTTTTGACAAAGTATTAGCGCCATCAGTCATAAAAATAACGACATTTCTTACTTCTTTACCTGGTGGAGGCGTTCCGACTGCTGTTAACGGGGCACGCTTATCAAGTGTGCGCCACCCCCACATCAGGCCTGAAGGAAGATATGTATTATCATTAGCAGTTAATGCGTTAATGTCAGCCCGTATCACATCTAAGTCCCGCGTCATTTCGCGAAGCGGCCGATTACAATCAACATCCCTCACATCAATACTTGGGTCCGAGTCGAAAATACCAGGAATTGGTTTTCCAGGACTGAACTCTACTTTTTCGCTCCAGCCACCCAGGCGCGATCCAACGCAGCCTTTCCATGTATGCACGACAGGCGGAGGTGTATGACAAACTTCAACGGGAGCTCCGTAAACATTATCACAGCCATAGCTAGACCCAGCTGGCCTGCCCGAACTACCACCGCAAGAATAAGGCACACCATCATTCGTACAAGTGCCCGCTGGCGTAGCTGGTGTAGCAGGATATGATCTCATACCGCAATTAGTTTGGCCAACAACAGGCGCAACCATAGAACACGATTGTGGAAATGTTTCAATCCAGTCTGCTGGAACATCTATCCAAGAAGCATTTTTATTGCCAACCCCCACATTCACATATTGAGCGAATGGAACGACCGACATTTGAAGTTTATCCGTATCATGTTCATCAAGAACATCGACAAGACGCAGAGCCGCCGTTTTCATTGACGACAACCGAGAATTATAATTCATCGAACCAGTAACATCCAAAACCAGCGTTATATTGGTATAAGTTTGCACACCCATAAACGATTCAGCGACAACCCCGATATTGGAATTTTCATAACCAAAAATCCCCATGATGACAGTATCATATTCTCCCGACACATGCACTTGAAGGCGATCGTCTCCATCAATTGTAACTGTTGTAACTAAATTTGTATTGCCAAAACTATTGTCAAGAACACTCATTTTCGCGATCTCAAGCAAATCGGCATGATCCGTTTTACCCGACTTTGCCGCCGCTAATACAGCCGCATCCGCGAAATTTTGATATTCGCTACGTTTTGTTGCCATGGTGTTAAAATCAATCGCAGCGCCTATACCTGCCAATAGTGTCATAGCGCCAACAGCAAAAAAAACTGCCATCTGCCCACTTGTGTCTTTTAAATAATTTTTGAACATAATTTTCCTGCACTTCCCCACATTAAAGTTGAATTAGTAATAGCAGGGTTTAGTTAAAGCCATATTTGCCAGCATGGTGAATTATTGGTGAAGAAGAGAATCCATTAATGCCTTTACCTCAGCGCTTTGCCATTCGACGGGGCCAGGTATACGGGCTATTTCACGCCCCTGTTTATCGTAAAATACACTGATCGGGAGCCCACCGACACCTAGTTTTGCCGAAATTCCCAGAGATGGGTCATGGTAAAATTTCAAATTTGTGAACTTATGGGTCTGGTAAAAACTTTCGCCATTAACGGCCTCAATATCCATATTAACAGCAACCACTTCAAACTGGTCACCACCATACGTGCCTTGAAATTGTTCAAGGCTAGGCATTTCTAACACGCATGGCCCGCACCAAGTGGCCCATACATTGACCAAAATAACCTTACCTTGAAAATCCTTTAGGTAAACATCCGCCCCATCTATTGTCTTTAAGGCCAAGCTGGGCTGCGCGGGCGGCGGGTTTAAAACCACCAATTCCTTAAGGCTGTCTTTAGCAAATTTGTGTAAATCATCCTTCTTATAAGAGCATGATTGCACAAGTACAAAAAATATAGCAAACACAGCGGTAAGAAGCATAATGCGCAGCGCCCATGACAGGGCCTTGGAGCGTTCCGCGCGAGGTAGAGAGTTAGACATGAGTAAATCACCTAAAGGTCAAAGCATGTGGGGCGGTAGGTTTTCTGACAAACCTTCGGACATAATGCAAGCTATCAATGTCTCTATCGGGTTTGACCAGCGTTTTGCCCTGCAAGATATAGCGGGATCGAAAGCCCACGCGGATATGCTGGCGGCGCAAAATATTATCACGGATACGGACAATGCGGCTATCCAAACTGGACTAGATGATATTTTACGTGAAATTGAAAATGGCACATTTCCTTACCGCGACGAATACGAAGATATTCACCTGAATATCGAAGCCCGCTTAAATGAGCTTATTGGCGGCGCCGCAGGGCGGCTACACACGGGCCGTTCGCGCAATGACCAAGTGGCGACGGATTTTCGGCTTTGGACCCGGGACGCGCTTGATGGGTTCGAAGATATTATCACTAATTTACAAAAAGCGCTCCTTGCGCAGGCTGGCGCGCACGCCGATACGCTCATGCCGGGGTTTACCCACCTGCAAGTGGCCCAGCCCGTTACCTTTGGCCATCATATGCTAGCTTATCTGGAAATGTTTGCCCGTGACAAAGCCCGTTTCAAAGACTGCCGCGCCCGCTTAAATGAAAGCCCTCTGGGCGCAGCCGCGCTTGCAGGAACCCCCTACCCGATTGACCGCGATATGAGCGCGGGAGCGCTTGGGTTTGACCGTCCTATGGCCAATTCACTCGACGCCGTATCTGCGCGCGATTTTGCGCTCGAGGCGCTCGCAGCTGCCAGTATTTGCGCGACACATCTCTCGCGCCTTGCCGAAGAAATCGTCATCTGGACATCGGCGCAATTTGCCTTTGTGTCCCTGTCCGATAAATTCACCACGGGCAGCTCTATTATGCCGCAAAAACGAAACCCTGACGCCGCCGAGCTAGTGCGGGCCAAGGTTGGGCGTATTTTGGGCGCGCAAGTGGCGCTCACCACCGTGATGAAAGGCCTGCCGCTGGCCTATTCCAAAGACATGCAAGAAGACAAAGAGCCTCTATTTGACGCGTTCGACGCGCTGGAGCTAGCCTTGCGCGCGATGGCGGGCATGGTGACCGACATAACGCCCAACAAAGAAAACCTAGCCGCCGCAGCGGGCGCAGCCTATTCCACGGCCACAGATTTGGCCGATTGGTTAGTACGCGAACAAGCCATGCCGTTTCGTGATGCCCATCACATCACAGGCGCGATTGTGGCGCTGGCGGAAAAGCAAGGCAAAGCCCTGCACGAATTATCCCTTAAGGACATGCAGTCCGTGCAGCCGCAAATCACAGAGCATGTTTTTGACGTGCTTAGCCCAGCTGCGTCTGCCGCGTCGCGCACGTCTTATGGCGGCACGGCTCCTGATAATGTGCGCGCGCAAATAAAGCGCTGGCAGAACAATCTGTAATTCTCGCAAAGATTTAATGATATTTATTGCGCCAAACCGAAATTCATGCGCTATAAACCCGTTATGAACTCAAGACTAACCAAACGCGCCAAGGCGCTGACTGGCCGCGCCCATCGGCATTTATTTTGGGAAACCTACGCCCCTGTTTTGGCGTGGGCGGCTTTGGCTGTCTTGTTATTTGTTACCGCTGCGGCCAGTGGTCTTTGGCAGCGCATCGGCGATCCGTGGCGGTTAATTGCGCTCATCGTCACTATTATTTTACTCGTGAAAAACGCATGGGACGCGCGTGCCAAGCACCGGCCAAACCGCTCCGCCGCGCGCAGGCGCGTCGAAACCGATAACGGTTTTGCGCACCGTCCCTTTGATACAGTGGCAGACACGCCCGCACTTGGCAGTGAAACTGACCCCGCCTGGAAAACCCATATGCGCAATGCCCGCCGTCAGGTCGAAGACGCGCGCGGCTCAAAACTAAGGCCCGCACTCGCGCCCAAAGACCCGTATTATTTGCGCTATATTGTGCCTTGCGCGCTTGTCCTCGCCGCTATGGTGGGCGCAGGCGATAATTATGAACGCCTGCGCGCCAGCCTGGCGCCTGGCTGGATACATGGTATG
>Ga0209633_10004790_pt1 | contig 12090 bp, 13 predicted proteins | sample Cruoilmetagenom1_FD_187290 | JGI IMG/M metagenome (GOLD analysis project Ga0209633, IMG submission 187290) | Oil polluted marine microbial communities from Coal Oil Point, Santa Barbara, California, USA - Sample 1 (SPAdes) (version 2) | ecosystem: Environmental > Aquatic > Marine > Oil seeps ... | reverse complement strand
TGAAGAATGGGAGAATGCCTAGTGTACGCGAATTAATGAAAGAAATGGATTATAAATCGCCACGTTCTGCGTCTGTTATTTTGCAAAATTTAATCGATAAAAATATACTCGGTAAAAAAGATGACGGAAGTATTCAGTTTATACAGTACGAATTTGATGCAAACGAAACTGAAAGCGAGCAAACAGTAAAGATTCCATTGCTAGGAACAATCGCTTGTGGTTTGCCCATTTTGGCCGAAGAAAATATCGAAGCTCTAATAGCTGTTTCAACCAAATTAGCTAAACCAACAAATAAATATTTTTTATTGCATGCCAAGGGCGATTCCATGAATGAAAAAGGAATTAACAATGGTGATTTAGTTCTAGTAAAACAGCAAAACTCTGCTGATAATGGTGATATAGTGCTTGCTTTAATTGATGACGAAGCTACTATTAAAGAACTAAGAATAAACAAGGATAACGTGCTTTTAATTCCACGTTCATCAAACAAAACGCATACACCAATTATTCTATCACGCAATTTTATTGTACAAGGGATTGTAGTATCTACCATACCAATGATCAGTGATTAATTTACAAAGTTGAGAATGCAAAACATACTGGTTTTGATTATTGATAATTGAAGAATTGCTAATTGTAAATTGATTTAAATGCATAAATCTATAGTTCATATTGATTTAGATACATTTTTTGTATCATGTGAGCGGCTACTTGATTCTAGCCTAAACGGAAAGCCTGTGCTTGTTGGTGGAACCAGTGGACGTGGAGTTGTTGCTGCTTGTAGTTACGAAGCCCGCAAATATGGTATTCATTCTGCAATGCCCATGCGTACAGCTCAGATGCTTTGTCCCGAAGCAACCGTAATTCGTGGTAATAGTGCCATTTACAGTAAGTATTCCGATGCAGTTACTGATGTAATTAAAGAACAATCTCCATTGTACGAGAAATCTTCTATCGATGAATTTTATATTGACGTAAGTGGAATGGATAAATTCTTTGGGACTTATAAATGGGCACAAGAACTACGTAATAAAGTAACTAGAGAAACCGGATTACCGATTTCCTTTGGACTTTCAACCAGTAAAACAGTTTCTAAGGTTGCTACAAATGAAGCTAAACCCGATAATCATATAAATATTCCATTGGGTAGCGAAAAACCTTTTTTGGCACCATTAGCAGTAAAAAAAATTCCTATGGTTGGTGATCAAACTTATAAAATGCTATTAAATATGGGTATTAAGTACGTTAAAACGGTACAAGAAATGCCTATGGAGCTTATGGATCGTGTTATGGGAAAAAGTGGGATAGCTCTTTGGAAAAAGGCTCAGGGAATTGATAACAGCGAAGTTATTCCGTATCGCGAACGAAAATCTCTTTCATCATCCTTAACGCTTGAAAAAGATACTATTGATATTCGCCAATTGAAAAATATTCTTACATCGATGGCGGAGAAGTTAACGTATTACCTTCGAAATGGAAATAAGCTAACATCTTGTGTTACTGTAACTGTGCGTTATTCTGATTTTGATACACGAACAAGACAAAAAAGAATTCCATATACATCCTTAGATCATACGCTAATTAAAACGACCATGGATCTTTTTGATCAATTGTATGAACGTAGGGTGCTTGTTCGTTTGGTCGGAGTGCGTTTTAGTCACTTACTTTCAGGAACATATCAAATGAATCTTTTCGAAGATACTGCCGAAATGGTGAACCTATATCAGGCTATGGATCAAATTCGAAACAGATATGGTCAAAATGCAATACGACGAGTAAATACTATGGGAACACGTGGAATAGGACAAATATCGAATCCATTTAATGGACAACCACCAATAATTCCTGCTCACAGACGATTGTAATTAATAATTAAAAATGAATAATTAAAAAATAAGATATTATCACAACGAATGTCATCCTGTCCCATAACTATCGGGAGTTGAAAGATATAATCGCCAATATTAACTACTTAGATAAAGTAACTAAAACTATGCTTTTGAATTGCCACACATATTATAGTTATAAATTTGGAACTCTTTCCATTGAGCAATTGGTACAAGAAGTCAAGGCAAAGGCTTATGAATCAATTGTATTGACTGATATTAATAGTACATCGGCTTGTTTAGATTTTATTCAAGAGTGCGAAAAAGAGCAAATAAAACCCATTTTAGGGATTGATTTTAGAAATGGAGTACAGCAGCAATATATTGGAATAGCTCAAAATAACGCAGCCTTTCAGCAGTTGAACGAGTATTTAACACAACACTTACACTCAGGTGATAATTTCCTTAAAAAAGCACCACAATTTACTGATGTTTATATTGTTTATCCTTTTGGTAGCCTTGATTATAAATCATTAAAAGAAAATGAGTTTGTAGGAATAAAACCAGCACAATTAAATAAATTGCTTTTTTCTGAGTGGAAAAATTATTTAAATAAATTAGTTGTTTTACAGCCTGTTACATTTCGACATAAACGAGATTTCAATATCCATCGTTTGTTACGAGCTATTGATAAGAATGTATTATTAAGTCGGTTGCCTAAAACAGAAGAAGCTAATCCTGATGAAATAATGTATGTGAATAGTGATATTCAGGAACTTTTTAAGGATTATCCAGAGATTTTAGAGAATACGGCAAGAATCATAGATAATTGTTCTATTCATTTTGAGTTTAAAACATCAAAAAATAAGCAAAGTTATACCGAATCTCCCGAAGAAGATTACAAACTTTTAGCCAGCGAGAGTTATAAGGGATTGAAATATAGATATAAGGAGCCATCTGATGAAGTTTTTGATCGAATCGAAAAGGAACTAAAAGTAATTAAGCAGCTCAATTTTTGCTCATATTTCTTGATTAATTGGGATATGGTTCAACATGCAAGGCGCAAAGGTTGTTATTACGTAGGACGCGGAAGTGGGGCTAACAGTATGATTGCTTATTTGCTGCGTATTATCGATGTCGATCCAATTGAGTTAGATTTGTATTTCGAACGTTTTATTAATCCTTCGCGTAGTAGTCCTCCCGATTTTGATATTGATTTTGCTTCGCGCGATCGAAATAATATTACCAAATATCTTTTCGATACGCATGGTTGGGATCATGTGGCTTTGGTAGGTACATATATTACATTTCAGTTTCGATCAATGATTCGTGAGATTGGAAAAGTTTTTGGTTTACCATCGTACGAAATTGAAAAACTACAAAAAACGCGCAATTTGAATGATGTAGATGAAATGGGGCAGCTGGTTTTAAAGTATAGCAAACTAATTCATGGATTTCCGAGTCATTTAAGTGTGCATTCGAGCGGAATAATTATATCCGAAGAGCTCATAAGTGCTTATACAGCAAATTATGCCACCAAAAGGTTTTCCAACCATTCATTTTAGTATGATCGAAGCTGAAAATATTGGCTTTGCTAAATTCGATGTACTCGGACAGCGTGGATTAAGCAAAATTGAAGATGCCATAGAAATGGTAGAAAAGAATATAGGTAACAAAGTTGATATTCATGATTTAGAACACTTTAAAAAAGATGAGAAAGTTAAAAATCTTCTAAAGCAAGGAAAAACTATTGGTTGTTTTTATGTTGAATCACCTGCTATGCGAATGTTACTCAAAAAGCTTGAAGCCGATGATTACTTAAGACTTGTAGCTGCTAGTTCTATTATTCGCCCCGGTGTAGCTAAAAGTGGTATGATGCGAGAGTATATCTTACGATATCGCCATCCGGAACGCAGAGAAGTAGCCCGAAAGGAAATGCCGGAACTATATGATTTATTGGAAGAAACCTACGGAGTAATGGTTTATCAGGAAGATGTTATAAAAGTGGCGCATTACTTTGCTGGTTTAACTCTTGCCGAAGCAGATGTTTTGCGTCGCGGAATGTCTTGGAAATTCAAACAGAAGAACGAATTTGGGAAGGTTCGGGATAAGTTCTTTTACAATTGTAAACGAAAAAAATATCCATTACATATTGTCGAACGTGTTTGGACTCAGATTGAGAGTTTTGCAAATTACGCCTTTTCTAAAGGACATTCTGCTTCGTACGCTGTAGAAAGCTATCAGGCATTGTATTTAAAAGCACATTATCCATTGGAGTATATAGTTGCTACAATAAACAATGGTGGTGGCTTTTATCGCAAAGAGCTTTATTTTCACGAAGCAAGAATGCATGGGGCACAAATAGAAGCTCCATGTATAAATAATAGCGATAGTATTACTGTGATTCATGCTAAGGTGATTCATTTAGGTTTTAATTTAATTGAGCGTCTCGAAACAGAAGCTGTAAGATCCATATTAATAGAGCGATATACAAATGGAAGTTTTAAGGATTTACGTAATTTTATGAAGCGAGTTTCAATTTCTTTAGAGCAATTGACTATTCTACTTAGGATTAATGCTTTTCGATTTACCGGAAAAAGCAAGAAAGAGTTGCTTTGGGATGCTCATTTTATTCTCAAGAAAGATAAAAGAACCAAGCCCGAAATGACTTTGTTTAATGAAAAACCAAAGGAGTTTAGTCTCCCAGAGCTGTATTCACATCCTTTAGAAACAGCTTATGATGAATTAGAGATTATTGGTTTTTCTTCCAGTGTTTCTCCCTTTGAACTTGTTGAGAATTTGCCCAATACACGATTGTTAGCAAGAAATTTATATAGTAAAATAAACGAAACAGTTGAAATTATAGGTTATTTGGTGCATGTGAAAAGAACAGGAACAAGTAAAGGTAACACAATGAGTTTTGGCGCTTTTGTCGATTTAGAAGGGCATTGGATCGATACAGTTCAGTTTCCAAAAATAATGAAACAATATCCATTCCGTGGACCGGGATGTTATTTAATAAAAGGGATTGTTATACAAGAATTTGATTTCATCAGTATTCAAGTTTCAGAATTACATCGATTAGATAATATCAATTTGGAAGAACCATCAACAAGATTGAAAGCAACAGATGTAAATTAGACACATGTTATAGATTATATTAAAGATATTAACTTGGAAATGATCCGAAAGTTTCAAAGCTTTTATCCAAATTGTTTAGTTCTAATTTCTATCTTTGCACTTTAATTTAGAACTATGAAATTCGAAGACTATCGCATTACAGAAGGTATAAAAACAAGTATTTCAAAGCTTGGATATAAAAAACCAACTGACATTCAGTTTAAAGCTATTCCTCCTATTTTAAAAGGCGAAGATGTGTTGGCTATTGCACAGACAGGAACAGGTAAAACAGCTGCATTTGCTATTCCTATTTTACATGTTTTACAAGAACGTAAAATTGTAGGAAGACCCGATGGTGTAAAATGTTTGGTAATGGCACCAACACATGAGTTGGCATTACAAATCGATAGTGTTTTTAAAACATTAGGTAAGCATACTCGAATTACATCGTTTTGCATACATGGTGGTGTGGAGCAAGATCCCCAAATTGAAAGATTGAACGAAGGTGTTGATGTATTAATTGCTACGCCTGGTAGAATGTTTGATTTGGTTAGTCAGGGTGCTTTGTTATTAAAAAGAGTAGAGATTCTAGTTTTGGATGAAGCGGACCATATGCTTGATCTTGGTTTTATTAAAGATATTAATGATTTAATGCGCCATTTGCCTAGAAAACGTCAAACCTTATTTTTCTCGGCTACTATTAACGAAAAAATCAAGAATCTTGCATATTCATTGGTTACGAATGCAATTCGAATACAGATTTCTCCTAAAGATCCTGTAGCAAAGAATATTGAACATGCTGTTGCTAATGTGGAGATGGACGATAAACGATTCTTTTTGGAGTATCTAATAAAAGATCATCCTGATAAGAAAATATTAGTATTTGTACGAACAAAAGTTCGGGCCGAACGTGTTAAAAAGGCTTTAGAAAGAGTTAATATTCCTTCGGACACAATTCATAGCGATAAACTACAGAAAGATCGCGAAAGCACTATGAAAGCCTTCAGAAATGGCGAGTTAAAAATACTTATTGCTACCGATGTTAGTGCACGCGGAATTGATATTCCGGATGTTGAATACGTAGTAAATTACGATTTGCCTGAGACATCGGAACATTATGTGCATAGAGTGGGTAGAACAGGTCGTGCAAGTCAGAAGGGGCAAGCCGTTTCGTTTTGTAGCACAGAAGAAAAGGAACTTTTACAGGAGATTGAAGATAACTTAGGAAAACCTATTCAACGAATTGTTATTTCTAAAAACGATTACGAAAGTACTTTAAACTTTACGGAAGATAAAACTCACGATTGGAAAAAACTTATGATTGAAGCTGAGCACGAAGATAAAAATCGTAAAAAGAAAAGAAAGAATAGAAAGTAAACTAGTGGTATAAAATAAATTCTACTTTTCTCGATTTTTTGGGATTCGTATCGAAATCCGTCTCGCCTTTACCTATTGCTTCTAATCGAGTAGAAGCAATATCTTGATTTATAAAATAGTTAATTACTTCCTGAGCTCTATTAAAAGAAAGTTGTTGATTATAACCTATCGATCCCGATTTATCGGCAAAACCTAATGCCTTTAGTTTGTAATCTGAGTAATCTAAAACAGTTCTTATCTTTTGAAGATATTTTAATGTTGTATCATTTAAGTTGTAGGAATTAAATTCGAAAAATACCGGGATTTCAACTTTAATACTTTCGGTTAAATTACTGATATTAACATCCTGTATTTCTGATAAATATGTTTTTAAATTTAAGCTATCAGGATTGTATTTATCACCATTGCTTATAAACGAATTTCCTTTAAGGAATATCCACGAATCAAATTTCCGATCACCAATATCGCTTATAACAATTTTAAAGTGATACCAATTGTATGGTTTTAATTTTAAGCCGGTACGAATTGGTTTTGTAAATCCATCGAAGTTGAATAACATACTTGTTTCGTAATAACTCCTAGATTGATTATACGTTGGATAATTGGCAACAAAATAGTTAGAATTAATTTCAGCATTAATTAAATCGATAGTAATTGGAATTTTTGAATTTGGTAAAACAGCAATATTTTGGATCGTCGAGTTCGATAAATCAGTTACAAAAAAACCGAAAATATCGCTAACGCCTTTATTTACATATTCAGGATATTCTTCAGAAGCAAACTGGAAAGTAAAACTTATACTATCGGTTAGCGACAAGAAATTAAACTCAATGCTTGCTGCATCATAACTCTTTGAGTGTGTTATTTTTGATAAATCTAAATCTCCGGTAACATGATTTTCGTTAGATGAAGTGCTGTTATTGGGTCCCATAGCATCTCTTGATCTTCCTGTGCTCAGAACAATCCCATCAGAAGCAAAATCACGAAAGTTGCCCGAATATTTAAAATATCCCGTAGCATATTCTAGTCCTTTATAACGAATATCTTTAATTAATAATCCCTGATGATTTGTCTTAATAAAATGATTAAGAATTAACTCTTCAACTTTATATTCATCATCAATAATAAAATTTTGAGCAGTACATATATTAACCAGAAATATTAAACAAAGTAGGAGCGTAAATTTCATAGACTAATTCAAGCTAATAATTTCATCTATTTGTTCGCTTTCTTCATTAAATAAAACCGAATAATATCCAATATCAAACTGTGTTTTTTCTTGAATCATGTCGATGGCAACCTCAACACAAGGCACATCAAATTCTTTGTTATTCAAATGAATAGACACTGCTTTTAATTCAATTCCAATATCTTCAATCTTAATACCTTCCGGAAACTCTTTCTTAAGTTCATTTACATCGTCACCAGTAAAAATGTCTGCTAGTAATCCGCTTAAATCAGTAATTGCTTCCTGAATTAATTCATCTTTGGTTTTATTCTGAAATACTAATTGTTCTAATTTCTCTTGTAGTGTCATTGTTTTCATATATTGATAGATCTTAAAAATAGTAAAAATTTGAGATAAATTACGAATAGTATAATCTATAACATATAGAAAGTATCTTTAAGTATGAAGAATAGATATTATTTTTGAAAAAAATGAATATGAAAGAGTTTTCTATTATCAGTGTATCTCTAATTAATCTTTTTATACTGATTCGATATTGTATTCTAACCTATAAGCAAAAGATAAAGCCCGCTTTAGCCATGTGGCTGTTCTTCTCAATAGCTGTCAGCATGAGTTTAGTTACTTATATGGCAAATGATAATTTCACACTTTTAGATAACATTCTGAATACAGCTGATTTACTATTAGTAGTTATTGTAACGATTGTAATATATTTTTTAGGAGATAAAAGTTCCAAGTTTACACGTTTCGATAAGCTTTGTTTATTTGCAGTAGTAATAATAAGTTTATTTTGGTTCTTTACGAAAACTCATTTTTTATCAAATTTAATGATACAGACAGTGCTCGTAATAGCTTATATTCCTGTAATTCGACGACTTTGGCAATCCAAAGAAAATACAGAACCGTTTTCTGTATGGATTTTAATGATGATTGCTCCAATATTTGCTTTATTATCAAGTAAAGGAACACTCGCTACGGTTTATTCTGTTCGTGCGATTGCTTCTACAGCTATATTGCTAATTTTAATGCTTAGAGTCGTATATTTAAAAAAACGTGAATTTATTCAAACCGATTTTGAAGAAGAACTAAATCAAAAAGAAAAAATTTCAGTTAGTTAAGTGTATACACAAATCGGGTATATTTTTTTCGATATTCGTTTGGTGAAATACCTGTTATTCGTTTAAACAATTTGCGAAAAGTTGTCATATCATCATAACCAATGCTTCGTACTATTTCTTCTATAGTTTTTTGAGTGGTTTCGAGAGATTTTTTCACGGCTTCTACCCGCACACGCTGAATATATTCAATAGGAGTGTTTCCTGTAGCATTTTTAAATCTTCGAATAAAATTTCGTTTGCTAATAGCCACTTCGCTTGATATTTGATCTAAAGAAATATGCTTCGTGAAATTATTTTCAATAAACTTTTGAGCAATTAATATTTCTTTATCTGTATGAAGTTTTTGAGTACTAAATATTGCGTACGACGATTGTGGTTCTTTATTAATATCAATCAGAAGCATTTTCGCAGTGTAATTGGCTATATCTTTACCACAAAATTTCTCAATTAAATAAATCATTAAATTCTGAAATGATGTTGCACCACCTGATGTGTAAATATTACCATCATCAACAATAATTTCCTGTGGCAAAAGTGTAATTTGTGGATATTTTAATTTAAAATACTCGCTTGCAGCCCAATGTGTTGTTGCTGATTTTCCATCTAATAATCCTGTTTCGGCTAAGATAAAGGCTCCTGTACAAATACTGGCGATTTCGGTGCCATTAGTATATTGCTGCTTTACCCAGTCTACAAAATGATAATTCAACTTGAGTTGTTTATCTATATCACCATCTAAACCAGAAATAAGAACTAAATCCAAATCACCTACGTCATGAATTGTATTATGGCAATAAATAGGATATCCATTAGCTGTATTTACCATTTTGGAGCTATACGATATTAATCGGACATCAAAAAATGACTCTTCATTAATTACTTCGTACAGTTCATTGTAATATCGCCCTGCCTTATTCAAAATTTCCATTGGTCCAATCATTGCCATTGGAGTGCAATCTTCTAAGGCTAAAATCCCTATCTTCATCATAATTAATGATTTTATAAATTTTGTGTAAAGATACTAAATTTAAGTATTAGAAATTGGTTTTGGCAATAATGCCATCTGTTAATGTCAATATTGCCTATTTCATGTAAATGATTTAGAGCCTATTTTTGTAGTGTGAAAATTAATCATTAACTAAAATTAATAAATTATGAATTCTGTAAATTGGTTTGAAATCCCAGTAACTGACATTGAAAGAGCTACTAAGTTTTATTCAAAAGTTTTTAATGTTGAATTGTCACCAATAGATATGCCAGGTATGAAAATGGCAATGTTTCCAGGCGAACAAGATAAGCCATTTGCTTCTGGTTCATTGGTACAAGGAGAAAATTTAGTACCATCAATGGATGGTACAACTGTCTATTTCTTTTGTGATGATCTTAATAATCAACTAAAAACAATTGAAGAATTGGGTGGAAAATTGATTAATCCAAAAACATCAATTGGCGAAATGGGATTTATAGCTCATTTTATTGATTGCGAAGGAAATAAAGTTGCTTTACATTCTATGAAATAACAATGATGAAAAAACCTTGGATTGCAGCAGTGTTGAATTTTTTCTTTATGGGTGCTGGATACATCTATAATGGAAAAAGGCTTGTGCTCGGAATATTATTTACTCTTGGAGCACTTGGTTTAACCTACGTGGAATTTCAGATTAAAGAAATTGATACCCAATTATATTTCGCAATGTTTATTTCTGTATTAATTGTAAACACTGCTTTTTCAGTTGATGGATACAATGAAGCAAAACAAATAAGAAAATAATTGTTAATCTAAAATTTTGAAAACGGGAATTAGAATTATTCTCGTTTTCATATTTAAAAAAGGAGAAAAAACTGTTCCGAAAACTCCTAAAAAAAAGTAGGATAAAAATTAAAAAACTTATTATGAATTATTATTTAATATTTGCTTCGGCAGTTGCTTTGTTTTCCGCAATAGGGCATTTAACTATAGGAAACAAATTGTATTTAAAACCTTTATTGGAATCAAAATTAAATGCTGTTCCAAAAAAAGTTTTATACAGTGTTTTTCACTATATCTCTGTTTATTTTATAGGAGTTACCGTATTACTTTTTATGGCAACTTTTAAAGAGAGCTGTTACGAGACTCTAAAAGAAGTTGTGATATTCAACGGTATTATGTTTATTCTTTTTGCAATAGTACAGTTAATTATTGCTTCTACATCCAAAATTGAAGCCTGGTTTGGAAAAATGTTTCAATGGATATTGTTTATGATTCTGGGCTTACTTTCATTAGCCGCTTATTTAATGTAATGAATTATGAAAAAGGAAAAAGCTTTATTCGACCAGATAATAAAAAATGTAGTTTTAAAATATCCTGATACTTGCGAAGGCAAAATGATGAGTTCACCCGGAATAAAATACAAAGATAAAGTTTTTGCCTTTTATTATAAAAAAGAGATGGTTTTTAGGCTGGGGGAAGAGTTTAGTCCCCTTGCTTATTGTATAAAAAACCCGCGACTTTTGAATCCATTTAAAAACAAACCACCGCTAAAAGCATGGTTTATTATTGACTATAGTCAAAATGATCGTTGGGAAGAATTAAGCTTATTAGCTTATGATTTTGTAAAAACGTTAAAGTGATGAAATATTTTTCGCAGGAATTTATTCGTTTTTTTCATGAATTGGAAAGAAACAACAGTAAAGATTGGTTCGACAATAATCGTAAAACTTACGAGACTCAGGTAAAAGAACCTTTCAGTCGGTTTGTATCGGAACTCATTATTGCTATTTCGCAATTTGACGATAGCATAAATAAAGACCCTAAAAATGCTATTTTTAGAATAAACCGAGATATAAGGTTTTCGAAAGATAAAACTCCCTATAATACAGAAGTTAAAGCAGCATTTGTTAAAGATGGACGCAAATCAAGATATCCCGGTTATTATTTAGCCATAGGTGCTGACAAGATTTATGTTGGTGGAGGGTTGTATGGCATAGAGAAAGACGATTTAATTGCAATAAGAAGTCATATTGCCAAAAATACAACTGAATTTAATAGTTTATTAACCGATAAGAATTTTAAAGCGCATTATGGGGAAATTTTAGGAGAACAAAATAAGCGGATTCCAATTGAATATAAAGAATTAGCCATTAAATTGCCAGTAATTGCAAACAAGCAATTTTATTATATGGCTGAGCTGAAAGCTTCAGATTTTTTAGCGCAAGAAAATTTGCCGGAGACTATAATCCATCATTTTAAGGTTGGCCATAAGCTAAATGCGTTCCTATCACAAGTAATGTTATAATCCACAATTTGATAACTTTAAATTAACCCGGGAATTTCAAATTATGAATAAATCAAACCCCAAAACAATGATAAAGAACGAAGATTTATACAATGAATTAATTGCTGCAAAACCGTTTATTCAGCGCAAAGGCAAAACAGTTCCATATACTTCCGTAAACGGATACATGTTTTCGTTTTTAAGCA
>Ga0209633_10004788_pt1 | contig 12094 bp, 13 predicted proteins | sample Cruoilmetagenom1_FD_187290 | JGI IMG/M metagenome (GOLD analysis project Ga0209633, IMG submission 187290) | Oil polluted marine microbial communities from Coal Oil Point, Santa Barbara, California, USA - Sample 1 (SPAdes) (version 2) | ecosystem: Environmental > Aquatic > Marine > Oil seeps ... | reverse complement strand
CTGATACCTCACTCTCAAAAGCCTCGAAATAGCTCGCTATTCCTGTGGTTTTGCTCTCTCGGATCAGCCAAACCTGGACCAAATCTGAGCGCCAATTCTGCGAAGTTATTTTTTCGCGAACCCTTAGCAACGTGGCGCCATATATTACCAGCAAGTTCGGGCGGTTTACGACCGACGTCAAGCTGCGGCGGATTTTCGGCCAGGATGTGACCTCCTTTTCCTTCGACGATATCCGGCAGCGGGGAAAGATCTTTTTGGTCAAGCTGGATCGGGGCCGGTGCGGTACCGTGGTCAGTCGCCTGCTGGCCAGCCAGCTGGTGGCCCGGCTCAAGATTGCCGCCATGAAACGAGGAACGATATTGGAAAAAGACCGGAAAGATTTCTTTCTGTACATCGATGAGGCCGGACTGATTCCCCCTTCCAGCGTTGGAGATCTTCTGTCGGAGGCTCGGAAATACCGGCTCGGCGTGGTGTTGAGCACCCAATACACCAAGCAACTCAGCAGCCAGATCTCGACCACCCGCAAGGATACCCTGATAGACAGCGTCATCGGCAATGTGGGGGCCATGATTGCATTTCGACTGGACCGGGAGGATGCCAAGAAGATGGCCTCTATTTTATGGCCGGAGTTTTCCACCATCGACATCTTACGTCTGCCCAACTTTCATGGCTATGCAAAAATTCAGCAGGGCAGCCAACCTTCTTCGCCATTCAGTTTCCGTACACGACCGTTAGCGGCACGTGCAATGCAAATTTGGCGGAGCGTATTCATAAATATTCAACGGAGTGTTACGGCACCGATCCCGTAGAAGTGGAATCTCAAATTCAACGGCGGCGTAAACCGTGGTTGCTGGGGAAAAGGAATAGGAGAAGATCCCTTTTTCTTTACGAATGCTTGCTATCTGTAGACTTAAATGTGGAGGCGGCAACCAGATTCGAACTGGTGAATGGAGGTTTTGCAGACCTCTGCCTTACCACTTGGCTATGCCGCCATTTTAAAAAAATGGAGCGGGAAACGGGATTTGAACCCGCGACTTCGACCTTGGCAAGGTCGCACTCTACCACTGAGTTATTCCCGCTCAGTTAAAAAAGTATTTCTATAAATTATCCATCTTCATGTCAACAGAAAAGTTCATCCACGGAGTAATTTTCTGAACCGCAGGAAATAATCCGCTCCCGACCAGAGGGTAAAAATCAAGGCTCCCCAGAGAAAGAACATACCAATGGCCTGAAAGTCCAATCCAAAGGCCGGATAGTGAAACATCAACGGGATAATGGCCGCAATCTGGAACCCGGTTTTGTATTTTCCCAAGCTGGATGCCGATACGTCCAGTTTGTTCTGTGCAATGATGTTACGCAGTCCGGTAACGGCCAATTCGCGGCCGATGATGAAACAGGCGATCCAGGCCGGCATCCACCCCAGGGCGGTCAGCATGATCAGCGAACAGGAGACCAGCAGTTTATCCGCCACCGGGTCCATCACCTTCCCCAGGTTGGACACCAGGCCGTAACGCCGGGCCAGGTATCCGTCAAAATAGTCGGTAATGGCGGCGGCGCTGAATAACAGGCCGGCCAAAAGTGCCGTGAGCCGATTGGGCAGCAGCAGCAGCACCACAATGATCGGTACCGAGACAATTCTGAACATCGTCAGGGTATTGGGATGGGTGAGAAGTGAGTGGGTCTGCGCTTTTTTCATTTGGCTTTATTTTTTGGCCTTATCCCAGTCGGACAGAAAGGCTTTGATGCCCTTGTCCGTCAGTGGATGGGCCGCCAGTTTGCTCAGCACGTTAAAGGGAATCGTGGCGATGTCCGCACCGGCCAGGGCGGCGTCCAGCACGTGCAGGGGATTGCGGACGCTGGCCACGATGATTTCCGTATCATAGGCGTAGTTGGCGAAAATTTCAACGATCTGTTCGACGAGTTGCATGCCGTCCTGAGACAGGTCGTCGATTCGCCCCACGAAGGGGCTGACATAGGCCGCTCCGGCCTTGGCCGCCATCAGGGCCTGCAGGGGTGAGAAGACCAGGGTGACATTGGTCTTGATGTTCTCTTCGGTGAGTTGACGGGTGGCCTTGAGACCATCCACGGTCATGGGCACCTTGATGACGATGTTCCGGTGAATTTTTGCCAGTTCCCGCGCTTCGGCAACCATACCCGCCGCCTCCAGGCTGATCACCTCGGCACTGATAGGGCCGTCCACGATGTTGCAGATCTCCTTGATGACGTCTTCAAAGACACGGCCCGATTTGGCAATCAGCGACGGATTGGTGGTCACCCCGTCAACCATGCCCATGCTGTGGGCCTCTTTAATTTCATCCACATTGGCGGTATCGATAAAAAATTTCACGGTGTATTCCTCATTTGTAAAGCGAGTGTAAGGCGGTATCGTTTTTTCCGGCGTTGCAGATTGAATGCGCAAAACGACTGTCGAATCACGCCGGCGGCGCGACCCGACCCACCGATTTAAGGCCTTCAGTTTCTTAATCGATCAGCTCTTTTTCCCTTTCCGTTCCTCCAAAAAACGGTCACGGCAAGCCGTGGAGCAAAACACATACGTCTGCCCGCCATGTCGCAGTTCCACCCCCTCCCGCCGAGGAAAATAGATCCCGCACACCGGATCCTTGACCATCACATCATCGATTCTGAGATTGGGCGAACCGTTCCGGCCGGGAACCTGAAGGTTGCGCACCCACGACTTGACGGCCCGGTAGACGAGGTAGACAACAACAACCAGCAGTAGCAGTTTCACGGCATCCTGCCTTGCAATGGTGTGGGCTGGTTTTCCAGTGCGGCGACCCGCTGATCGTCGCCGTCAAGGAGATATAGCAGATCTCCGACGGTTTTCTCCAGCACCGAATGGATAATGGTCGGGTCTATATCACAAATGGGCCGCAAGACAAAGGCCCTTTTGTGCATGCGCGGATGGGGTATTTCCAGCCTCGGCGTACGGACCACAAGGTCGTCGTAGAGCAGGATATCCAGATCCAGCACCCGCGGACCGAACCGGATGGCATCGGCCTTGCGCCCCATTCGCTGTTGGATGGCAATCAGTTCATCCAGCAGGGTAAACGGGTCCAGCACTGTGCCGATTTTCACGGCCGCGTTGACGAACCAGTCCTGCGCCGTGTAATCCACCGGCGAGGTTCGAAAAAACCGGGAGGTCTCCAACAGCACCGTTTTCCCGCATTCGGTCAGGGCGGCAATCCCTTTCATGCAGTTATCCAGCTTGTCCCCGATGTTGGACCCGACGGAAATAAACACGGCGTGGTCCCATGTCAATACTGCCATGCTTCCTCCCACAGCTCACCGCGATAGATCACCCGGGCGTCGCCTTCCAGGAATACATCCGTGTAACGGTCCCCTATTAATCTAAAATGCACCGTCAGTTCACTCCCGCTGCGGGTGGTCAGGGAGACGGGTGATGCCAGGGCCCGGTCATGGGCCAGGACCAGGGCGGCGGCCACATTGCCGGTGCCGCAGGCCAGGGTTTCATCCTCGACCCCACGTTCATAGGTGCGGATGAAAATCTCCCCTTTTTTGTCGACGGCCACGAAGTTGGCATTGGCGCCCTCGGGGGCAAAATCATGATGATGCCGGATCAGACGGCCCGTCCCAACCACATCCACCTGCTCGATGTCGTCCACGACCGTCACCACATGGGGCACGCCGGTGTTTATGCTGCTCACCACCACCGTCGTTCGTCCATCCAGATCCAAATTATATTGGCTTTTCAGATCCCCGGGTTCGGACATGCGGATTCTTACGGTGTGGTCGCCCACCCGGGCTTCGATGGTCCCGGCCCGGGTGTCGAAGGCCATCTGCCGATCGGCGATCCCATGGATAAAAGCAAATCGGGCCGCGCAACGGGCGCCGTTGCCGCACATCTCCGGCAGGCTACCGTCGGCGTTGAAAAAACGCCACTTGAAATCAAGCGTGGCCGACGGTTCAATCAGGATCATGCCGTCGGCACCCACCGACATTCTACGGCGGCAGGCACCGACGACCAGGCGCTTCAGCTGCCCTTCGGGCACCACTGCCGTTCGGTTGTCGATAATGATGAAATCATTGCCGCTACCGCTAATTTTAAAAAAGGGTATCGGTTTCATAGGGGTTTTGAAACTCCGGGAGGACCATCGGGCAAATGGTCGAATTGAACCGAATTTGAATCCGGTCCGACACCACCGTCCGTCTCCAGCCGCACCTTGAACAGATAGCGATAGCCGAAATCCAAGGGTATAGCGCCGTAAAACCGGTTGGTTTCCGAATATACGTAGGGTACCGTGGCTACTTTTTCGAATACCATGGGGCAGCCATCGCAGAGCGGCGGTTCGAGGGCGGATCGAAAACGGTAGAGGCCGAATGTCGCCTGCTTTGCCTGTTTGCTCGAAAGCGGACCGGGCAGCCGCCAATTCAGCGTGACCGACCGGTCTTCCACCTGGTAGGCCAGGTCCGTCACCGCCGGTACCGGCGGCTGCCGCGGCGGCACCGGCGGACGCTTGATACCGCAGCCGAAATGACAAAAACCGAGCAAAACAATAATGCCAAAGAGAATCGGTCCTTCGACAGCGCAGACCGCCTTTGCATTCATCGATCGCCCGGTCGATGATCGGCACCCCATCAAATTAGGCCTGTGTCTCACCTGCCAATGCCTTTCTGGCATCGGCGATGGCCCGGGCCACGTTTTGGGTCGCCGTTCCCCCCGGACTCTGCCGGCGATCGATCATATGTTCCAGTGTCAGGTGGTCGAAGATATCGGCGTTGATCAACGCGGAGAACTGCTGGAGTTCATCCAGGCGCAACTGGTCCAGTTCCCTGCCCGCGCCCAGTGCATAGGCCACGGCGTTGCCCGCGCAGGCGTGGGCTTTTCGAAAGGGGATGCCCCGGCCCACCAGATAATCCGCCATGTCCGTTGCATTTAGAAACCCGACGGAGGCGGCCTTGCGCATGACCTCCCGATTTACGGTGATACGCGGTATCATCCGGACATTGATGCGCAGGCAGGCCGTAAGCGTGTCCACGGCATCGAACAAGGGTTCCTTGTCCTCTTGCATATCCCGATTGTAGGCCATGGGCAGGCTCTTCATGAGGGTGAGCAGGGCCACCAGCGATCCGAAGACCCGACCGGTCTTTCCGCGCACGATCTCCGGAATATCCGGATTCTTTTTCTGGGGCATGATGCTGCTGCCCGTGGCAAAGGCGTCGGACAGGGTGATAAAACCGAACTCCGATGTGGACCACAGCACCAACTCCTCGGACCACCGGCTCAGGTGAACCATGCAGATGCTGGCGGCCGCGAGAAATTCCATGGCGAAATCCCGGTCCGACACCGCATCCATGCTGTTGGGGCTGACCCGCGGAAAATCCAGCAGCTGCGCCACGTAGGCCCGGTCGATGGGATGGGTGGTGCCGGCCAAGGCCGCCGCCCCTAAGGGCATCACGTTGATGCGCGCCAGGCAGTCGGAAAAACGCGCCTGATCGCGGGCGAACATTTCGTAATAGGCCATCATGTGGTGAGCAAACAGCACCGGCTGGGCCCGTTGGGTATGGGTGTAGCCGGGCATGACCACGTCCGGGTGACCGTCGGCCAGATCCACCAACACCGTTCGCAGCGTCTGCAACAGATCGATGGTCCGGCGGGTCTCGTCGCGCAGGTACAAGCGCACGTCCAAGGCCACCTGGTCGTTGCGGCTGCGGGCGGTGTGCAACTTCTCGGCAACCTCTCCCGCCACCTGGAGCAATCGCGATTCGATGTGCATGTGAATATCTTCCAGGCTGTCGTCGAAGACAAATTCACCCCGATCCAGTTCCTGCTCGATAGTGCTCAGCCCTTTCACCAAGGCGTTGGCCTCTTCATCGGTGATGATGCCGACCGTTGCCAGCATTTTGCAGTGGGCAATACTACCGGCGATGTCGTAGGGGTAAAGCCGACGATCATAGGCGATGGAGGCGGTAAAAGTCTCCACACTTTTGTCCGTTCTCTCCCTAAAACGCCCGTCCCAGGGTTTTTGCACCATGATCCGTGTCTATCCTTTCCGCATCATCAGTTTGCGAATGCGCAAACGCAAGGCATTAAGTCGGATAAACCCTTCCGCATCCGCCTGACGGTACACATCGTCATCCTCGAAGGTGGCGTGGGCTTCACTGTACAGGGATCGCTCGGACTTTCTGCCGCGCACCAGGCAGTTTCCTTTGTACAATTCCAGGCGCACCACACCGCATACATGCTTCTGGGTGCTGTCGACCATTCCCTGCAGGACCTCCATCTCCGGAGAGAACCAGAACCCGTTGTAAACAAGCTGGGCATAGCGCGGTATCTGGGAGTCGCGCAGGTTCATCACTTCACGATCCATGGTAATGGATTCCATGGCCATGTGGGCCTGTCTTAAAATGGTGCCGCCCGGTGTTTCATACACCCCGCGTGATTTCATGCCCACGAACCGGTTTTCCACGATGTCGATGCGGCCGATGCCGTGCTTGCCCCCCAGCCGGTTCAACGCTGCCAGCAGATTGGCCGGTGAAAGGGGGGTGTTGTTGATGGCCACCGGGTCGCCGCCTTCGAAGGTGACCTCGATGGTCTCGGGGGTATCCGGGGCATCCCTGGGAGAGACCGTCAGGGTAAAAATGTCATCCGGCGGGCCGGCCCAGGGGTCTTCCAGAATACCGCCTTCGTAACTGATATGCAGCAAATTGCCGTCTGTGCTGTAGGGTTTGGCGTGGGTAGTGGGCACCTGGATGCCGTGCTTTTCGGCAAAAGCCATCAGCGCGGTCCGCGAATTCAGGTCCCATTCACGCCAGGGGGCGATGATTTTAATTTCCGGGTTGATGGCATAGTAGCCCAACTCAAAGCGGACCTGGTCGTTGCCCTTTCCGGTGGCGCCGTGGCTGACCGCATCGGCCCCTTCCAGGGCGGCGATCTCCATCTGGCGCTTGGCAATCAGCGGACGGGCAATGGCGGTCCCCATCAGATACTGCCCTTCGTAGATCACGTTGGCCCGGAAAGCTGGAAACACATAGTCTTTGACGAAGGTCTCCTTGAGATCGTCCACGTATACCTTGACGGCCCCGGTTTTCATGGCGCTGGCCTCCACGTTTTCCAGGGAATCGGTCTGGCCGATGTCAGCGGAAAAGGCCACCACCTCACAGTCGTAGGTTTCGATGAGCCATCTAAGAATCACCGAGGTATCCAGGCCACCCGAGTAGGCCAGCACCACTTTTTTTATCTTCTCGGTCACGATCGTTCTCCTTGTCTGACTTATTATCGCATCAACACATCATCCAGGCACTGAACCAGCGCGTCGATTTCAGTTTTCCGGACGATCAGGGGGGGGGCGAAACGCAGGGTATTCCCCTGAACGCTGTTGATTAAAAACCCCTTTTCCATGAAGACCGGCACCAGTTCATCGGCCGGAACGTTCAACTGAATACCCAGTAAAAGGCCCTTGCCCCGAACGTCGACAATGCAGGGATGCCGAAGTTTGAGTTGGTTCAGCGCATCCTTGAAATAGATCCCGGTTTCCCGGGCACGATCCACGATCTTCTCCTCACCTATGATCTTCAGGGTCTCTAAGGCCGCGGCCGTCACCAGGGGGGTGCCGCCGAAAGTGGATGCGTGGGCGCCGAATCCGAAAGCAGTCGCCACCCGCTCCGTGGCCAACATGGCGCCGATGGGAAGGCCGTTGGCCAGGGCCTTGGCCAGGGTCATGATATCCGGGGTGACCCCTTCATGCTCATGGGCAAATAGCTTACCGGTGCGGCCCATACCCGTCTGAATCTCATCCAGGATCATCAGCACGCCCTGCCGGTCGCAGAGCTGCCGAACCCGTTTGAGAAAATCGGGGTCCGGACAGCGGATGCCGCCCTCCCCCTGGATGGGTTCCAGCATCACCGCGCAGGTATGCTCGTCCATGGCCGCTTTCAGAGCATCGATGTCGTTGAAGGGAACGAAAGAAAATCCCGTCAGCACGGGGTCGAAGCCCTGCTTTATTTTATCCTGGCCGGTGGCGGACAAGGTGGCCATGGTACGCCCATGGAAGGATTTTTCCATGGAAATGATGCGGTATCGATCCGGCTGCCCCCTGTCATTATAATATTTGCGGGCCAGCTTGATGGCGGCCTCATTGGCCTCGGCACCGGAGTTGCCGAAAAAAACGCGGTCCGCAAAACTTTGTTGCACCAGCATCCGGGCCAGTTCGGTTTGGGGAATGGTATAGTAAAGATTGGACACATGCACCAGCCGTTTGGCCTGGCGGGCCAGCACATCGGCAATTCGCGGGTGGGAATGACCCAGGTTGCATACGGCAATACCGGCGACGAAGTCCGTAAAGCTGCGGCCTTGGGTATCCCATACCGTGCAGCCCCGACCCCGTTCCAGAACGATGGGAAACCGTTTGTAAGTCGCGGCGATCACCCGGTCCGCCGTGTGTATAATCGTGTCTGTCATCCGAACTCTCCAGAAAAAGATTTTAGCTCAAAGCTGATAGATCCAATGTAACATTCATTCCGCCCTAAACACCTTCAGCCATCAACCTGTCCACCTGGTGTCCATTCAGAAATAGTAGATTGTGGTCCGGATCAAGGCCGCAGCGTTTTTGAAACCGCAGGCGTAGCAGCGCTACGTTGAGGATTTTGAAAAGGCGAGAACACAGAGCCGGGCCGCAAGATGCTGTTTCCGGATGAACACCTCCTATTCTGTTACTTCCGTGCCTATACCCCGATCGGTAAACAGTTCCAGCAGTATGGCGTGGCGGCGCTTGCCGTTGATGATGGGCACCTTCTTTACGCCGTTTTTAATGGCATGCAGGGCATTTTCAATCTTCGGGATCATGCCGCCGCTGATGCTGCCGTCCGCGATCATACGGCTGATGGCGGTCGCATCGATGGAAGAGATCAACCGGCCGGCGGCATCCATCACGCCGTCGACGTCGGTCATCAGGATCAGCCGGCCGGCGGAGAGGGCCGTGGCGATGTGGCTGGCCACCAGGTCCGCATTGATGTTGTAGGTTTCCCCGTACCGACCGGTGCCCACCGGGGCGATGATGGGAATGAACCCCTTTTCGGAAAGGGTATGGATGATGTCGGGGTTGATCCGTGTCACCTCCCCCACCATGCCCGGATCGATGATCTCCGGTGGACTGTCCGCATCGGTCCGATGAACGATACGCATCTTCGTGGCTTCGATGAGGCCACCATCCTTGCCGCTGAGCCCCACGGCCTTTCCCCCCTGCCGGTTGATCCGGGCCACGATTCCCTTGTTAACCTTGCCGCCCAGCACCATCTCCACCACATCCATGGTGGGTCCGTCGGTAAGCCGCATACCACGTACAAACTGGGAGCGGATGCCCATCTGATCCAATACTCGGTTAATCTGGGGCCCCCCGCCGTGCACCACCACCGGGTTGAGGCCGACAAACTTGAGCAGGGTGACGTCCCGGGCAAAATCGGTTTTCAAGTGTTCGTCCACCATGGCGTGGCCGCCATACTTCACCACCACAGTCATGCCGGAAAACTTGCGGATATAGGGTAAGGCCTCGATGAGGATATCCGCTACGGTGGAATTTTCAGGAGGCATTTCCGATGTCATGGGGGTTCTTTCTCCTAAAGGATATACCGGCTCAAATCCTCATCGTCCTTGATCGCCTTGAGTTTGTCCGCCACATAGGCCGCATCCACGGTCAGGCGGGGGTCCTTAACATCGGGGGCCGAAAAGAGGATATCTTCCAGCAGGCGCTCCATGAGGGTGTGAAGGCGCCGGGCACCGATGTTCTCCGTGCGCACATTCACCTCTTCGGCGATCTCGGCGATCTTTTCAACCGCTTCATCCGTGAAGACCAATTCCACCCCTTCGGTCTTGAGCAGGGCAATATACTGGAGCAGCAGTGCGTTTTTCGGCTCCGTCAAGATGCGGAAAAAGTCATCGCGGTTCAGGGCATCCAGGGTCACCCGGATGGGAAAGCGTCCTTGGAGTTCGGGGATCAAGTCAGACGGCTTGATGGCGTGAAAGGCGCCGGAGGCGATAAACAGGATATGGTCGGACTTCACCGGCCCGTATTTGGTATTCACCGTAGACCCTTCCACGATGGGCAAGAGATCCCGTTGAACCCCCTCCCGGGAAATATCCGGACCGTGCCCTTTGCCGTTGCCGGCGATCTTGTCGATCTCGTCCAGGAAAATGATGCCGGCCTGCTCCACCCGGTTGACGGCATCCTGGATCACTTTTTCCATATCCACCAGATTCTGGGCCTCTTCGGCGGCCATGGTCTTCATGGCTTCGGGCACCTTGATCTTTCGGCGACGGGTGTTCTTGGGCAGCAGCGGGCCCAACATATCTTTGAAATTTATTCCCATCTCCTCCATGCCCACATTGGAGAAAATCTCGACCATGGGCATGGCGCGGTCGGCCACATCCAGATCCACATAGCGGTTGTCCAGCTTTCCGGCCTTGAGCATCTTACGCAGTTTTTCCCGTGTGGACGAAGCCGCATCAGCGGGCATGGTCACCACTTCCAGGCCGCCGCCGGCGGCATTTTCCGCCTTGCCGGGATCCGCCTTGGGCAGCAGTAGATCCAACATGCGCTCTTCGGCGATGCGCCAGGCCTTTTCTTTTACGGCATCCTGCTCGGCCGACCGAACGGCGTTGACCGTCAGTTCCACGAGATCCCGGACCATGGATTCCACGTCCCGGCCCACGTATCCCACCTCGGTAAACTTTGACGCCTCGACCTTGAAAAAAGGCGAGTCGCTGAGCCGGGAGAGCCGCCTGGCAATTTCGGTCTTGCCCACCCCGGTGGGGCCGATAAGGATGATGTTCTTGGGAGCGATCTCATCCTTGAGCGAATCGGGCACCTGCCGGCGACGCCACCGGTTTCTCATGGCAATGGCAACCGACCGTTTGGCCGCATGCTGACCGATGATGTATTTATCCAGTTCAGCAACAATATCAATTGGTTTCAAATCATTCATAGGTTAAAGCTCTTCGATGGTGATGCGATGGTTGGTGAATACGCACAGGGAGGCGGCGATTTTCATGGAGGTTTCGACAATCCGGCGAATGTCCAGTTCCGTCTGATGAAACAGGGCCGTCGCCGCCGCCTGGGCGGCCACACCACCGGAACCGATGGCCACGATACCCTCGTCCGGTTCGATGACATCTCCGTTTCCCGATATGAGCAGCATGGCCGTGCCGTCCACGGCAATCATCAAGGCCTCCAGGCGGCGCAGGTATTTGTCCGCCCGCCAGTCCCGGGCCAGTTCCACGGCCGAGCGGATCAGGTTCCCGTTGTAGCGTTCCAGTTTCTGTTCCAGCTTCTCGGTCAGGGTCAGGGCGTCGGCGGTGGCACCGGCAAAGCCCACCAGGATGGTATCGTTGTATATGCGCCGCACCTTTCGGGCATTGTGTTTAATAACCGTGTTGTTCAGGGTTACCTGGCCGTCGCCGGCCATCACGACCCTGTTCTTTCCCCGCACCGCCAGGATCGTGGTGCCGTGAAACCGCAGTGGATTTTCAGGTGGTTGTTGGGCCATGGGGTAAATCCGATGCCTTTCTATCGCCTGGGATGCGCCCGGTCATAGGCTTCCATGAGGCGATCAATGCTCACGTGGGTATATTTCTGGGTGGTCGACAGACTCTTGTGGCCCAGCAGTTCCTGAACCGTTCGCAGGTCTGCCCCCGCGTCCAGCATGTGTGTGGCGAAACTGTGCCGGATGCCGTGGGGGGATACGGGAACCGCCAGGCTGCATTTGCGAATCAGCGCTTCCAGAATCCGGGCCACGGAGCGTGGAGTCAGCCGGCCCTCGTTTTTATTTAGAAACAACGGCCCGTCAACCGTCATGTCAATGCCGGTTCGGGCCAAGAGCCGATCGCGGTAAGCTTGAATGCGGTCCAAGGCCTTTTGGCCCACCGGCACCACTCTTTCACGGTTCCCTTTTCCCAATACCCGCAGGCATCCGGAAGAGAAATCCACATTAAACACATTCAGGCCGGTCAGTTCGGAGACCCGGATTCCCGACCCGTAAAGGGTTTCGAACAGGGCCCGGTTGCGCAGCCCCAGTATGGTGTCGTCGGTCGCCTGGTCCAGCAGGCGAAACATTTTCAATA
>Ga0209633_10004787_pt1 | contig 12100 bp, 14 predicted proteins | sample Cruoilmetagenom1_FD_187290 | JGI IMG/M metagenome (GOLD analysis project Ga0209633, IMG submission 187290) | Oil polluted marine microbial communities from Coal Oil Point, Santa Barbara, California, USA - Sample 1 (SPAdes) (version 2) | ecosystem: Environmental > Aquatic > Marine > Oil seeps ... | reverse complement strand
AGTTGGTCCAGTAATGATGCAAATCACCAAAGCCATAACCCAAAACTGACAAACAAATCTTATCATTCTGCTGGGGATATAAGGTGAGGCATGACTTTTAAAACGCCTTTTATGCAAAATCGAAGGGAAACCGGTATAAGTTATATAGGTTGCATAGCGAATAAGACTAAGTGGCCATGAACAATATACAGCGACTTCCATGTTAGTAAAATAAGGTGGTTTGAAAAAATGGATGTCGTATTTCTTTGCCAAAAAATATCCTAATATATGTTGTGTAATTATTAATGTTATTAAGATGAGAGGAAGTATCAGAATAAATATCAGGAAGAACCACTCAAATAGAGATGCGTCCTGAATAAATTCAGGTATAGTCTCTATCTGCATAATTGGTCGACCTTGGTAATTTTAGTGATATCAATATGATTCAAATAAGTCGTATATAAATTCTTTGCGCCATAGCTTACTAGTGCGGCAGTTAATACACTGCCAACACCGATAACCAATGCAGCGACCCACCCAATAGGAGTGGCCATAAGCATAACAGCAAGCGTCGTGGCCCCGCCATACAGGGTGCCGCCAACAAATCCCCCCACATTTGCCACTAATATCTCATTTTTCTGTTGAACATTGTCCGTCATAATGATGCCAAGTCAGTGATGGTGAGAATCACGCCACCGCGTGATGCGGATTTTGCCAGGCGTGTCATTTTACCGATTTGTCTTGCAATGGGCTCAGTGGGTACAACGCCTTTTATACGGGAGATGCGCAGGATTTCGTTGGGGGTGCGGGTGCCGTTCAGCAGCCGGTTGGCCGGGCCCAGTTTGGTGCGCAGTTTGTATAAGAGTTTTTGTCGTTGGTAGTCATATTGACCTCTGGTGAGGCCATTTGCCTTGTAGTGGTTGTAGTTTTCCACCATCTCAGACAGCAAGGGGGTATTGGTCTTAAATATGGTGTCGAGCGTCATTAAGCTAGCGGTGCCGGTGCCCAACATGACCGGGGCCAGGGATGTGAGTAATGCCTTTTCATGCGGGCTGGCCTTTTTTTAATTGTTGCTGAAGGGGGTGCTCTCTTCTTTGCGGGCCATGATCGTGCCGGAGGGATTTGAGGCAGGTACCGCGTAGTGTTGTGTAGGCAGATCGATGAGCAGGGCCTGGCCAGGGAAAATACGATTGGGATTGGTGATTTCCGGGTTGTCTTGCTGAATTTGTTTGATGATGACGTTTTGTTTTTGAAAATTCAGCGGGCCGTAATAATGCCGAATGATGGTGCTAATGTTATCACCGAGTTTGACACGATAGAGTATAGAATCCGTATTTTTGGATTGGCTTGGCAACATTGTTTTTACGCTCCATGTATTTGTTTATATTTGATGCTAAAGCTTCCTATTTTCTGCGTCAATCGCTGAACCCAAACGTATGCGTTAGATTGTGCAGCGTGTTGTGCCCTAAAAATGGTTCTCATTGCTGAAATAAACCACTACCATACCCCTATGACCAGAACCGTTATCTACCCAGGTACTTTCGACCCCATCACCAACGGCCATGCCGATCTGGTGCAGCGGGCGGCAAAACTGTTTGAGCGTGTGGTGATTGCCGTCGCCAGGGGCGGACCGTCCAAGGGGCCGGTGTTTTCGCTGCAGGAGCGGGTGGCGCTAGCGCGGGATGTCTTTGCCGATAAGGACGATATCGAGGTTCTCAGCTTCGATAATCTGCTGGTCGATTTTGCACGCTCACAGGGTGCATCGGTTATTCTGCGCGGTCTGCGGGCGGTATCGGATTTTGAATATGAATTCCAGCTGGCCAGTATGAACCGCCACCTCTCGCCACAGATTGAGACCCTGTTTCTGACGCCTGCCGAGGAGTATTCCTATATATCCTCTTCAGTGGTCCGGGAAGTAGCCTCTCTGGGCGGAGATATTTCGCCATTCGTCCACCCCAACGTGGCGGCTGCACTGAAGCAGCGAATGGGGTAAAATCCCTTCCCCCTTGAACCAAGCATTGAAGTAATATCCACTATGTCTCTATTGATAAACGACGAATGTATTAATTGTGATGTCTGCGAACCCGAGTGCCCCAATGAGGCCATTACCCAGGGTGATGAGATCTATGAAATCGACCCCAGCCTGTGTACCGAGTGTGTCGGTCACTATGATGAACCACAGTGTATCGAGGTCTGCCCGGTAGACTGTATTCTGAAGGACCCCGAAAATCCGGAGTCTGAAGGTGAACTGAAGTTAAAGTACGAGCAATTGACCGGCAAGAAGGCATCCTGATCTGTTTCAGATAAGGCGGTGATTTCGCTGATCGTTATTCCGTTGAATACCTAAGTCCGACCTAGCACGGCTTGCCAAAATCGAGGCTGGCGCTCAGTCACAGGGACTTGAGAAATACTGGGTTTCGGGTTGCTATTTGTCACGTCAAAATAATGTAGCCTCTCGTTAATCAACGGTCTTTTCAAGTAATAGCGTTCGCTCCGGACTTAGCGTACCCGTCCAGCCAGGCGCAAGATAAGTCGTCGATACCGCCTCGGTAATCAGGATGGGGCCGGTTATTTTTTCTCCCATGCTTAATGCGTCGCGGCCAATAATCGGTACTGGTTTGTGAATGCCATAGAGTGATGCATGTTGACTGCTAGTGTTTGTGGCGGGCGTCTGTGTCGTAAACAAGCTGATGTGATTTGGCCTGGCCTTTACGGCCATACGTACGTTCACCAGTTCTAGCGGCAGATCGAGCCGATGACCATAGAGCTGCTGATGTCGTTGCTGAAACTGTTCTCCGGCGGAGGGCTTGTCCTGCCACGGCACGTTCAAAAAATAGGACTGCCCCTGATAGCGCAGGTCAACACTGGCATGTGCCATTATTTCTTGTTTGTTTACGCCTTCTTGTTGTAATGCCCTCTGACCTTGCAGCTTTAACTGCTCTAGTGTGGTGTCGATTTGTGTTGCCGTGACCGTATCAAGCAAGGCGGTGAGGCTATGGGATAACTGACGTGCACGCGGGGCAATGAGCATACCGAGGGCAGACAGCACCCCCGCGTGTATCGGCACCATAGCCTGGTGCATGCCCAGAGCCTCGGCGAGGGCACAGACATGCAGACCACCGGCACCACCAAACGAGGTCAGGGTGAGTTGACGCGGGTCGATGCCCCGCTGTACCGACATGACGCGCAGGGCCTGTGCCATGTGTTCGTTGGCGATGCGAATGATCCCCTCCGCTGTTTCCTCAATGCCCTTGTCCATATTGCTGGCGATGCCGTGAATGGCCTGGCGTGCGGCCTCAATATCCAGCGTCATACTCCCACCCAGAAAGGCATCGGCCTGCAGGCGCCCAAGAATAAGATTGGCATCCGTGACGGTGGCCCGGGTACCGCCCTTGCCATAGCAGGCGGGTCCGGGGTTTGCGCCCGCGGACTCGGGACCCACCCGCAACATACCGCCGCCATCGATCCAGGCAATGGAACCGCCACCGGCACCGATGGTATGCATGTCGACCATCGGCACGGCGACCGGGTAGTGGCCAATCCTGCCCTCCGTGGTCAGTTGCAGCTCACCATCAATGAGGGCGACATCGGTCGAGGTGCCTCCCATGTCAAAGGTCAGCAGCCGGGGGCGCTGCGCGCAGTCGCCCATATACTTGGCGCCGGCTATGCCACCGGCAGGTCCGGAGAGCAGCATGTTCACTGCCTGTTGCCCGGCGTGTTCAGCGGCAATGGTGCCGCCTGAGCTTTGCATGACCGAGATCCGCGCATGGGCCACGCCAGCAGCGAGCCGTTGCAGGTAGCCCTCTACCAGTGGGCCGACATAGGCATTCAGCCAGGTAGCGATGCCCCGTTCATATTCTTTATATTCAGGCAGTATTTGCGATGAGCGGGAGACGAAAATAGATTTCGGAATGATGGCGGCTATGGCGCGTTCGGCGCGGTCATCGAGAAAGGAGAACAATAAATTGATTGCTACCGCCTGGGGTTGCAACTGCTGGAGTTGCTTGAGCAGTTGTCGCAGGTCCTCTTCTGTTAGTGGCTCAATGATGTCGCCGTTGGCGCTTAAGCGACCACCCGTCTCAATGCAGTGGTCGCGTGGTACTGGCGGCGGTACGGGTTCCGGTTGTAGCTGGTATAGCTGCCGGCGTGTCTGGCGACCAATGGTCAATATATCACCAAGGCCACGGTTGGTGATGTAGGCGGTGCTCACACCCTTACTTTCGAGCACGGCATTGGTGGCGACAGTGGAACCATGGACGATAAAGAGTGTCATATCATCTGCAAGTTGCTCGAGCCTCAGTTCGTGAATACCCTGCAGGATGGCCTGCTCCGGTGCTATCGGTGTAGACAGCACCTTGTGCACTCTTAAGACGTTGTCACGCAGCAGCACAAAGTCGGTAAAGGTACCGCCAGTGTCGATGCCGAGATAGATTGGATTGTTCATTTGTTTGTAGATTGTCATTAGCAGAACACGGCTTGCATCACAAAACAGTTTTATTAAGGTCTTGCCACATATAGCAGGTTGACTATAATTTTGCCGTTTATGCTAACACAGCTGTTACCATAGGTTGCGGCCTTCAAAAAAAGAACACTAAACTCAAGAGGTAAAGACTAAATCACTATGAGTAAGGATACCCTGGTTCAAGTCGAACACATCAGTCGTTACTACGGTCCTAACGCGGCCGTTAGCCAAGTCAGTTTTGAACTCCAGCGTGGTGAAGTGCTGGGCTTCCTCGGCCCCAACGGTGCGGGCAAATCCACCGCCATGCAAATGATCACCGGCAACCTGGCCCCCAGTGCCGGGCGGGTCCGCATCTGTGGTATTGATTTGCTGGATCAACCCAGGGCCGCCAAGGCCGAGATCGGTTATCTTCCTGAACAACCGCCCCTCTACAGGGATTTTACGGTTGATGAGTATCTGATCTTTTGCGCACGGATCAATGGCATTGCCCGTAACAAGATAAAGGCCGCGGTACAGCGCGCCAAGGAGCGTTGCGGACTGACGGAGGTTAGTCGACGTTTGATCAATAATTTATCCAAGGGTTTTCAACAACGTGTTGGCATTGCCCAGGCGATTATTCATTCACCGGCGGTCGTGGTGTTGGATGAACCCACGGTCGGTCTCGACCCCATTCAGATCCGCGAAATTCGCCGCCTGATTCGTGAGCTGGGAAATGACCATGGTGTCATTTTATCAACACACATCCTGCCGGAGGTACAGATGACCTGTGACCACGTGCAGATCATTAACAAGGGTAAGCTGGTCTTCAGTGACCGGATTGAAAATCTGAATCAGCGCATGCAGTCGGTGAGTCTATTGCTGGGGCTGCGCCAGCCACCAGAAAGCAGTGAGCTGGGGGCCATCGACGGGGTGAAGAGTGTTGAGATCCTTGAAGACAGGCACTTTCGGATTTTTCATGACAGTGAAAATAGTCCGGCAGAGGGCATTGTCGAGCAGGCCGTTAAAAACGGCTGGGGTCTGTTTGAACTCTCTCCCGAGCGCAAGACGCTGGAACAAATCTTTGTGGATATTACCAGCAACGAGACCACCGTTGAGGAGGATGCGGCATGAAGATGACGCTGCACATAATGCGCCGCGAATTGCGGGCCATGTTTTTATCACCACTGGCGTGGACTATTCTCGCTGTGGTTCAGTTTATTCTGGCCTATCTGTTCTTAAGCCAGTTAAGTGAGTTCATTCGCTTTCAACCGCAATTGCGGGCTATGCAGCAGGCCATTGGTGTCACCGATATTGTGGTGACCCCCATGTATGGAAGCGCCTCATTTATTCTCATGTTAGTCGTGCCGCTGATCACCATGCGGGTGATCAGTGAAGAGCGGCGTAATAAAAGTATGACCCTGTTATTTTCCGCGCCGATTAGCATGACCGAGATCGTGATGGGTAAATACCTGGGAGTGGTCGCCTTCCTGCTCATTATGATTGGCATGATCAGTATCATGCCGCTGTCACTGATGCTTGCCGGGCCAATTGATACAGGCCTGTTTTTGTCAACGCTACTCGGTATCATCTTGCTGGTGGCGTCATTTGCGGCGGTAGGGGTGTATTTTTCCTCACTCACCGTACAACCCACTGTTGCCGCCATTGGCACCTTCGGAGTTTTATTGTTGTTATGGATTATTGACTGGGCAGGGGCGCGGGTAGCCGACCCAAATGCCACTGGCCTGCTAACCTATTTATCCATGCTGCGTCATTTTGAGTCTCTGGCCAAGGGTGTGTTTAATAGTAGTGATGTAGCCTACTATCTGTTATTCATTGGTTCTTTTTTAACATTGAGCGTGCGTCGCCTTGACGCAGACCGTTTGCAACACTAACAAGATCATCGACTATGGAAATTACTGACAAGACTCGTTTGAATCTGCGCATTCAGGGTTTGATTTTTCTTATCCTGTTTTTAAGTATCGTCGGCATGCTGGCCTGGTTATCCAAACGCTATAATGTGGAGTCCGACTGGACGGCGACAGGGCGCAATACGCTCTCCGAGGCCAGTATCAAGCTGGTGCAACGCCTGCCGGACACGGTTACCTTCACCGCGTTTGCGCGTAACAGCGATTTAACCCCGGCACGCAAGACCATTCGTGATCTGGTCGGCCGTTATCAGAAGCATACCGACAAGATTAAATTAGTGTTTGTTGACCCGGAGACTAATCCGGATATGACGCGGAAAATGGGCATTTCGGTCGAAGGTGAGACCGTCGTCGAGTATCAGGGGCGAAGCGAGCATATTAAAACACCAAATGAAGAAAATATTACCAATGCCTTGCAACGCCTCATGCGTAGTGGTGAGCGCAAGGTTTTATTTATTAGTGGCCACGGAGAACGCAACCCTCTGGGGCGGGCCAATTACGACCTGGGTCAGTTCACGCTACACCTGAAAAAAAAGGGCATTAAGGCAGATACGATTTCACTGACAAAAACCCCCAGGATTCCGGATGATGTCGCCGTGCTGGTGATTGCCAGTCCGCAGGTCGATTATCTGGATGGTGAGGTCAAGCTGATTCGTGATTATGTGAAAAAGGGTGGCAACCTGTTATGGCTGCATGACCCGGGTAGCATGCACCATCTGGATGCGCTGGCAAAAGACCTTGGGATTCGTTTTTATCCGGGTGTTGTAGTTGACCCGTCAACACAGCTGTTAGGGATACAGGATCCTACGTTTTCACTGGTAACCCAATATCCTCATCATCCCATTACCAATGACTTTAATCTATTAACGCTGTTTCCACGCGCAGCAGGTATAAATGATGCGGCGGTTAAAAACGAATGGACCAAGACGCCCTTATTACAAACCGTGGCCCGCAGTTGGTCAGAAACAGGTAAGCTTAAGGGGGCCATTCAGTATAATAAAGGCAAGGATATCCCGGGGCCGCTCACGATTGGTGTGGCACTTAGTCGTGAAATAAAGACGCATAAGAAAAAAGCGGAAAATAAAAAACCCAGGCAACAACGTATTACCGTTATCGGTGATGGTGATTTTTTGTCGAACACCTATCTTGGCAATCAGGGTAATCAGGACCTGGGCTTTGCCATTATTAACTGGCTGAGTTATGACGATAATTTTATCGACATTCCTGTAGCCACAGCACCCGATGCGCAACTCAATCTCAATCAGTCGACCTGGTCAGTTATTGGTTTACTGTTTTTAGTTGGTATACCGGGAGGCCTGGTGATTGGCGGGGTTACTGTCTGGCTGAAACGGCGCAAGCGTTAATGATGACATCACGCAATATACTCAATTTAACGTTGCTTGGCATCGTTTCGGTGCTGGTGCTTGTGGTGGTGTTTGAACCCGGTAAGACACCTGAAAAGAAGAAACCCAGTCTTACAGCGTTAAAGAAAGAATCTATTAGTAAGATAGACATTAAACAATCTGGCAATAAGAATATTCAGTTCAGGAAGATTAACCATGTCTGGCAAATGACATCGCCTTATCAGTTGCCCGCGAATGAATATCGCATTAGTTCCATATTGCAACTGGTGGAGGCCAAAAGCTATTCACAACATGACCTGACAAAACTTAACAAGAGTAACTTCAAACTCGACAAACCCAAAGTTGTGGTGACCTTTAATGACAAGGTGTCGGTCGCTTTTGGTAGCAGTGAGCCACTTACCCACCGCAGATATGTACAGGTGGGAAATACGCTGCACCTGATAAATGATACCGTGTACTATCATGTCAGCAGCAAACCAACGGCTCTGGTTAGTTTGCAATTATTACCCAAAAACACCGCCATCAAGGCAATACAACTACCGGACCGTAAACTGGAGTTAAAGGACGGCCGCTGGCAGATCGAGAAAGAACCGAAAGAGATGGCGAGTGACGCCGTAACACAATTACTGAATAACTGGAAACTGGCGCAGGCACTGGACGTGGTGGCCGCAAAGGATAAACCGGGCAAGCAACAAATCAAGTTATTTGTTGAAGGTCGGGATAAACCAATTATTTTTTCCATTGTAAAGCGTAAACCTGATTTTGTATTGTTGCGCCAAGACAAGGCTGTGGAATACAAGTTAATGGAAGATAGCGCACAAGGGTTATTGACCTTGGCCAAACCGGAGCCGGTCAGGGAAAAACCACTCAAGGATAAGACTGCAACCCACAGCAAATAGATGCTTGATAATGTGGGTGGCTTGTTGACACAGGCGTTGCCCCTGAAAGCATCATTTTTTGTGAATCACCAGGCGCAAATAGCCAAGAGCGATATAGTCATTGATCTGCGCAGGGCCTGCCGCGGAGACATCGACATAGTCTGGAAAATCTTCCTTACTCAGGCCACGCCAGCTGGCATAGGTGCCGCAGACATGGACCTGAACATGGCTGTCCTGTATCAGTGAACGCACACTCTGGTGTGTTTTTGTCTTTGTGGTTTGATTCCTGCGTGTCAGGGCAAACTGTTCGCGGCCATGGGTGACAATGGCAATCGGCAGGTCTTTAAAACGTTGTCGCAATTGTTTAACATATTTCTGTGCTCTTGGCAGTGCCCAGCTTAATCCGGCGCTATCCGCCGTGGCGATTTCAACCACTACTCCCTCCGGGGGCTGGGTTAAGGCCAGGATATTTTTCAGGGAGTAGGCTTCTTGCGCAGAGACAGTAAAAGACAGGCTTAACAGCGCGACCAGGGATAACCACGTTAACGCACGCTGGCGGAACATGTTAACCTCCGGTCGTGGACATAAAACGAATGACCTGTTGCGGGTTCTCGTTAAAGTGATGACGTTCGGGTTTTTGTGAGATCGCATCCTGCAAGTGGGCCTTGAGTTGCTCATCTGATATGCCGCTGCGTAACAGATCACGTAAAGGATACTGGTCATTCTGACCCAGACAGAGATACAGGGTACCATCCACGCTGAGGCGGACGCGGTTACAGGTCTCGCAAAAGTGTTGTGACATAGGCGTAATAAAACCAATGCGTAATTCTGTACCCTCGACGCGAACGTAACGGGCCGGGCCACCACCCGGCATGGTGCCGGGAATGAGAGGGTAGCGCTGTTCTAAGCGGTGTTGGATAGTCTTCAGGTCAACGTAGTGATGCTGGGCGGTTAGGCCGGGTACGCCCATGGGCATAGTCTCGATAAAGCGCAGGGTAAAGTCGTGCTCGAGACAAAACTCGACCATGTCTTCGACCTCATCCTCATTGGTGTTTTTCATGACGACCATGTTGATTTTGACTGGTTGCAGACCGGCAGACTTGGCAGCCATGAGACCCTCCAGGGTCTTTTGTATTTTGCCACCAGTGATATTTTTGTAGCGGTCGGCACGTAGGGTATCGAGACTAACATTGATGCGTGAAATACCCGCATCCGCGAGGGGTTGTGCCAGTTTTTCCAGGCGGGTCGCATTGGTGCTCAGCGACAGGTCATCCAGTTTGGGTAAGGCCCCCAGGCGTTGAATCAGGTCAGGCAGGCCATGCCGAACCAGAGGTTCACCGCCGGTAATTCGTATCCGGTGCGTGCCGAGCTCGGTGAAGACGCGGATGATGCGCTCGATTTCTTCAAAGTTCAGCCACTCAGAGGGCTCCTGAAAATCCTTAAAGTCTTTTGGCAGGCAGTATTGGCAACGCAGATCACAACGATCCGTTACAGACAGGCGTAAATACTCTATTGGGCGCTTGTAGGCATCAATCAGTGACATATTGTGTGTCGACTATCCGGTTATGATATGTTCTTATTATATAAGGTATCGCTCAAGGGTGGGGTAATTATTGTCCTTATATAACGAATGGTTTATTAATAGCAATTAATTGTGAACTGAAAAATACACGTGCGCAACCACACTGTTGGCTGAATCGATCGAGGAGAAGTAAGTTAAAGTATGGAGCAGTATACCTTAAATGCAAATGGACTAACCTGTTACCGTGGCGATCAGTGCCTTTTTCAGGCACTGGATTTTAACGTCCAGTCCCGGCAATTACTCATGATCGAAGGGCATAACGGTAGTGGTAAAACCAGCCTGTTAAAATTAATTGCCGGTTTGCGTTCCCCGGATGAGGGTAGCCTGCTATGGAATGGCGAGGCGATTGATAAAACCAGTAGTCAGTATCGCCAGCAATTGGCCTATGTCGGCCACAACGATGGCGTAAAACGTGAGCTCACTGTGCTGGAAAATTTACGCCTGATGCAGCAACTCTTTACACCGTCATCACATTCCTGTCACGATATACTGCAACAGCTTAATTTAGTTGTTCAGCAGGATAGTCTGGCTGGGACACTATCGGCCGGGCAGCGTCGCCGCGTAGCCCTGGCGCGTGCGCTGTACAGCCAGACAAAATTATGGATACTGGATGAGCCCTTTACGGCGCTGGATAAAGCTACGCACGAATTTTTTCTAGAGGCGCTACAGCAGCATCTTATACAAGATGGTCTGGCGGTGATGACCTCGCATCACGATGTAAACCTGCCGGGTGTCAGTATACAGCGACTGGAGCTTCAAACATGAGCAACCCGGCATGGAAGAGCTTTATCGCAATGGTCAGGCGTGACCTGTTGATTGCGGTTCGGTGTCGTAGTGAAATGCTGAATCCACTTTTTTTTTATATTCTGGTGGTGTTGATGTTTGCGCTGGCGGTGGATGTCAGGCCCTCTGTTTTGCAGGCTATTGCGCCGGGTGTAATATGGGTGGCCGCCCTGTTATCAACCTTGCTGGCCCTGGATAGTTTGTTCCGCTCTGATTTTGAGGATGGTTTCCTTGAGATAATGTTGCTTTCGCCGCATTCTCTATATTTATTGGTTTTGGCCAAGGTGCTGGCGCACTGGTTAGTGACCGGTCTGCCTTTGGTTATTGTGGCACCATTACTGGCCATGGCCCTGGGTTTACCAGACCGCACCATGGATGAATTGATACTGAGCCTGTTGCTGGGGACCCCGGTATTGAGTTTGCTCGGCGCTATTGGTACAGCACTTATTTTGGGCCTGCGCAGTGGTGGTATGATGATTTCCCTATTGGTATTGCCGCTGTATGTGCCGGTGTTGATCTATGGGGCAGGCAGTATCTCGGCAGGGCTTATCGATAATGCGACATCACAGCCCTACTTATTATTTCTTGCTGCGTTTTTAGTGTTCACACTGGTCTTTGCACCCCTGGCGACGGCAGCGGCATTACGAATTTCTATTGAATGAGATAGCAGGTCAACGAAAAGTGAAACCAAACTGGTTTAAATACGCATCACCAACCTCTTTTTATCCGCTGTTGGATAAGTGGATTGTCTGGTGTTTTCTTGTCGCGGTATTACTAGCACTGGTCGGTGGTTATTGGAGCTTCTTTCAAACGCCCGATATTTTGAGTGATCAAAAACAATACTACCGTATCATTTTTATACACGTGCCCGCGGCCTGGATGTCCATGTGGTTATACGTGGTATTAGTTGGCTGGTCGTTGTTAGGCCTGATTTTTAATACACGCTTATCCTTTATGATGGCGTCAGCAGTTGCCCCAAGTGGTGCTATGTTCACTGCGCTGGCACTGGTCACCGGGATGATCTGGGGCAAGACCAGTTGGGGGACCTGGTGGGACTGGGACCCGCGTTTGACCTCAGAATTAATTTTGTTATTTCTCTACCTGGGTTATATTGCCCTGCAATCCGCCATTAGTGATCCACAGCGCAT
>Ga0209633_10004786_pt1 | contig 12100 bp, 29 predicted proteins | sample Cruoilmetagenom1_FD_187290 | JGI IMG/M metagenome (GOLD analysis project Ga0209633, IMG submission 187290) | Oil polluted marine microbial communities from Coal Oil Point, Santa Barbara, California, USA - Sample 1 (SPAdes) (version 2) | ecosystem: Environmental > Aquatic > Marine > Oil seeps ... | reverse complement strand
AAATAGTCGGAAGCTCATCGGCTGCGTGGGTAAAAAGTTTTCACGATGGAACTTTAGCAGCTTATGATATATGTGTAAAAGCGCATCAGACAACTGACGCCAATGGCGTATTTATTGGAGATAATGCTGGGTCCGGCGTTGCTCGTGGATTTTGGGCTGGATTGATAAGTACAGATAAAGTTTTGAGAACTGTTATCGGTGAAGGCGTTGGCAAATGCCTTGAAAACATTAGTGATAATGATTATTGGACAGTAGGAACTACTTATCAATGGTACAGGATCACCAATAAGCCTAACGAGGGAACGCCAGCGAACAGATCAACTGTCTATAATGAATCCGCAAGTTCCGCAAATAATACGGAGACAGGCACGCCAAATGTATTAGATGCTGTCCAAGACATTCAAATAGGAGCGGCGGGCAATGATGTTTTGTTGTTAAACGGCGGGATTAAAGAAATCATAATCTGTAAAAGAGAATTAACCTCACAGGAATGGACTAACATAAAAGCAAGATAATATGAGTTTGTTGAATACTTTTTTTTTAGGTGTGACTAATTCATTCAATGCTACAATTGAATTGAACATTAACTCCATTGTCGTTAATGATCCTGATTATAACTTTTCAGGTACTTACGTTCAGAATCCTATTAATAAGAAAATAGTAAATGTTTTTACATCTGGAATCGAGCACGTAATGGATGTGAACAAAAAGCTAATGGGCAATATTAGCACAGATGAAGGATTGACAAGGGGAGCAGATTTTACAATATATGATCCTGGAGCCACAGGTGTTCAGGTAGGATCTGGAGGTTATGATAAAAATGGGAGATTGCATTTATTTGTCTATCAAAGAGATAATGTGGATTATGAGATTGCAACTATTGACCAATTAGTATATATCTATTCAGATGATGACGGCGTAACGATTAGCAGCCCGGTTGTAATAACATATCCTTCTGATGGCTTAATAGGTGCGTGGACAAACGGCAAAATGATCGAAAACAATGGTGCTCTTTTAAAAAATTATTACAGAGTTGATGCAGTTCCAGTTGTAGATAGTGCCAATTACTTATTGAGATCGACTGATTACGGTGCGAACTGGACAACCATAACGGTAAAAGGAGTGAATTCTTCATATTATAATGAGTCTGAAATAATAGGTCTCGGCGGTGATAACTTAATGATTATAGCAAGGAGCTTTCCGGATGCATCTTTCAGACAATTCTATTCAGATGATAACGGATTGACATGGACAGATAAGGGAGCATTAGATTTCGGGGAAACATGGGCACTACAAAAGCCCCCAACTTTGAACTCTTTTTATATCAATAATCAATTAATAATAGCATGGTATTCATTCAACCAAGGGACACAGAGAACTTTAGCTGTATATGCAAAAGCAAGTGATTTAATAGCCGGAACAACAGGCTGGAATTTAAATACAAAAATTCAATTATTAGATACGGGGCCGGGAAACAGCGGCGTAGGATATGGGAGTATAATTCATCCTGATAATACATTAAGGGCGATTGGCAATCATTATTGGGCTGCAAATAATGACGAAACAAGTACATATTATTACACCTTACCTACAACTCACTATAATTCATTAATTGCAGAATTGGGATTATGACTTGGCACAAACTATTTGAAGGTGAAATAAAGTTGTAGCTTTATGAGATTTTAATATGAATTTAGAAACGTTATCACATATTTTTGGAATAGGCGGATTTTTAGTGGGCATTTTTACTATATTTTTAGCATATAGAAAGCGACTTTTACAAACTGGGTTTACTAATTTTCAGGAACAATACCGCATTGAGATGGACGATTTCAAGAAATATATTAGAAATGACATTAATATGTTTCGTGAAATGATGAACGAGAATGATGCACGGCATACAAAATCACTTGAAACAATTGCGACATATTATAAGAGTACGAGCGATGAAGTTACTAAGCAGAGCAATGTCTGTAAGTTAATTCAGAAGGGCAATTCGATAAACAAAAAATATTCTGATGACTGGAATGTGAATTTAAAAAATGAATTAGACGATGTTCAGAGGGATGTTACCCAAATGAAAAGAGACATTGAAAGAATAAGAAGTGTGATAAACGGTAAAAAATAAATGGCATATCTTACATTGGGGCCGGAATTTTACGAGAAGGAGCCTTTGCTTTATGATCGTGTTTTAAGCAGGGTAAAGGGCCATTGCGAGAAGGTTGTAAACTCAATTCATGTTATTAAATTCGACTCAAATAAATTCGGAAAAAGCGAATACTGTATTGCTGTAATTGGATTTACAAGATTTCACAAAGCCCCGTATGTCAAGCATATTGTAAACAACAGATTTGGTAAGCTATGAGATATCTATTGATAGTATTTATTTTTATTGCAGGATGCACGGAAAGGCCAAACTCGTTTATAATGAATGAGCCTCCTATAAATGATACCTGCTATTTTGAAACTGACACTTATTATGCGGCTGAATATGACGATTATTTCCAGTGGGAGTTTATCGGCGATTGGATTCAGATGACTATTCAGGAACAGGGAAAGACAGGCCGTTGGCCTAAAACTATCCAGCCAGAAGATACGGCGCGGTATAGGTTTTACGGCCATAGGATCGATGTTTATACAGAATTAGCATCACATCATACAGGCTATCAAGTTATCATGGACGGCGTTTTAGTTGATACGGTAATAACGAGAAGTGAATTAACAGGCGAACAGATTGTCACTTGGTCGGATGAATGTTTACCGTTAGGAAATCATGTTTTAGAACTTGTGAAATTTAACATTGGCGATAATGGCTCTTTTGTAATCAATGGCGCTCAGATTTATTTTTATGTAAATCCTGATTTGAACGGATGGGACCCGTGCACTGTTAATTGTGATTCAATAGGCCCGTGCCCACCTTGTGAAGTTGATACTATCTTTATCCCGGCTGATACTGTTCATATCATAGACACCGTTTATATGAGCTTAGATACGCTTGTTTTGCAGCCTAAAATATATGTAGTAGCAGACTCAGCAATATTGATTAAAGAATAATTATTTTCAGATGAGGTTTTAATTTATAAAAGGCCCGTGAACTCGATTAGGGCCTTTTGTTTTTAAATGATTATATTTGTCTAAACAAAAAAAATGAAAATGAAAAATCCAGTAACAACAATTTCAGGAGTAATTATGATTATCCTTTCAGGTCTGACACTATTCGGAATTGTCACTCAAGAACAGAGTGCAGAAATTTCGCAGTACGCTGCAATGGTTATCGAAGCGGTAATCGGATTTATTTCCATATTTAAAGCGGGCGATAAAGGCGGCGTTTAAAATATTAAAAATCCATTTTACTTTGTTTGAGAGAAGAAGGCTATCCGCACGGTTAGTCTTTTTTATTTAAAAAAATTAAGTATATTTGTATATGAATTTGCGATTTTATACAAAGACCTTTTATTTCGAGATACAAAAAGCCGACGCGTCGCAAATGCCGAGGCTTTTTTTGTGACCATTTTTTATTGATGGTAAGCTACGCCAAGCGGTCACTCTATTAATGGACTCCTAAGAATAGTTTTATATTGATTAATCCTTTTAAATGTAATTAGGTTTCTAAGACTTGTCGGTAATCACTCCGCTAATTACAGCCTCAACTCAGTGACTCAGACTCAACGGAGAACGGTATTAAGATAATCAGGTCTTTGTAGAGGCTTTAGACTTGATTATCTTACCTAACTAATGAACTAAATCTAACAAAGAATGGTCAATGTTTAATCTTAAATAATAAAGAAATGAAATCATTAAATCTATTTGGTGAGATGCAAGAAATCCCTGATATTAAAAGCAAACATCAATCAGCGTATCAAATAATCAAAGCAAGGAATAAATATGGTTTAGCTAAAAATAAAACAGAATCATGTAAGAATTGCATTCATTGTTTTGGAATAATAGGAAACACAAAAACCTATTATAAGTGCAAATTAATAGGAAACTCAGCAGGCGAGGCCACTGATATAAGATTGAAAAATTCCTGCAATAAATTCATCCCAGAAAAAATAAATACAAAATAAAACATGAAATATTTTTGTTTATAAATATATTATACTATAATTACAGTATAATTAACTCAAAACAAGTAAAAATGGACTTATTCACAATAGCAAATATCTTAATAATAGCGGCAGGCGTTTCAGTTTGTCTCTATTTTCACATTGACTATTTAAAAACAAAAAAAGCACTTAAAGACTTGAGATATGGATTTAAAAGCTAAAATAGAATCACTGCCTGATAAGAATTTTTATCCAATAGGTGTTGATTTCTTCACCTATGTTGATTTACAGGCTGATAGTGAAACAGAGTCTTATCTTGTTGAGGATGTTTATTCAGGGGACTTACAGGATGAATTTTATGATGTTGATACACCTGAACATCTCAAAGAAAATAATGAATGGCAGTATGAAAATTCATTCATTAAGCAATATTTTTTAAATCATTTAGAATTAATTCAAACTATAAGCGAGTAAAATGGAAAAATCGGATTTATTTAAGGATTTAGGCGAATCGCTTAGACCTGAAACAGGTTATTCAACTATTGTATATCAGATAGAATCTGAGGCTAAAATTGAATACAGAAAATGGATGAAAGGACAGGGATTAAAGCCTGATTTCGTAGGAGAAAGTGCCTATGTTCACGGGGTTTTAACCGCAAAGTTAAGCGTTGCATTAAAAGAAATTGATTCACTTAAAAGGCAGATAAAATGAAACACACTAAAGGAAAATGGGAAGTGGGCAAAAATTCATTTGGCGAAATTATAATTGGAGTCAAAGATGAGGCTGAACATAATGTTTATATTCCAATTGCTAAACCTCTTTATAGTAAATTATGGGCGGCTGACGAATACCAAGCCAACGCAAAACTAATCTGCAAGGCACCCGAAATGTATGAGGCATTGGGTAAAATTGCTAAATACAGAAATACAGAAGCTGGACAAATTGCAATAAAAATGATTAAAGAGGTAATCTCTTAAAAAGAAATTGATTCACTTAAAAGGCAGATAAAATGAAACACACTAAAGGAAAATGGCACACTACTTTTAATACCGCCAAAGAAAGAGGCGTTAGAAACGAAGGCGGGTTTATTTGTTTCCTTCCAAAACCATCACATTATAGCGGGCAGGATGAAAGATATGAGAACGAACTTGATGAATGTAAGGCCAATGCCAAACTAATCAGCAAAGCCCCGGAAATGCACGAGGCATTGAAGGAGATATTTGATTATGCGAATGAACCAGAGTCAGAAATAATTCCTCTATTAGAGATTATATTTAAAACTAAATCACTTCTTAAAGAAATAGAATCATGAATGAATTAAAATTAAAAACAGAATCTTTAGAAGTCATAAAACCAACTATGACAAAGATGGGCATAACTTCCGAGCGGTTTTATAAAGAAGTTGGTTTTGTTTGTCAGATTTGGAATGATGCCAAAAGCAAATATTTACGAAATGCTACCAGAGAAAGCTTATTATCGGCGGTTGTTTCAATAGCCCAAACAGGGCTTACATTGAACCCGGTTGCTAAACAGGCGTACTTGATACCGCGAAAGGCAAAAGACGGTGACAAGTGGATTATACAAGCTCATTTGGAGCCTTCTTATATTGGTTTAATGAAGTTATTAACAGATGCGGGCCAAGTTATCAACATTCAAACAAACTTGGTTTATTCAGGTGATGACTTTGATGTTAATCTCGGAATGGAAACCGAGATAAAACATAAGCCATTTTATTTAACAGGTCGGGACAAAGGAAACATAATCGGTGTTTATTCCATTGCCAATATCAAGGGAGGATTGAAGCAATTCGAATACATGACAGCAAATGAAGTCATGGATATTCGTGGAACTTCTGAGAGTTATAAAGCATGGGAGAAAAACAACAAAGTACCATGTATCTGGATTCAATATGAGGGCGAGATGTACCGGAAAACGTGCATTAAAAGAATATCAAAACATCTTCCAAGATCGGAACAGTTTGATACTGCGGACGGACTGAGTAATAAAGATTTTGAAATGACTTTCGGCCAATTAAATATGATTGAGAGTTTACTTCATTCATCTTCATTATTGGAGCCTCAAAAAGAAGATATTGAGCACCAGTTATCTGCAATGAATTACAGCGAAGCCATAAAGACGATTGAATACTTACAAAATAATCAATTGGATGCGATAGAATCAGGCGCCAATTATAATCAGGGAGATATAAATAAAAGTTTAGACCAAAGATTAGAAAGAGATGAACAAGATATATGAAAGGACCACAGAAGCCGAACGAGAATGCTTGAAAAATACCGTTCAAGAATGGATTGAAGTACGGCAAAAACGAATGGAGAAAGATATTCAAGTGATAAAAAATGAATATAAAAATATCCGTCATGTCAAGAAACTAAATTACAATCCTCGAAACCTGTTTATCGAGTTGGACATTTTAGACCTGTATGAGTTTTACTACAACGTTATTTCAGACCGCGAAGGTTATCATATGAAGAATAAAAATTATTACAGGCTTTTAAAGGCTTTCGGATTATGATAACGATTAATAGATTCGGTCAATTAAAGCAAGGTGATAAAATAATAAGCGGAGTTGCAAAAGAAAAATTGATCTATTCGGAAATTTTATATTTCACAATTTTGGAAAACACTAAAAATGAAAGCTGAAGAATTTTATTTATCAACGAAGTGTAAAACAACATATACTGATTTTTATCATCCTTTCTTATACGAGGGAGCAAGTGCAGCTTTGACAGCAATTTTTGAGTTTGCTGAACAGTATGCAGAATTCAAAATCAAAGAGAATGAAAAGTATCTAAAAAAGATACCAGAATTAAGCGGTCAAATCCTTGAATTGCAATCCCAACTCAAAGAGAGGGATAATTTATTGAAAGAATTGATCTCCGATCAATCAGGAGATGTGCAAATTTGCAGTTTAATTAATAAACTCAAAAATAAATAGATATGAAAAAGCCATTATTAAAAAATTTAACCTCAAAAACTAAATGATATGGAAAGACCGGATTATAAAAAATATATGGATGAAGAAAGCGGGTGGGGTTCTAAAGAAGTGAATGATTATATAAAGGCACAAGAAGACTTCATGGATTTTCAACAATCCCAACTCAAAAAGACTGAAAAATCAAGGGATTGGAATATCAATCAATTAATGGAAACAAGAGACGAATATATAAATAAATGTGAGTCGCTTGAATCCAAACTCAAAGAGAGGGATGATGCTATAAAAGAAATAGCACATATTAGTGATAAATATTGTTGCTGCACAGCTTGTAAAGTAGCAAAGAGACTTAACCTCAAAAACTAAATGATATGAAATTATCAATTGCAGTATTAATAGAAAAATATCACAGGTATATGTTTGATAGTATCTATGTTCAAAGCCGGAAAAACACTTTTTATGTTTTATGCTGTGTTAAATTGTATGATTTGCTGTTTTATTTATATCCAGATTTTCGTAAAGATTTATATAACACAAAAACTAAATATCAGAGATATAGATATTAACTTTAAAAACTAAATAGATGAAACGAACCGGATCAGGCGGCCATAATGCCAGGCAAATAAAATGGAACGGAAAAGTTTACCGATCGCTGAAAGAGTTAACAGATGAACACGGCTTAATTCGTGGATATCTCAGTTATTACATACGTGAAAACAGGCCGTTTAAAGGCTTTAAAATTTCTTATACAAACTATCCTGAAAACTAATATAATGCAGTAACGCATAGCCAAATCAAGTACAAATGGATTTAAATAACTTTTTATAATGAAGACAAGAAATGAAACATTAGAATTTAGAGATGAAATGAATAATCTGATTGCAAGTAAAGATAATCAATCTAAAATAAAGCCAATATCAGGCATGAAGAAAAAGGTATTTGATGAATTAGAATTAATTCGTGTAAAGAATCCTGAGATTTATCCAAGTGCTTGTGTCAAGGCGAGAAAAACATTAAAACGTTGGATTAAATAAACAAGTAAAAATGGAAAAGAACGAAGAAAAAACAACTTGTTACCAGTGCAAATATCGTGGAGAAGTTCCATGATCATGCCATTCAAGATGTATGTTTAATTGGAATAATGCAACTCATGAAATGCCGAAAGGTAGTGATTGGGGAATAAAAAACGGATGGTTTATGTGGCCATATAATTTCGATCCTGTATGGATGATTGGCGAATGTGGTGAATTTGAAAAACAAATAAACAAGTAAAAATGAAAAAAATTATTTTATTAGTAGTAATTATTGCCTCTGCTACGGCATTGAAGGCACAAAAAGTAAGTGAGTACACAGCTTCAAACGGCAAGGTTTACAAAGTGAATCAGACGCTTGTAATTGGTACGCCGTCAACAGGCAGCGGACATTTTACAGCTATTGTAAACATGACTATTGCTTCGTTAAATGCAATGGGCGGAGATGATGAAGAAATCGGAGCGGCAAGCGATTTATCCGGTCTTACGGTGCCTATCAAGAAAATCAAAATGCGCAAGGTATTCGGACAGAAAAGACCTTTTGTCTCGATAGGCAAAGGCTATGTAATTAATTTAGAATCAGCTATCAAATTAAAAGAAGTTGAGTGATGAAAGAAATTGAAATAAAGAAATATAAACCATGCAAAGAGGCATTTATTTTCAGACAAAAGTATAATTCGTTTGAAGACGCATGGGATGCATGCCCAAGAGGCGATTGGATGCTTTGGATTGCAAAAAGGATAGATGTTGATTTAAAAACTCTAACAAAAGCAAAGGCTTTATGCGCTTTAACGGTAAGGCACTTAATGAAAGATGAAAGTAGTATTAATGCTTGTGAGATTGCATTAAAATTTTCAAATAATGAAGCTACAATAGATGATTTAAATGCTGCTGCTGCTATTGCTGCTGATGTTGCTGCTACTTATGCTGATGCTGCTGCTGTTGCTACTTATGATGCTGCTGCCGCTGCTGCTATTGCTGCTGATGCTGCTGATGCTGCTGCTTATGCTGCTTCTGACGCTGCTGCTGCTTCTGACGCTGCTACTTATGCTGATGCTGCTGCTTCTGACGCTGATACTTCTGACGCAATAATTAAAAACAGGTTAAAAACAGCCGATATATGCAGGGATGTATTAACTAAAGAAGTTTTTGAAAAATTAAAAGAAGTTGAGTAACAGTCATTTATATGGTCAAGAAAAATGTAAACTGAAAAGAGAACATTCAAAAACCTAAGTAAGTGGCTGTTTATTTTTGATAATAATTGTTTTTCTAATTAAAAAATGTATAAATTTACATCGTTAAAGTGCTGGACAATGAAAGACATTTATTCAGATTCTAAAGAGACTCAAGGGTTGCCAGCACTTCCTGCGAGTCTTTTTTTATGCTAATTTTTTGAGATGACTTACAAAGAAAAATTGAAAGACCCACGATGGCAAAAGAAAAGACTTCAAATTTAATTATGAGAATTTTTAAATATGTAAATAAATTTAATCATGGCTAAAAGATTTATTGACACCGGGCTATTCGATGATTCATGGTTTATGAATTTAACAAATGAATGCAAATTATTTTGGATTTATTGCATAACAAAATGTAATCATGCCGGAATAATTGAATTAAACGGAAGGCTTGTAAAATTTCAAATTGGGATTAACAGTATAGAAACAGTTATTAAAGGGTTAGGTAACCGTTTAGTAAGTGTTAAAGAAAAGTATTATTTTATACCGAAATTCCTTGAGTATCAGTATCCTAACTTTCCAAATAGTAAAGTGAAAAGTCAAAAATCAGCAATGGATATTTTAAGTAAATTTAATATTGATTACAATAACATTCAAACAGTTAGTAAACCCTTACCTAAGGGTTATGAAAATGGTACTGACTATGGTAATGGTATTGAAACTGAAAGTGAAAATAAAGCGAAGCAAGTTGTTATTTATCCGTTTGAATCAAAAACATTTTCAGACCAGTGGCAATACTGGAAAAACTATAAATCAAAAGAATTCAATTTTAAATACAAAACAATTCAAAGTGAACAGGCGGCATTAAAAAAACTTGCAAATTTATCAGGCAATAATGAAGAAATAGCGATACAAATTATTCATGAATCATTTGCAAATAGTTGGAAGGGGTTTTTTAAATTAAAAAATGATGGGAAACAAGGACATACAGCGAAAAGAGATCAATATTTCAGAGAGCATGATCCAGATTATCAAAACTACTGATTTATTAAAGGCAAAACCGATTAATGAACAGCTTTTAAAGTTTGGTAGAAATGAGGTAAATGTTCAAATCGCAAAATATGTGAATAAATGTTTATCAGGTTTAGATATTGAAATGAGTAATGATCAAATACAAATTTTCATTGAAGATATTGTCGATGTTTATAGATGGGACTCTATCGAAGATATTCAAATATGTTTGAAAAATGGCAGGCAGGGCAAATATGGAAAGACATATAACAAATTGAATATGATTATTTTTCAAGATTGGATGTCACAACACTTGGAGCAAAAATCAATTGAACGAGAAAACCAGCACAATAAACAAAAGCACGATTTCAAAACCAGAGAAGAATATGAAAATGCTGTTAAGATTGGGACCGAAAACAGAAAACAATCAGATCAATTAAAAAAGCCGATTGCTGATTTCAATAATTTCAAAATGAAATATGAATCTAAAAAAGGAAAAGAATCAACAGAAGGAACTATAAAGCCAGATAAATGAGAACAAAACGGAGACCTTGGAATTTTGGCAAAAGGAAACCAATCGAAGATGATTGCGGGGTTAAATGGTGTGTTTGTTTAGAGCCTAAACTCACAAGCAATGCAGGGGGAAGGGGTCAGGCTTATTGCCTATTGTGTGGCGGATATTGGTATCATTAAAGAAAAGTAAAATGCGCACAAATAAAATTATCGAAGCAATGCTTTATTACGAAATAGAGCTAAAATGCAATGAAAATTTACAAGAACATAACCGGACCAGGGCGGTGCGAATTGAGCATGATATTATTCTAAAGGCTTTGGCGTATCACTACAATCGATTAATGAAAGAATTATGAACAACGAAGAATTTTTCAGTTTAGTAAAGCAAATGAGAGAGTTACAGGTAAAATATTTTGCAACAAAAGACCGGACAACTTTGCAAAGATGCAAGGATATTGAAAGCAAAGTTGACAGAATGATTCAGAAGGAATTGAGTAATCAAATGGAAATGTTTAAATGAAATGAAAGATCAAACAGACGAACTTTGGGAACATATGAATCAAGAGCATGATTTATTATTACTTGACAGTCAGCTTTGTGATATTAGGCATATTTGCAAATCTAGAATAGATTGGGATAAATTAAAAGAGGCTTTTCATAATGAATGCACAACGGAATCACCGGGGCTAAGAAGTGGCAAAAAAATAAATCAGTCACCGGATATGGTTTTTAATTGGTTTAAAAACGAAATAAACGAATATTAGAAATAATGAACGGAATATGAACGATACACGAAAGAAACTTATTGGACGAAAATATGATTCTTTATTCATAGAACTATTTGATTGGATGGAGAAATTAAAAAAGTATATCGAGGACTTAAAAAAGGAATTAGATAACTTAAAACCTAAATAAATGGAAACAATAAATAAGGATATTTATAAAATGGAAATGCATGACGTCATTGATATAACTGAAAGAGTAAGTGTATTCCGGGTTCCCGGAGGATGGATTTATACAAGATATTTCGGTGATCAAAAAATAAACTCAAATTTTATTCCATATGATAATGAATTTATGACGGAGTGGGAAAGAAAAAATTTAAGTAGGAATTAAATGGAAAAGTACAGACAATTTTTAATAAAGTCATTTGTAGTGATAGTCGTTATTCTCACTGGTTTGCTAATCTGGTTGTTTTCATCATGAAAGTATTAGTGGCGTGCGAAGAAAGCCAGGAAGTATGTAAGGCGTTCAGGGCAAAAGGACATGAGGCTTATTCATGTGATATAATTGAATGTTCAGGGGGTCACCCTGAATGGCATATAAAAGACGATGTTTTTAATCATTTAAATGATGGATGGGATATG
>Ga0209633_10004785_pt1 | contig 12101 bp, 10 predicted proteins | sample Cruoilmetagenom1_FD_187290 | JGI IMG/M metagenome (GOLD analysis project Ga0209633, IMG submission 187290) | Oil polluted marine microbial communities from Coal Oil Point, Santa Barbara, California, USA - Sample 1 (SPAdes) (version 2) | ecosystem: Environmental > Aquatic > Marine > Oil seeps ... | reverse complement strand
GGTAAATGGGTAATGGTTGGTGCTGGTTCTGTTGTTACCAAAGATGTCCCGGATTATTCAGTTGTGGTTGGGAATCCAGCAAGAAAAATTAAAACAATAAACAAATAGATTCCGGATCTAGTCTGGAATGACAAAAAAGAAAAATGAAAAATAAAATATGGCTTTCTTCACCACATATGGGTGAAAAAGTTCGCCCAACAAGATGGCGGACAAGTATTTGAATTAGTATCTGGCTTCGTTCAAAAGAGAAATTCAGTCTTTGTCCCAAAAACGGACTTCGCCGGACAGGTCGCCGAGACAAGAAAGATAAAAATATTTTGCAATGATATGATAAGTTTAAAAAGATAAATTCATTTGATACAAATTGGATTGCACTTATTGATATTCATTTATTATAATTTATTGGTCTCAGTCGGAGTTAAAACTATGCACTTTAGTGCATCTCGCTTTAGCTTCTAAAAATATTAAGTTAAAAAACAAATATCAAAATAGAAATAACAAATAAATAATAATTCTCAATTCCCCAAAATATAAACAGTTATAAGAAACAACTATAAAATACAAAAGGCAAAAGTCTTGAAATTGGAATTTGAAACTTGGTAATTATTTGTATTTTATAATATGCTTTTTGGTGCTTCCAAACGAATTTTATTCGTATCCAAACCTATGGACTTGCAGTCCATAGTGGTTTAGTTTATCAATTTCAAAAAAAAGATAATCATATCATTTTTTTGTATATTTGTAACAATAAATAAGGATTAGAAATGCTAATAAAAAATAAAAAGCAAGTACAAATTCCAAGAAAAGATTGGGACAAGATGAAACAAAATCCAACATTCTCTGAGGTAATAGAACTCCTTGAAGATATCTCTGATCTTGAAGAAGCTAAAAAAGTGAAAGGTAAAGAATTAACTTTAGAACAATATTTGTCTGAACGTGAATTATCAAATAATAATTAAACCGTCTGCTCAGAAAGATCTTGATAAGTTGCCTATCAAAGAATTAAGGAAGATAATATCTAAATTGAAGCTACTAGAACAAAATCCTCGCCCAATAGGAATTCAAAAATTAAGTAATGACGATGGTTATAGAATTAGAAGTGGCAACTATCGTGTTTTATTTTTAATAAATGACAAAGCTGGTAAAATAGATATTTATAGAATAAAACATCGAAAAGACGTATATAAATAAGTTAAAACTTTCTCGTCCCTTCAGAATCCCTAAAAATAATTTATTATATGAAAGAGAAAATCTGGCTATCTTCTTCCCACATGGGAGAAAAAGTCCGCCCAACAAGACGGCGGACAAGAATTTGAAAAAGAGATATTTTTATGAATAAAAAGATTTGGTTGTCTTCGCCACATATGAGTGGAAATGAATTCTTATATGTAAAAGAGGCATTTGAGACTAACTGGATTGCTCCATTAGGTCCGCATGTAAATAATTTTGAAAAAGATTTGTCTGATTATGTAAATGTCAGTCATGCAGCTGCATTAAGTTCTGGTACAGGGGCAATACACCTTGCTTTAATTTTATTAGGTGTTACATCTGGTGATGAAGTAATATGTCAGAGCTTTACTTTTTCTGCCTCAGCAAATCCAATAGTTTATCAAGGTGCAACACCAATATTTATTGATAGTGAAAAAGATACATGGAATATAGATCCTGATTTATTAGAAGATGCGATTAAGGAAAGAATTTCTAAAGGGAAGAAGCCTAAAGCAATTATTGTTGTCCATCTTTATGGTATGCCTGCAAAAATGAAAGAGATACAAGATATAAGCATTAAATATGGAGTGCCAATAATTGAAGATGCTGCGGAAGCGTTGGGAAGCAGACAAAAAGTCGGAAATCAGAAGTCAGAAGTCAGAAGTCAAAATGAAAAAGAAAGTGAAAAGGGAAAAGGCAAAAGTGGGGGAAATGAATGGCAGATGTGTGGTTCGTTTGGGGAAATGAGCATTCTTTCATTTAATGGTAATAAAATTATTACTACTTCCGGTGGTGGAGCATTATTATCAAATAACGAAAATTATATTACAAAATCAAGATTCTTAGCAACTCAGGCAAGAGATGATGCACCACATTATCAACATTCTCATATTGGTTTTAATTATAGGATGAGTAATGTTTGTGCTGGAATTGGCCGGGGACAAATGCAAGTTTTGGATGAAAGAGTTAAACAACGACGTAGCAATTATAAGTTTTATAAAAAATCTTTTTCTGATTATGATGGAATAATATTTCAACCAGAAAATGAAGAAAGTTTTTCTAATAGATGGCTTACTGCTATAACAGTAGATCCAAAATTAACAAATGGTGTTACACGTGAAGATATTCGGTTAGCTTTAGAAGAAGTAGATATTGAATCTCGTCCACTTTGGAAACCTATGCATTTACAACCAGTATTTAATAATGCTCCAAACTATGTTAATGGAACTTCAGAGAAACTATTTGAGGATGGATTGTGTTTACCTTCAGGCTCGAATTTAAGAGAAGAGGATTTGGAGAGGATAGTTGAAGTGGTAAAAGAAAGACTAAAGGCAAAAGTATAAAGATAAAAGTGATCCGTCTTCGTTCTAAAGAGAACTTCAGTCTTTGTCCAAAAAACGGACTTCGCCGGACATGTCGCCGAGACATGGAAAGTAGAATAGATAAACGTCAAAAACAGATTTGAGCTTGTCCGCCAGTCTTTAAGGTGGATATCAAGTAGTGAGATTAAAAGTAAATAGAGAAAATTGAAAAGAAATTTTAAACAAATAACAAAGAACAAATTACAATTAGAAGGAACTAGGAAGAATAAATAAAAACAGAAAAAAAATAGTGGAATTAATAAGAATATTTGCGAATCTAAATATAAATCATTATATATAATTTTAACTAATAGCAGAGTAAAATAATGGATACAATAAAAATTAAAAGACGCATCTCAAGTTCCACATTAAGAATAAAAGAATTGAAAAAATTTCTTAATAAGAATGTTGAAATTGTAATTACACCTTTAAGTAAAAGTAATGAAGAAGCATTATTAAGTGAAAAAGTTTTAGCTAAAGATTGGAACAAAGATGAAGAGGATGTAGCATGGGCACATTTTCAAAAGGTACAGTAGTTCTTATCAAATTTCCATTCTCAGATTTAAGCAAAGTCAAATTACGCCCGGCATTAGTTTTAGCTTTGACCTCAAAAAATGATTTTCTTTTATGTCAAATTACTAGCAAGCGGTATGGCGATGATAAATCAGTAGAGCTACAAACTAATGATATGCGAAATGGTTCATTGCACAAACTGAGTTATGTCCGTTATACTAAAATATTCACAGCAAATAAATCCATTATTGTCTCAGATATTGGTAAAATAAAAGACAACAAATTGGATTTAATAATTAATTCTCTTATTGATTTTCTTAAACAATAAATTACTCTGCCGAGACAGGAAAGTAGAGACGAAAAACGTAATCCGGCTTCGTAAATTTGATTAGATAAACTGCCACCAAAATAATGTTCACAATTCACCTTGTACGCTAGAACGTTTATCCGGGTGGGCTCAAATAAATGGAAGAGATGAGTTATCACTACCTGATAAAGTTGCATTGGAAAAATACTATTTAGAGAATAAATCGATTTGGTTTGATTTGAAAATAATTCTGATGACGTTTGCTAGGATATTCAAAAGTGAAGGGGTGACGCATTAGAAGATTAAAGGCAAAAGTAAAAATATAAAAGTGATCCATCTTCGTTCTAAAGAGAATTTCGCCGGACAAGGAAAGTAGAAACGTAGAGACGAAAAACGTAAGACGATAGACGTAAAAAAACAAGTGCAAATAGTTTACAATTCTAAGTAAAGTTGTTATATTGTCTTCCGACAATACTCGCAACGAAAATATTCGCAAAATGATAAAGAATCCTTTTAAATTTGGTAGTGTAGTTGATGGAGCTTATTTTACAAATAGGGAGGAAGAAATATCAAAAGTTTCTTCAATACTAAAAAGTGAAAATCATTTAATTATAATATCACCTCGCCGTTTTGGTAAGACCAGCCTAATTAAAAAAGTTACAAATACAATTAAACGTCCAACAATATATTTGGACTTACAGCTAGTAACATCTCCGGAAGATTTAACAGCTCAATTATTAAAAAAACTCCATTATCACTATCCGTTAGAAAATTTAAAACAGTTTATAAAAAGTTTTCGAATTCTTCCTACAATTTCATTAAATCCGTTAAGCAGTGAAATTGATATCTCATTTCAACCAGTTCAATCCGTTTCTGTACTAATTGAAGATGTTTTTAATTTAATTGAAAATATTAGTAAGAAAAGAAAAAAAATAATAGTTGTTTTAGATGAATTTCAGGAGATTAAAAATATTGCTAAAGGTTTGGATAAAAAATTACGTTCAACCATTCAGCACCATCAAAAAGTTAATTATGTTTTCTTGGGAAGTCAAGAATCATTAATGAGAGATATTTTTGAAAAGAAAAAATCACCTTTTTATCATTTTGGATATTTAATGAATCTTAATAAAATTCCTTATCCGGAATTCTTCAATTATCTATCCAAGGGGTTTTCAAAAATTAGTAATAGAGCAGAAGAAATTTCTAATGAGATTTTAGCTTTCACAAACGCACATCCATATTATACTCAGCAATTGGCATTCACATCGTTTGAAGTTTTTCTTAAAAAAAATACCGAAAGTAAAGTTGTTGAAAAAAGTATAAATGAAATTGTTAGAACTCATGATAATGATTTTGAAAGATTATGGCGTACACTAAATAGAACAGATATGAAAGTCTTAATTGGTTTGACTCAAACTGAAGTTTCGCCTCTATCAAACGAGTTTAATGTTAAAAATAGAATTGGCTCATCAAGTACAATATTTAGTAGTATTAAAAGATTGCAAGAAAAGGGTATTGTTATAAAAGCAGAAACCAAATATGAAATTGATGATCCTTTTTTCAAAACTTGGATTAAATTAAGAAGGCAATTTTAATTTAATAAATCTGAAAATCAAATCGCTTAAATATATAGAGAGAAATAACTTCGGAATTAAATTTTATATATTTGTCAGAACAGAATGAGGTAGACAAGCAAGTTTAGAATGACAAGCAAGTCAATCGTTTATTAGTTCCGAATAAAGAAATAGATTCTGAACAAAAACATTTCAGAATGACAAGTTTTTAAGACTGTCATTCCGGACTCGATCCGGAATCTAAAGAGAAACAAAAAGAGAGATTCTGAACAAGAACATTTCAGAATGACAGATACTGTAGATGCTGAAACCCGTCAAGGAAAATTAAAACACTAATCAAAAAACTAGATTCTGAATAAGAACATTTCAGAATGACAGATACCGCAGATTCTGAAACCAGTTTAGAATGACATATAGATTGATATCAAAGAATGAAAACAAATACTCAAAATAAAAACTCTTTCCATTTATATCATCACTCTTACAAGTTTTTAAGTTTCAACATTTCAAAGTCTCTGCGTTTCTCTATTATTCTTTTCACTATTCACTATTCACTATTTACTGCCTCTTTCGCCCAAGTAAATTTTGAACCTACTAACAAAAGTGTTTATAATTTTCTTGAGCGAATGAGTAATAAAGGAGCAATTCAACTTAATGAAGAAATTCTTCCTTTTTCAAGAAGATACATTGCAGAAAAAATAGTTGAACTTGATAAGATAAAAAGTAAATTAAGCAATCTTGAAAAAGATGATCTAGAATTTTATATAAGAGAGTACTCTATTGAATTAAAGAAATTAAATTTTGATTTGCAAAATTATGAAGGCAAGAATAAACTTGTTGATTTGAAGACTGACAATTTTGGTTTTGACAAATACAATAGATTCAGATTGTTTAGTTACGATTCTGATAATTTTGGAATATTCGCTGATCCAATTTTTCGATTGAATTATGCAAGTGGAGATGAAAATTCATCATTGTGGTCAAATGGGTTAAGGCTTTATGGAAATTTAGGAAGTAGTTTTGGGTTTGAACTTCAATTTTATGATAATCATGCTTCTGGAGATTTTTACAATACTGATAGAAAATTTTCGAGTTTAACAGGATATGAATTTATTGTTGGTAAAAATGATGGTTTAGATTTTGATAGAATGAATGCTAATTTAACTTATTCATGGAACTCGGGTAGTGTTACTTTAGGCAAAGATTTTAATTATTATGGAAGTGGAGAAAATGGGAAATTGCTTTTATCAAATAAGTCACCATCATTTCCTAATCTAAAGTTGGAGGTTCATCCAACAAATTGGTTAAGGTTTTCTTACATGCATGGAGTATTAAATTCTCAAATAATTGATAGCACAACCATTCGTCTTAATCCGCAAAGAAATCATTTCTCTACAGTTGAAAAGTATTTTGTAACTCATCTTCTTTCAATTACTCCATTTAAGTCTCTAAATTTTTCCGTAGGTGAATCTGTAATATACAGTGATAAGTTTCAGCCTATATATTTAATTCCAATAGCATTTTTTAGATTAGCGGATCATTATTTAACAGATCCGGATGAAAATGCTGGAAACGCACAACTCTTTGCTTCTTTCTGGTACAAAAATTATAAGTTAAGAACAAAATTTTACGGATCCGTTTTTATTGATGAGTTATCTTTGGGAACTCCGGATAATCCGGAAGCAACGGCATATAATTTGGGTTTTAAAACTATAGATCCTTTGATACCGGAAAGTGAATTGAAAGTAGAATATACTAAGGTTTTACCTTTTGTTTATTTTCATTCAGATCCGGCTCAGACTTATGAGAGTTATGGTTATCAGCTAGGCCATTGGATAGGAAGTAATGCCGATCAGATTTATGCATCATTTACAAAAAGAATAGTAAGAGGATTAAATTTTAAATTAGAGTATTCTTATACTAGAAAGGGTGAAGAAGAAAATTTTGATGAAGTTCGTTATCAAGACAAACACTCTTTCCTTTGGGGAAAAAATACTTTATATACTGATTATGGTGCAACTTTAAGTTATGAAATTATGCATGATTTATTTGCAACCATGAGCTATAATAAATTGGATATTTCTGCTGAGCAAGAGGATAATAATTTTATTGAAAGTAGCAATTCGTATTTCAATTTTTCAGTTGTTTATGGATTTAATGGTTTGTAGAATGGAAGGTTTTGGGATTAGATGCTGAAATTAATTCAGCATGACAAAATTTGTGTCATTCCAAAAGTAGCCTATCATTCCGGACTTTGATCCGGAATCTCAAGAAGAGATGCTGAAATGAATTCAACAATACAAATAGGGGATACTGAAACAATACTGATATTCATCAGCACAGGGCTTAGCATGACAAGGGAGAGAGATTCTGAACAAGAGAATTTCAGAATGACGGCAATATTTGATGAAAGATTACTACGTTTATATAATTTCTAATAAAAGCAAAACCATTTATATAGGTGTTACAAACAATCTTGTAAGACGGATGTTTGAAAACAAAAATAAGTTAGTTGAAGGGTTTAGCAAAAAATATAATCTTACAAAACTAGTGTACTATGAAGTATGTTCAGAAATTAGTAATGCGATTAAAAGGGAGAAGCAATTAAAGAACTGGCATCGTGACTGGAAGGTTAATTTGATTGAATCACTGAATCCTAATTGGGAAGATTTATCAAATTATTTTTAGATGCTGAAATGAATTCAGTATGACAAGCAAACAGATTCTGAACGAAAGGATTTCAGAATAATATCAGCATAAAGGTTGTCATTCCAAAAGTAGTCTGTCATTCTGGACTTGATCCGGAATCTGAAAAAAGTAGATACTGAAATAAATTCAGCATGACAAAATAAGAGATTCTGAAACGAGTTCAGCATGACAAGTTCTTTAATATAAACATCTCAGAATTAAAAAAAAGAATAATTCAAATCCAAATATTTTAGTATATGGTTGTGGAAAAATACTATATATTGAGTACTATAGATTCAAGTACAAAATAAAACCAGAATGACATTTTAATATTAACCAATATGGCTCTTAAAAAATTATCAAATAAAATAAGAAATTTAAGAAATCGTCATTTCTTTTTAATTGATTTGGGTATTTGTATTATTTCTCCATTCCTAACTTTATTTTTAAGGTTAGATGGAGATATAAATTTTTTAAATTATGGTCTTGGTTTACTTTATACTACAATTCTTTTTACATTAGTAAAATTAACTATCTTTTACTTTTTTGAGTTATACAGAAGATTTTGGAAAACTGCCAGTATAGATGAATTAGCTCGGTTAGTTTATATTGGAGCCAATGCAGTTTTAATTCAAACATTTCTTTTTGTAATTCTTCGCTCGTTTATAAACCTTCCCTTTGTAGATATGCCTTTTTCATTTCCGGTTATGGAAGGTATTTTGGCGATGATTCTTGTTTCATCAGTTAGGTTTAGTGTACGTCTTGTTGAAAGAGCAGATGAACGAAGAAATTCTTTTGATCAGTTTGGTGAGTATGTTTTAATAATTGGTGCGGGAGCGGCTGGAGCTGCCATAGTTCAAGAATTACAGCGTAATAATAAATTGGCAATGACCCCAATAGCTTTTTTAGATGATGATCCTGATAAATTAAAACTGAGAATTAGAGGTATTCCGGTAATTGGTGCGGTCAAGGATATAAAAACAATTGCTAGAAAATTTGGTGTTAAGAAAATTATTATTGCTATACCAACGGCTTCAGGAAAAACAATAAGAGACATTGTTGAACTTGCTGATAGAGATGGTATTAAGAGTATGACAGTGCCTGGAATAAATGAATTATTAAGTGGTAAAGTAAATATTGCAACAATTAGAAAAATTGAAGTTGAGGATTTATTAAGAAGGGACCAAATTCATACAGATACTAAAAAAGTAAGCGAATTGTTAAATGAAAAAGTTGTTTTACTTACCGGTGCTGGTGGTTCAATAGGTAGTGAACTTTGTCGACAGATATTGAAAACAAATCCTAACAAACTTATTATTCTTGGGCATGGGGAAAATTCGATATTTGAAATAGAGCAAGAATTAAAATATATTAAAATAAACAATATAGAACGTAAAAATATAAAAACTGTTATTGTAAGTAGAATTGCAGATATAAAAGACAAAGAAAGACTCAAGGTTATTTATAAGGAATTTGCACCGGATGTTATTTATCATGCGGCAGCTCATAAGCATGTTCCGCTCATGGAAAGTAATCCTTCAGAGGTTATAACAAATAACTTATTAGGAACTAGAAATTTAATTGAGTGTTGCGTTGAATTTAATGTCAATAATTTTATCTTAATTTCTTCAGATAAAGCAGTTAACTCAACAAACTTGATGGGTGTTTCAAAAAGAATTGCAGAGATGATTGTTCTAAAAGCAGCAAATGATTATAACTTAAACTTTAAAGCAGTTAGGTTTGGCAATGTTCTTGGTAGTAGAGGAAGTGTAGTTCGTACTTTCAAGAAACAACTAGAACAAGGTGGACCAATTACAATTACTCATCCAGACATTACTCGGTATTTTATGACAATACCAGAGGCTGTTCAGCTTGTATTACAAGCTTCCGTATTGGGTGATGGTGGAGAAATTTTTGTTTTTGATATGGGGCAGCCTATTAAAATAATTGACATGGCTAAAGATATTATTAAACTTGCCGGACTTGAAGAAGGGATTGACATTGATATTAAAGTAACCGGATTAAGACCTGGTGAAAAAATGTACGAAGAACTTTTTAAGGATGGGGAAGAATATCTTAGAACTGCACATAAAAAAATTATGTTTGCAAAAAATTCAAGTAAATTTATACCCAAAGATTTAGATACAACTCTTGATTACTTAGTTAAAAATAGCAATACTCTTTCTGGTCTTGAAATAGTACAAAAAATTATGAATATAGTTCCAGAGTTTACGCATCAAAGTGTTAATAGTGTTGAAAATAATTAAAAGTATTAAATGAGTGTCGTTTATGAGATTATGTATTAATTACAAAGAGTACTTTTTACACAGACAGGATTGTCTGTGGTACCATGTATCGTAGACATTCCTGTCTGCGCTGCAAATAATTATGACCACTTTTTAGATTAGAAATTTTCATACTGGTAAAACCTTTTGCAAAATAAGAAAAGTTTGTCATTCTCAGCTTGACTGGGAGTCTAGTTATCATAAATAATTGTGTTCAGATTAAACCAGTTCTAGAATGTATTTATTTAGATGTATTCTGAGCTGACATCTCTGAGAGAAAAATTATTAATATTTATATTTGTTTTTTGTTTTGTAGAAGCTCTATTTATATCTCTCATCTAAAGAAAACAAGATTTAACTTCATCATAATAGAAGTCTTTGAATAACTGACAGTTTGTCTTTCTGAACGAAGTGAAGAATCTCAATGTCACTCAAAATCGAGATATTTCGCTCCGCTCAATATGACAAAATGTTGTTTTGGAAGCGTTCTAATATTTATAAAAATAGATTAATGTTTGCAAATTAAAGAATTTCCTATTTCTTTTGTATAAAATATTATAATATATATCAATAAGAGAAATTTAATGAAAAAGAATTTTAAAATAATAGTTTTAGTTTTAATGATTTATCCTTTTATGATTTATTCGCAAGTGATAAATGAACCTATTAGTAGCGATGTTTATTCATTCCTTTCAACTTTAAGTCAGAAGGGAATTATTGAATATAATGATTTGGTAAAACCTCTTTCAAGAAAATATATTTCTAAGAAATTAGTTGAAGCAGAATATAATTCTAATGATTTAACTAAACTTCAAAAAGAAGAACTAAAATTTTATTTCAAAGAATTTGGTTTTGAAATTGAAAATTATGTTCCGGAATATAATCCGAAATCTGAAGAATTAGAGATTCCAAATAAAAATGTTAATGAAACTGACAAAACTAAACAACGAGATATTTTAGACCAAAGCTGGAGTATAGAAACTCGGACACCCAAGTCTTCAAGAAAAATTGTTAAAGAGATGGCACTTTTCAAGAATGATTGGTATGATAGATTTAGACCATTTTATTATGAAGGCAAAAATCTTTCTATGCATGCAAATCCAATTGTTGGTTATGAATATGGTAGTTGGGAAAAAGATAATTATCAAAATGTTTTTTTAGGAGTAAATTTTGAGGGTTATCTTGGTAATTTTTTGGGTTTTAATTTTGAACTTCTTCAGACAAGACAATCGCCAAGAGTAAGAAGTAATTTATATAATAATTTTTCAAAAAATACAACTATTGAACTTCAATTAGCAGATGCTGAACGTTTAGAATATGCTACTATTAATGTTAACATTGGAGCAGATTGGGAATGGGGATCATTCACAATCGGTAAAGATCATATGAATTGGGGTTATGCAGAAAATGGTAAGGTTGTACTTTCTGAAAAAGCACCCTCCTTCCCATTTATAAGATTAGATATTTATCCTACTGAATGGTTTAGCTTTAATTACATTCACGCATGGTTAAATTCGGATGTTGTTGATTCTAATTCTTACTATTCGACATTACGTTACAGAGGTGAGTGGGACAATACTGATAGATTTACTTATATAAGTAAGTTTTTGGTATCACACTCAGTAAAAATAACGCCGTTCAAAGGATTCGATTTATCTATTGGTGAGTCCGTTGTTTATGCTGACAATTTACAATTTGCTTATTTAATACCAATTATGTTTTTTGATTTGATGGATGAAAATTTGAGCGGTGATAATAATTATGCTGGCTCTTCCACTCAATTATTTTTAGCAGCTAGTTCAAGAAACCATATCCCAAATACGCATTTATATGCAAGTTTTTTTGCTGATGAACTGACACCCGAAAATCTTTTTGATCCAGCATTACAATACTATAAATTTGCATTTACAGTTGGTGGAAGTGTTGTTGATTTGCCAATTGATAACCTTACATTACGAGCAGAATTTTCAAAAGTTTATCCAGGTAATTACAGACATTTTATCCCAACTTTAACTTATGAAAGTTCTTCTAGTTTAATGGGGCATTGGATTGGTGATAATGGAGATTTAATTTACGGTGCTCTTGATTATAAAATTATGAGAGGATTAAATATTAAAGTTTGGAGTCAGTATATAAGAAAAGGAACTGAGGCTTTAGGTAACAG
>Ga0209633_10004784_pt1 | contig 12101 bp, 11 predicted proteins | sample Cruoilmetagenom1_FD_187290 | JGI IMG/M metagenome (GOLD analysis project Ga0209633, IMG submission 187290) | Oil polluted marine microbial communities from Coal Oil Point, Santa Barbara, California, USA - Sample 1 (SPAdes) (version 2) | ecosystem: Environmental > Aquatic > Marine > Oil seeps ... | reverse complement strand
ATAAAGCCAATTAAAAACATAAGTCCAAGGAAACACAAAAGCAACCACATAAATAAATGGGACGTTATGCATACCTTGACCTAACCAATAAGTTGGTAAGTGCCATAGCAATTGCACAATAGCTAAAATAAAACTTGCAGCAATTGGAGAGTATTTAAGTTGTAATCTTGGCAGTGCAAAACCCTTCCATACTAATTCTTCTCCTAATCCAGCAATTAAAAATGATGGTATAATCGCGCCTAACCAATAAGAAATGTTTAGAATAGAAGGAGAAAATTCACCAAGATAAAAAAGTTGCCATAACGATTTTCCTGTAAAGTGAATAGAAGCTGGTAATAGTATTAATGCAACCCACCAATACCATTTTATTCGAACTCTTTTAAAACGCTTAAATAATTAAAAAAACGCCATTTTTTCCTCTAAAATACCTTGTTAAGAAAATCGAAGCTAGTGTTGGTGTCCAAACTCCCAGCATAATAATTGGCAAAAAATTAGTTTGCTTGCCTATAAAAAATAAGCTCCATGACACTACATAGGTTACAATAAAAAAAGTAACGACTTCTCTGTAGGTGCTTGTCCTTGATAAATTCATGATTAAAAATTTTGACAAACATAGTGGAGGGAATAGTTTTATCTAAATTATTGATATGTCATATCATAATATAGCATAAATTAAAACTTAGAATTTTTCTGTTGAAACTGTTTAGGAGTTAGTCCTGTATACTTTTTGAATAGGTGGCTAAATCTGCTGTTGGAATTGAAGCCACAATCTTGTGCAATCCCATAAATAGTAATATGTTTATTTTTTGAATCCACTAATTCTACTTTAACTTTTTCTAAACGAAACTGTAAAATATATTCGGAAAAACTCATTCCTTTTAGTTGATTAATTGTTTGTGAAATATATTTAGACTTAATTCCTGTTTGTTGAGAAAAATTCTGAAGTGTCAATGATTTTTGCAAAAAAAGTTGTTCTTCTTTCATTACTTCTTCAATACATTTTAAGTAAGCTTTTAGCTTTTCGTCAGATAAATGTGTGGTTTTATATTTCTTAGTTTGAAGACCAAAGTCATTTTTAGAATTCATCTCTTTATATGCAATATAAAAAATAGGAAGAGCAAATATTATTACAAACCTTTGCTGTACATAGTTAGAGACAAATTGTTTTCCATATATGGCGAAAATGATTAATATAAAGTTCAATACAACAAGCAATTAAAACAAAAAATCTATTAAAGAAATAATGTACGACTCCGGATTTAACTCAAGATCTGTATTCAACACCTTCTTTAAGAAAAAAACCGGACTTACACCTTCTCAATACAAATCTTCATTAAAATAAAGCTTTTACAAGAATTCATTTTTTGGTCAATAACCAAATCACACGTTTATATGAAATTACGTAGTGTACAAGAACAGCTACAGCCATTATCAAGCTAAGTTTACTGCTACCCATATCTTTTAAAGTCCAGATTGCGAAAGCAAAAAAACTTAATTCGAATACTAAACGAATAAATCCATTAGTTTTTACAGGTGCAGATCCAGATCGACTGGGGTCATTAGGAACAGCAAATATTCCCCAAATAGCAGCTAATACAATTGGAATACCTATTGCCAGAACAAACCGTAGCCAATTATCACTTTGTTCCCATCCCCATATTCCAAAAAAAATGAGCGCTGCAATCTCCAATAAAAACCTTACAATTAAATTAATCGGATGCAATATCATAATAATTTATTATTTAATTTCCAATAGTATTTGATATACTGTAATTTAACAAAATTTGATGTTATTTCGAAAGACTCTTATAACTTTTAGAGTATTTTTAGCAAAATGAATTGAATTTAAATTACAAGTTACTTTCTTTCCCGATACAAAATGTATTATCTCAATGCTTATAATACATTTTTAAAAATGAGGTACAAATAGGATGCAAATTTTGTAAGAAAATACATGTATTTTTTGTGATTATTGCACGCTAATATGATTTACAAGAATTGTAATAGGTATATCTCCATGCATTAGAATTTTTTTGTGAAAAGCATGATATTCAAAATTCGGATGCTTTTTAGCTTCTTCAAGAAGTTTTAAAATAGCATTTGCTCCATACTTATATGTCACTACTTGTGCTGGCCAACGCTTCATTCGTGCTATTTCTCGCAATCCAATATCATCCTGATTAGCTATGTATTTTTTCCAAAAAGAAATAGCTTTATCATCAGTCCATCCATAGTAGTTAATCCCTACATCAAGAGCAACTCTTACAGACCTAATTAAATCCCATTCCCATTTACCATATTCATCATATATGGTTCTATAAACACCTAAATCTTTACCCAAGTATTCCACATAAGCACCCCAACCTTCAACAAAACCTAAGTACCAAAACAGTTGCTGTATTTGAGTGCGCTTTATAACATTGTTAACCATAATTTGATAATGATGCCCTGGGATTCCTTCATGAATATAAATCCAATCCAATTGGCGTTTATTATAAGGTTTATCAAAATAATTAAAATAGAATGTACCGTTGTTATAATAAGCTGGTGCATGCACCAAAGCTTCATTAGTTCCTCTCGTAATATTAACATTAGGAATGGCTTTTATATAAGGAAAAATTTCGGATGTTTTTTTAGCCACTTCTAGTTTTACTTTTTCATAAGCTTTCTTAACATCTTTTACATTGTGAAAGAAAAATGAAGTATCGTTTAAATGTGCTGCAAAGGCTTTTTCTGATAATCCTGATTGTTCTTGCAACGTTTTCATCTCTGCTTTTACTTTTTCTATTTCTTCAAGTCCAAACTGAAAAATTTCATCAGGAGTTACTTTATCGTTCACCCATCGTTTCAATAGGTAAGTGTACCATTTCTTTCCGTTAGGGATTGTAAAAACACCTTTCGCATTGTCTAGGACAGTAGTCCTATCCCAATATTTTTCTAATAATAGGCGTTCTAAATTGATTTCTATTTCATACGTCATTATATAGAAATCCAACTTCTGGTACTCGCTAAGAGTATTCAAATCAACTATAGTCAGTTTATTTTTAAATTCCTGGAAGAAACGCTCTTGCTTATTTACTTGATTTACATCTTTAATAGTTTGTAAATTTTGTATATAATCAATTTGTAAGTAAGGTATTTGTAAAGTTGTATAACCTTCAACAAATGATTTTCTCATGTTATCAAAACCTTTATTTTGTGATATAATTACCTGAAAAGCAATTAGAAACAATACAAGTACCTTAAATTTTAATTGCTCCATTTATTTCCAATCTTCTTTATTAAATTTAATAGCATATATATAATTTAATCCATTTTTTTACCAAAAACAGTATTACCACTTGATGAAGTAAATAATACTTTAATTTCTCCATCCTTTTCATCAAAAGTATATGTGCTTCCGCTAGGAAATAAAAAATTATTTATTGAAGTTGCTAAAATTTCATTTTTATAAGCACCTTCTCTTTGACTAAAAATCTTTCCATTAGATACAGTTATAGTTCTAATAACATCATCATCAAACTTATATTCTCCAACCCACTTTTTAAGCTCATCTTCTTGTAAAGTAATTGTGTTTTTAGTATTCGCATCTTTTCCAATAGCTATAGTGGCAATTTTTCTAGCAAATCCCCCAACATTTAAATCTGGATTATCACTGTTCCCCAAAACAACAACATATGTGTCTTCTTTTGGCAAATAGATAGCTGTAGAATTAAATCCAAAAATTTGACCAGAATGTTCTACAGTTTTAGAGCCTTTAATATCACCAGAAATTAATCCGTAGCCATAATTTATTTTTGTTCCATCACTTAAAGTAGAACCGTTTACAGCTTTTTCGAATGTAGTCTTTTTGATTAATTTATCAGTTGTAAGCGCATTTTGCCATTTTAATAAATCTTCAGTTGTAGACATTAAAGCACCTGCTGCGTATATAAAATCAGGACTTAAGTACTCAGCATCTATAATTTTTTTATTTTCAATTGAGTATCCGTTTACTTCTTCTGCTATAATTTCATTTCTGTTTTTATAATATGACAAAGTCATGTTTAATGGCTTAAAAATATTTTTATCAATAAAATCAGCATAACTCGCTTTAGTTATTTTTTCTATGATATAACCAAGTAAAATATATCCAGAATTATTATACTTGAATTGAGTTCCTGGTTCAAAATCTGAAGGTTCATTTTTAAAAATATCAATTAACTCTTTTGGAGTTAGTTCTTTTTTACTGAACTCATTAAAATTATCCATAGAAGAATAATCTTTAATGCCAGAAGTATGATTTAATAAATTATGAATTGTGATATTTTTTCCATTTGTTGGATAATCAGGAATATATTTTTTAATATCATCTCTTAAATTTAATTTTCCCTTTTCTTCAAGCATTAAGATAGAAACTGCTGTAAATTGTTTTGTAATTGACCCAATTTTAAAAACACTGTTTACATTTAAAGGAGTTTTTAAATTTGCTATACCTGAACTGTTCTTGTATATTATTTCTTTATTTTTTGCAATTAGAATAGAAACTCCAGGCTTGTTCTCAGGAAAATTAAAACTTAATAATCCATCTACTTTTGATGTTAAATCTGCTTTGGATTGGCAACCAATAATTAGTATAAAATGTAGAAGAATTATGGTTGTTTTTTGAAACTTGTTAATCATTTTTTTTAGTTTAATTCTTTGACTAAAAAACCTTTACAAAGGTTACAAAATATTAATTATAATTTGTTGTTTTTAGAAAAGACGATTTAAAATTTATTTTTTTGAAACACTTAATACCAAAGCTTTTTCATTACTTACATCAAGACTAAATGTTAGCTCTATTGCGTCTTCAATATCAATTATCAAATTACCACTTCCAGAGGTTTTTGCAAGAGATTTCTTATGTCCAACAACTACATTTTCCTGATTTTTAATTGCACCATAGTCAAAATTCCAATTCATAGGTGCTATTTTAAATTCATAACGACCTTTATTCAATTTTGTGGTTGCTTCGTAAACCCCATTACCTTTATACTCAAATAAAGGTGTTTTATCCCATTTTTTACCCCAATCATTCATGTTCCCAAAAAGATATAGAGTTTCAGCACCTAGCGGCTGCTCATCCATTTTAGTTATCTCCTCTTGTGCTTTTTCCAAAGCATCTTCTAGTTTTTCTCCTTTTATTAACGAGATAGCTAAATCTAATGCTACACTTTGATCAATTTCTATGTTAGGTTTCACACCCTTACCTTCAATTCTTCCAATTCTAGATGAATAATACTCAGCTATAGGCAGTGATAATTGTAAACCATGCGGCAAATCAAACATTTTCTGGGATAACATTTCACCAGCTGTTGTTTCTCCTATAATAATTACATTATCTAATTGAGCCAAAGCATCAACAGCAAACTCCGTTGCACTTGCTGATTCATGACTAGTTAAAACAAATACTCTACCATTAAACTTTGGCTGCATCGGTTGAAATTGAATTCGTGTAAGTGGACTCAATTGTACATCCCTCCAAAATGATTGTAATGACCACCCTTGCCAAGGCGTTAATTTTTTTGTGTCACTGAAGCTAGGTGCATTATTGTTATTTCTCCACCATTTATGAGACACAAACATACCTGCATCAATAGGATTATCCAATAAATGACTAACTAAAGGAACAATGGCAAATGTACCTCCTGGATTGTCCCTAAGATCAATAATTAAAGATGATGCATTTACTTCTGAAACCTCTTGATATACTTCAAAAATTCTTTCATAGGTATCCAAACCCATCATTGTATTAACTGTAAGAATTGCAGTTTTGTCTTTCCACTCTAAAGAAACACTTTGACTGCCAACTCGTAATGAGTCAAAAAAAATTGCCATTTCACTAGCTTTCTTATCACTAATTGAGAGTGAAACATGAGAAAACGGACCGTTACTCCATAGTTTATTAAATTCTTCTACAAATAAGTCTTTCGAATTTACTTTACTTGCTAATTCATGTGTCCTTTTGTCTATAGCAATATAATTATCAGAAAGTAACTCATTAGGGTTATAATGGTATTCTTTCATTAAATAAGTTATACTATCAGCTACTTTTGCTAAACTATTAATTAATACATTTTCACTTTGTTTTTTAGTTTCTCCTTTACAAGATGCTAAAATTATTATTGCGAATAGAAGTATGGTTTTTTTCATGATTACTTTTTATGTTTAATTAAATTAATGTCTAAATTTTACTTTCGAATTTTTCAGGATTAAAAGGCGTAATATAATGATTAAAAAATGTGTTATCATCTGTACTTTCTCTACTACTTGTAAAGATTAAATATTTTCCATCGTGTGTCACAAATGGGCTGCCATCGTAACCTTCAGAATTTATGCTTTTACCTAACCAAACAGGAGCAGTCCAATTACCATCATTATTAAAAGATATATACAGGTCTGATTTACCAAGATTTTGTTCTCGTTCAAAACCAGCAAAAATTAAATAACTCTCATCTGGTGCAACAAAAGCATCGCCTTCTAGCTTTGTAGAATTTATACGGGAAGGTAGTGCCATTGGAGCTTGATATCTATCATTTTTATATTTCGATACATAGAGATCGCTATTACCAGAACCATGTGGTGTTATAGCAAAATATAAATTGCCGCTATCTGTAAGCCAAGGATAGAACTGATTGCCATCTATATTGTCTTTGAAGAAAGGCTCTGGTTGTTCCCATTTACCTTTTTTTCTAACAGATTGCCATATATTCCAATCGGTAATTGTATCATTTTCATGTTCTTGCATTAATGATGAGAATAACATGAGGTTTCCTTCTGGGTTCACATAAATATCGGAATGTGGTGAACCTTGAGGAAAATCTAACGCTTGTAGATCTTGAAATGCTTTACCATCATAAGTCATTTTATGAATGATAGAAGCTGATTTTTCCATTTTGGTAAAGTATAATTCTTTGGTATTAGCAACATAAACATTATTCCACTGTACGGAGTCTGTAGACAAGCTTCCTTCTCCAAGTTTTACAGGTGTAGTTAAGGTTGCATACTGCTGAAATACATCAGCAGTATTATTGCAGCCCATCATCAAAACAAAAACACTTAAAATACTTAGCTTTCTCATTCTTACTTTTTCTATTTTATTAATCCCTTTTTGAAAAGTCTTCTTTTCCATTACTAAGCACAAATGTTACACCTGTTATCTCTCCACTTGAATTACGTTCAAATCGAACGTCTGGTAATTCGTTAGCCGTTGGCATTGAAAACTTCATTTTGTAATAATCTTTTTTTATCATTTCCAATTTAATTTTAGGCCCTCCAACTCGTTTTAAATACAATTGTCCATCTTCAAGGAAAACACGACGAACTTTTTCGCCATACCAACCTGTAAACTCATTTGATTCAGATTCGGTTTCAGCAAAATCTTTTGACTCTTCCATACTAGAGGAAGATTTTTCAATCTTTAATAGATTGTTTAACCGATCTATTGTTATTTTTGATTGACTAAAAAATTGAAATCCAAGATTTACAAATTCAAAGCCCTCTATTAGATTTACTACTGGTGATTTATATACAATGTTTCCTATAAGAATATCATCTTTTAAAGTCGCTTTCCATCTTTTATGAGTTGCAACCGATGTGCTTATCATACCATCCTCAGCAGGCTCTTTAACAAATTCTAATTTATCTTTTAGTGTAAATGGTATGTCTATATTCCCCGGGTTTCCTGAATCTAAATGAACTTCTAGTTTATTTCCTGCTACACTTATTTCAGTGCTTAATATCCTTGAATCTTGATTAAAAGGAATAACACCATTGGTACCTTTTTTTAGTTGATCTTTAGTTATTGTAAGTATTGATTTTGGGTAGTTAATAGATAAAAGAAAATCTTTGAAAAACATTCCTCCTATAACACCATCAACAGGTAGCATTTTTCTTAATGGCATAGTATTCATATTAACACTTTTAGATGTCAATGCATTTGCAATTGAGATTTGAGGTAATAAAACACGATTAGACATTACTTGTCTATTTGAACCAGGAGAACCTATTGGATCTTTGCTAATAACTTCTAATTTTAACTCCTTAGCTAATTCTTCGTCTATAAAGTTCCTTCCTGCTCCAGTGTCAAAAATAAATTTATAAGGCCCTTTTCCATTGATATTTAAAGTAATTATTGGTCTTTGAGTATTTAGATCAATAGGTATATTTACTTCTTTTTTTGCTAAATCTATTTTAGTATTCTGAGATAAAATATTATTAGATAATAGAAAAACTAATAATATGGTAATTGGTATTTTTATTGTGTTAACATTCATAATAGTTATTTTTAATAAGGATGATAAAATTGTGATTTGTTACATTTGTGATTTAGCAGTTTATAATAATTAATGCTAACGTATTTCTAAGAAGGTTTTTTATAAAAGTATTTTTACTATTGTTGTACTTCCTTCATATTGATATCAAAAAACTTTCTTCCTGATAGACTTCCATTTTGCGCATACTCAAATTTAATTGCTGCAAAGTTCGCACCTCCTGGTTTACTTAATTCTCCTTGAGCATCAACATACCTAATCCATTCTATACGTCTTCCATCTTTACTATATTGGCGTTTTACACGTTGTAATAAGTTATCTTCTAGATCAAGAATCTTGACCTCAATTTGGTTGTTATATTTATCATAGGCATTTACTACTCGTGCAACTCCTGTTGGCATTGCTTTTCTTTCTCCTATAACTCCAAAACCTCGTAATTCTACCTTATTACCCCGAGGATCATACAAATGTTCTCCAATTGCAAATTCTGGTGCATTACCATTTACTGGTTTCAAATCTTTATCGAATACCATCCAACGTGAAAAGTTTTCTTCCTGATCGTACACAATACGATCCATAGCGGCTTTCATTGTATTATTTATGTAGTTCCCGTTATCATCTAAATGGTGAACAAAATCTAATAAATCGTCATCTCCATATTCTAGTTTTACAGTATGAAAAGTAAAGTTTGGACGAATAGGTTGTGATTCATTTTTTAAATTAAAACGTTTTTCTAATATGTTTCCATTTCCCAAATGCGTCCACTCATATCTATGAATATTCCATGAATTTTCTGAGGGCTGATTATCTTTATCATAATACTTCACAGCAGTTCTTTGTCCTTTATCATTAAGATCGAAAACCGCTTTGTACATTTTGCCATGCGCTTCTATTTTTTTATCCAAACGATTGTAATAGTATCTCGTTTCCTTATTATTAGAATACTCAATGGTCATTTTTGGCGAAAACCAAATAAAACTATCCCAATTATTATTATCGTTTACAATAAAATCTCCCAATCGATGAGACGCCTCAACCAACCTGTCTTGATTATCATAAACTAAGCGATAATGCGTTTCATTCTGAGCTGTTGCTTTATCTATGAGCTGTTGCTTTATCTATTTGATGATTTCCTATAATATTTGAAAATGGTGTTTCACGAAATACTAGATGACGATAATACTCTGTTTTTTGAGCAAAAACTTGAGTACTCATTATAAATGCTAATACAAGTGTTGCTATTATTTTATTTCTAATTAATTTCTTGTTCATCTTGACTGTTATTAAATCGTATATTACTTTTTATTAATTACCTCTTTGAAATAATCCAAAGATGCAGGTTCAAAAACCTGTTTGTTATCTTTTTCGTTGAAATACCCCATAGATACTAAGCCTACTATTTTTCCTTCACTATCTATAACTGGGCCTCCACTACATCCATTATAGGTTCCTTTTGGCACATCAAGTCTTAAATTCTTGTCTTTTGTTAAACCTACATATGTTCCTTTAATATTTATTGGCTTCGTAGTTTTATATGGATAACCTAAAAAGCGAACATTTTCTCCTATGTTTAAAGGCTTATCTCTTAAAGAATAAACAGCTATATCTTTAGGTATGCTTCCTTTTATTTCAAAAATTAGCCAGTCACCTTTTGGTGGCATTTCTAATAATTCATTAGGAGCTTCATTTAAAAGTTTTCCAGCTAAAACCTTTTTATTAGGTGAAGTTTTAGAACTAAAGCTCCATGATTTTAAATAGTCTCCAAAACTGATAGATTTCATGCTATCTGTTTTTGCAAAAAACAAAACATGCTTCGCTGTTATTCCATATGTTTTATTTTTATATTTTAATAAAAATCCGCTACCCGCATGAGGGTTATCGAATTTTGAATTTTTAAACTTCACATCGCTTACTAATACAGAGTCTATCTTAGATTGTCCATAGCTTAAGTTTGTAATTAGAGCATAAAAAACAATAGTGATTATTTTTTTCATTAATTTTTATTTATTTATTATAATAATTCCATCATTTCCAACTACAAAAATTTCATTACTTGGAGTACTTGTAATTGAAGTAAACGTCATTAAAGTATTTTCATAATCCTTAACCCAAGTATATCCTCCATTCATAGTCAAGTAAATTGCATTAGAACTTATACCATAACCAATATTATCATCTAAAAAAATCAAATCATATAAAGGTTGATTTTGATTAGCAATGATTTCCCAATTTATACCTCCATCTTGAGTTTTTAAGACTTGATTCTCAAAATTTGAAGCGTACCCAACATTCTCATCAAGGAAATACATAGAAGTAATTTCTGAGGCAGATATATTTATCTTCTCCCAATTATTCCCACCATCAACTGTTTTATACAATTCTCCAATTGAGCCATAGTCATCTGTTTTCCCTCCAAAGAAAAAACCAATATTATCAGAGACAAATTGCATTTTATTTGCAAACTCAGCCTGTTCATAAACTAAAGTCCAAGTTTGTCCTCCATCATCTGTTCTATAAATAAAACTGCCCTTATTAATTATTCCATTGTCAGAATCAAAGAAATATATACTCGAAATACTTCCTTCATTATTACTAAAATTTCCTAGTTCAAAAAAAGAATCCCCACTATCTGCAGTCTTATAAATTCCGTTACGAGATGTAAAAAATTTATTTTCGTTTAAAATGAATGTTTTAAGTAATGAATTATTAGTTCCAACATCAAGATTATTCCAAGTCACACCTCCGTCAACAGTTTTCATCAAGCCTCCAAATTCACCAGAAATAATTCCAAATTCATCATTCAAGAACTCAACGTCTGTCAAATTTATATTACCCATAGATGAAGAACTTATATCTACCCAATTAGAAACATTATCTATATCGTTATTTTTAGAACAACTGCAAAAAACAATTGTTAATACTATAAGTATTTTATTAATTTTCATAGTAATTATTAAACTGCAAAGCGATAGGTTAGCTTTAAGATTATAGATCTATTACTTAGATCGAATCCATTAGTGTTATTATTCTGATTATAGATTAAGAAAATATCTGAAAGCGGTGAATAACGCCATTGCAACTTTGAGAACACACTAAAGTTTTCACTCTGAGAATTGTACTGTACTGTATTATTAAAAAATAGTTTATTTGTAAAACTTACTAAACCTCTAAATCGAAATAAATGAAGATCTATTTCTCCATAATTTTCAGGCAACCTTATATCATTATAATTATAGGATAAACTAAAATTACCCCAATACCCAAAACGCATATTACCAGAAGCACTTAATGTGGTTATTTTTCCGTTAAAAAAATCTCCATGACTAGCCGATGTGTTATAGGTGAATTGCTTTCGTCTATCGGAATTAAAACTGACAGTTGCTCTAGAAAAATTATAATTTTTTACTGGTAAATTATCATATTCACTACCTAAGAAATTTGTAGCGAAATTTAAATTAACTTCTCTATTGACTCCAGATATTGTAAAACCTGATGTGTTCTTAAACACCAAATCGTAGGACAAAGTATTATCTCGCTCATTTAGACTTCCATCAGGGTTTAAGAAGAAGTTGTGATTAAATCTAAACCCTTGAAAAATAAGCTTACTACTTTCTTTTTTTGAAAAGAATTTATAAGTAACATATGGATTAACAAAAGTATAGCCTTTTCTAACCACAGATTGACTATCTGCATTATAGTTAAACAACCTAGGCGTAAATCCTAAATCTGCTTGATAATCTTTATCTAACACATCCAAAGTTAAACCAGCTCTAAGTCGTCTTGTTGCGTAGTGTCCGTCTATTCCAT
>Ga0209633_10004782_pt1 | contig 12102 bp, 5 predicted proteins | sample Cruoilmetagenom1_FD_187290 | JGI IMG/M metagenome (GOLD analysis project Ga0209633, IMG submission 187290) | Oil polluted marine microbial communities from Coal Oil Point, Santa Barbara, California, USA - Sample 1 (SPAdes) (version 2) | ecosystem: Environmental > Aquatic > Marine > Oil seeps ... | reverse complement strand
CAAGCATAACCCATATCAAAAGCTTTCTTATGTAAATCAAGTTGTTCGGCTTCGGCCAACATAAAAACAGGTTTAATTTTATCAAGTTCAGTTCTTGCATTATTCCAAAAATCAGTGGGAACCATTCCGGCAACATCACAACGATACCCGTCAACATCAAAATCTGTTACCCAATATTTTAGAGCATCAATCATTGCAGCACGCATATCTTTGTTATTATAATTTAAATCTGCAACATCTGTCCAGTCTGTTCCTACCGTACAAACAATATTTCCAAGGCTGTCTTTTGTGTACCAGTTCGGATGCTCAGTAATCCATGGGTTATCCCAACCTGTATGATTTGCAACCCAATCAAGTATCACAAGCATATCATTTTCATGAGCAGTTTTTATGATGTTGTGTAAATCTTCATTTGTTCCAAACATAGGATTAACTTTTTTGTAATTTGCAACAGAATAATAACTTCCTAAAGAGCCTTTTCTGTTTTTTTCTGAAATTGGAAAAATTGGCATTAGCCAAAGAATATCAACACCCATTTTTTTTAATCTTGGAATGTGATTTTCAAATGCTTTAAAAGTTCCTTCGGGTGTATATTGTCTTATGTTTACTTCGTAAATGTTTGATTTTTTGGTTCTTTCAGGAAACTGATAAACAGAAAGTCTAATGCTGTCCTTTTTAGCATTCTTTTTGTCTTTATTTGTTTGACTGTTGCATGAACTGAAAATTAATGCAATAATTAAGATGTATAAGATTGACTTTTTCATGTATTTTTTTTAAATTGTTTTTAATTATCATATGGTAGCACCAGCATGTGAGCTTTTATTTGCTAAATGAAGTTCTGTTCGTGTATTTGTTATGCCCTTGTGTGTTAGGTGTTTATTGTTAATGTTTCAGTTTTATTATTTGCTATTTGTTAATATTTCAAAAGAATTTTCTTTAAGGTTTATTGCAATTTTATTATTGTTAATTGTAAATTTTGTTTTAAATAATGCTTTTAATTTATCATCATTCATATTAAAATTTAAAGTTTTACTTTCTTTACTAGAATTTATAACGACATAAACTGTTTCATTAAAATAAGTTCTTGAAAAAATAAATGTGTTTTCTGTAGCTTCAATTATTTGCAAATCACCGTACATCATTGCCATTGAACTTTTACGGAAGTGTAGTAATGTTTTTGTAATATCTTTAAGTTTTTGTTCTCTCTTATTCAAATCATCAAAACGCATCATTTTTCGGTTGTCAGGGTCATTACCTCCAGGTATGCCAATTTCATCACCATAAAAAATCACAGGAATACCTGGAATTGTGCTTACTATTGCATTTAAAATTGCACATTTATCATATCCAACACTATCTAAAACACCAACTTTTCTTGTCCAACCTGCAAGCTTGGCATCTTCATCAAATAGTAAACTTCCTGATGCATAAGAAATGAATCTTCCTCTGTCTTGGTTGCCAGTAATGTTTCCCATTAAATGATTTGAGCCATAATATTTCTGGCTTGTTTTTAGTACTCTTGCTAAATTCTTAAAAGAACTATTTTCAGTAATAGCAGCAACTGTTGCATCATAAACATTAAAGTCAAACTGTGCATCTAATTGTCCTGTATTCACATAAGAACTAATTAATTCTGGAGAACCATAAGTTTCACCAATTTGAAACAACTTTTTATTTTGAGGAATCTCAATTTGTGTTTTTAATTTTTGTGTTAATGTTTGCCAGAAAATTTGAGGAATATGTTTGGTTGCATCATGTCTGAAACCATCTAAGTTGTATTTTTTTATCCAATATACTGCACTGTCCGACAGCATGTTGTAAACTTCTGGCTTTGACAAATCCAAAGTTGGCAAGAATACATCAAACCAAGTTGTGAGGCGGTGGTCATCCCAGCGTTCGGTGTTTAAAGTTCCGTCAGGAAGGTGAAGTTGTGTAACATTTTTAGGGTGTTGCTTATAGTAAGGATGTTCTTGGTGAACATGATTTGCCACAAAATCTAACAGAACATTTAAGTTGTGTTTATGTGCAGTTTTTACTAATTGTAGCAATTCTTCTTCTGTGCCGAAACGGTCATCAACTTTTGTAAATGAAATTGGCCAATATCCATGATATGCCGAGAATTTTGTTTTTGGATTAGGATACTTTCCCCAAGCACCTTCAGGATTTTTAACAACTGGTGAAATCCAAATTGTATTTATTCCTAAATCTTCAAAATAGCCATCTTCTATTTTTTTTGTAATTCCAACAATGTCACCTCCATGAAAATTTGCTTTTGGATTAATTGCTCCTTTTGTTGGTCTGTTATTTTCTTTGTTTCCATCATTAAATCTGTCCACAAAAGTGTTGTACAGAATTGCTGAATGAAAATTAGTTCTGTCTAATTCTTTAACATTTGTAATAACTTGATTGCTTTTAATAGGGATAAGTAAATCATTAGAAACGCCATATTTATTGTATGCCCAAATTCTTATGTATGCCTTATCTTTTTTATTTTCATCAGAAGGGATAACAATCTGAAAAGTATCTTCCTTTATATTTAAAAATCTTTTATCAAGCTCAAAATTTCTGTAAGTTGCTAATAATTCTGTTACATTATTTTCAAAAGTTATGTTTATAATATTAGAACTGTAGATTGCTGTATGTATTTTTGGAAGTTTATTTTCATCAACAATTCCAACTTTTAAAACAGAATTGAAACCACCCATTCCATTGCTTATTTTTTCAGGATTTGCTGGGTCAAGTTTTTCTCTTCCATTAATTACAAATAAGTATTGGTAAGTTCCAGGTTCAATTTTAAATTCTGTTTCCCAAATACCATTTTTAAAAATTAAATTGGTGTTATTCGGGTTCCAAGCATTCATTTCACCTTTTATTTGAACTTTTTTGTATATTTTTCCTTCAGGATTAAATGTGATTTTATGTTTAATCTTTTCAGACTTTTTTAATAAAATTGAATATTCAGCCCAACCAATACCTATTTTTAAAAAACTTAATTTTGGCAAATTATCTGAAATTACCTTTAATGTAAGTTGAAGGCTATCAGCAGAAAACCTGTATTGAATTGCTTCGTGTGTTTTAATCTCTGTAATTTTAATATCTTGTGGAATATAATCTCTTATTGAAATTATTGTTGTATCCATTTCAAGGTTTATCGGGCTTGCAAGACCAGTAATAAAATTCTCAGCAGGAAATTTAAATTCTTGGACATCTTTGTTATCATTTTGACAAGAAGTTGTAATAATAACTATTAAGAGTAAAAGAAATGGGATTATTTTTTTCATATTAATTTATTTTTTGAACAATTAAGGAATTAAGAGGCATTAAGAAACTGAACTATTTTTAGATCCTTAAATCGTAATATGTTTATTCAAATTTTATTTCATTAAAAAAAATACTCTAATTTAATTTTGATAATCAGTGTAAAAACTATTTATTTTATTGAAATATACCATTTAAAAATATGTTAACTAAAAAAATAAGCCAATTATTTAACTAACTTCATTTTAAAAATATTATTACCAGTAATTTTTTGTTTTTTTTCAAACAAAATTATCTCAATATCTTTATTACTTTCATTTTTAATTAGAATTTCTTTTTTAGAAACTTCAAAATTTAATAAACTGCCTCTAAAACGGATATTAAATGAATAATCTTGCCATTGTTCTGGAATAAAAGGTTTAAAACTTAATAAGTTGTTTTTAATTCGCATTCCGGCAAATCCTTTAACTATTGTCATCCAAGTTCCTCCCATACTTGTTATATGAAGCCCATCGTTTGTGTCGTTATTGTAATCATCTAAATCAAGTCTTGACGCATTCAAATAAAATTCATAAGCTTTCTCTTTATCTCCAATTTTAGCTGCAAGTATTGAATGTACACATGAAGAAAGTGAACTTTCATGTACAGTCATTGGTTCATAAAAATAAAAATTTCTACGAATTGTATCAATATCATAATCATCTTCAAAGAAATATATGCCTTGTAAAACATCTGCTTGTTTTATGTAGCAAGAACGTAAAATCCTGTCCCAAGACCAGTGTTCGTGTATAGGGCGTTCAAGATGTGATAGTTTGCTTGCAGGTTTTAATTCCTTATCTAAAAAGCCATCTTGCTGCAAAAATACTTTACGTTTTTCGTCGTAAGGAAAATACATATTTGTATATATTTTTTTCCAATTAGAAAGTTCTTTTTTATCTAAATTAACTTTTGAAATTACTTTTTTATAATTACTAGGATACTTATTTTTTATTTCTTGTAATACTTTTTCAGTGTATTTTAAAGTTTCACAAACAAGTGTATTACTGTACCAATTATTATTTACATTATTCTCATATTCATTTGGACCAGTTACTCCTAGCATTACAAATTTTTGTTTTTCTTCCGAAAAGTTTACACGCTGAGCCCAAAAACGAGAAATTCCAATTAATACTTCTAAACCATATTTTGCAAGATAAGAATTGTCTCCTGTGTAATTAGCATAATCTCTTATTGCAAAGGCTATTGCACCATTTCTGTGGATTTCTTCAAATGTTATTTCCCATTCGTTATGGCATTCTTCACCGTTCATTGTAACCATAGGGTAGAGGGCAGAGCCTGAATTAAATCCTAGTTTTGTAGCATTTTCAATTGCTTTTTCAAGATGATTATAACGGTATTTAAGAAGTTGTTTTGAGACCTTTTCATCAGCAGTACTTAAATAAAATGGTAGCAGGTAAGCTTCTGTGTCCCAGTATGTTGAACCGCCATATTTTTCACCTGTAAAACCTTTTGGTCCTATATTCAGTCGTTCGTCTTGTCCTGTATAAGTTTGATTAAGTTGGAAGATGTTAAAACGAATTCCTTGTTGTGCAGAAACATCACCATTAATAACAATGTCACTTTCCTCCCATTTGTTTTTCCATGCTTGTTCTTGTTCAAAAAGTAATGCTTCATAACCTTTTTCAGTAGCATATTCTAGAGTATCGTAAGCTGCTTTTGCAAGATTGGTTTTGTCATAATTCATAGAAGAACTTACACTTGCAAATTTAAAAAGCCTTGTAGTTTTTCCTTTTTTTACAGGAAGGGTAAACTTTAATGCTATATATTTTTCTTTTTCAATTTTTTCAAGATTTAAAAACTCAATTTCTTTCCCATCAAATTCAGCAATATTTTCCATAGCTGTACAAACTCTGAAAAAAGTTTTTTTAGTTTCAGAAATTAAATAAGGTTTAACAGCTGTTGATTTTTCAATCTCAATCCAGAATTTTTCATCATAATTTGCATCTTGATTTGAAATATTGGCATCAATATCTGTAATAATTTCAATTTCTCCATCAAAATTTACTGGCTTTATTGAAAATTTTATAACACTGAGTTCATCGTTTACGATACTTAAAAATCGTTTTGATTTAACTTTTATTTTTTTACCGTCCAGAAATTCTGCGGTATATCGCTTCCTGAAATATCCTTTTTTCATATTCAGAACACGCTTGAATTCAGTGATTTTACATGTATTTAAATCTAATTTTTGACCATCAACTGAAATTTTTATTCCTATCCAATCTGGAGCATTAAGTACTTTTGCAAAGTATTCAGGATAACCATTTTTCCACCAACCAACACGTGTTTTGTCAGGATAATAAATTCCTGAAATATAATTTCCTCGCAAAGTATCTCCAGAATAATATTCTTCAAAATTTCCTCTTTGACCAATCTTTCCGTTGCCTAGACTAAAAATACTTTCGGACACCATGTTATATTCGGGTAGAAGTCCTTCTTCAATAATTTTCCAAGGATGTGGTTTTATATATTGTTTCATTGTTTTTAATTGCTGAATGTTTTAATTAACCAAATTAGTTGAATAATGAACTTAAATAGTTTATATTCTGTTTATACTTTGTTTCATCTGTTTCTTCAATTATAATACTTAATTTTGAATAAAACTCTTTTCTTGAATGGGCTCAGCTTGCTGCTCTGTGTTTAGCAACAACAGAAGTCGCATAACTAAGGATTTGTTTTCCAATAATCTAAGATATTTTGCTGTTTTGTATTTTTGATTGTAAATTTATTACCCTCAAAGCAATATCTTTTGTCCTTTTTTTAGCTCATTAATAAACTTAATCTTTTCAATTTCCATAATTTAAAAAGTTTTTAGTTAATTTTGTCAATTTAAAAATTCAATTATTTTATCAAAATTAACTCCTTCAAAATTAGATATTACATAATTTGCTTTTCCCAAATTTTCAGGTGAGCCAATACCTATGCATTTAAAACCTCCATTTATTGCTGCTTCAATGCCAGCTTCTGCATCTTCAAAAACAATAGATTCTTCTGGTTTTACTCCTAATGCCTCTGCTCCTTTTAAAAATACTTCTGGATCTGGCTTTGCTTTGCTAACTTTTGTTCCGTCAATTACGACTTCAAAATAATCTTTCAGTTTTAACTGATTTAAAATTGTTTTTGCATTTTTACTTGCAGAGCCTAATGCAATTTTAATATTATTGCTTTTCAATTCTTTTAAGAAATCAATTACTCCTGGTAAAATTTCATTAGGTGTCATTTTTAGAACATATTCCATATACCTTATGTTTTTATTTTCGGCATATTTTAATTTCGTTTCTTCATCTATGTTTTTTTTACCAATTTCGAGTAAAATGTCAAGAGAACGCGTTCTACTGACTCCTTTTAGACGTTCATTATCTTTTTCAGTAAAGTCAAAACTTAATCCTTTTGCAAGTTCTTTCCATGCTAAATAATGATATTTTGCAGTATCCACAATAACACCGTCTAAGTCAAATATACATGCTTTTATCATAATTTTTTTTAATTATCGTCTTTTACAAAAACAACTAAGATTGCCGCAATTATTAGAGATATTCCTCCAAGAATTAATGCATAAATTGCTTCTTCTTTAAAAACACTTTTTACTAAAAAACCTAAAATACTTGCAGCTAAAATTTGTGGAATTACAATGAAAAAATTAAAAATCCCCATATAAACGCCCATTTTGTTTGAAGGCAATGCTCCTGTAAGCATCGCATAAGGCATTGCAAGGATACTTGCCCATGTAAGTCCTATTCCTGCAAAAGGTATTAGTAATAAATTGGGATCCTTAATGAAAAAGATTGATATAAAACTTAAACCACCTACAAATAAAGATATTGAATGTGTTGTTTTTCTGCTTGTTTTTTTTGCTAGCCAAATAAGTGCAAATGCAAATATTGCTGCAAAAAGATTGTATGCTGAAAATAATATTCCTACCCAGTCAGCACCTTCATTATAAAGTGCAGTTGTTGTGTCAGACGTTCCGTAAACATGTGCTGTTACTGCAGAAGTTGTGTAAATCCACATAGCAAATAAGGCAAACCAAGAGAAAAATTGAACTATTGCAAGCTGAGCCATTGTTTTTGGCATTGAATTTAAATCATTAAAAACAGAAATGAAACCTCCTTTTTTATTTGCCTTTTGCATAAATGCAGAAACCAATTCTAAAATACCAAAAATTAATAAACCAAATGATAGAATATAAACTTCTTTTTCAACTTTAATATAGTAGAAAGCAAAACTTAATAAAATGCCTATTATTGAAAATGTAATTCCTAATTTATTTGACTTTTTAATTTGAACATTTTTGTTTTCAACTTCATCAGTTACACAAACATCTTCTGTGTGGTCATCAAATTCTTTCAGTTCTTCGGGTGAATATTCTTTTGATTTGAATACTGTCCATACAACAGCACTTATAAATATTGTTCCACCAATGTAAAAGGAGAATTTAACTGAAGGGGGTATAATTCCTTCAGGTGCAATATTAGCAATTCCAAACCAATTTGTCATCATCCAAGGAAGTGCAGATGCTATTACTGCACCTGTTCCAATAAAAAAACTTTGCATGGCAAAACCAGTAGTTCTTTGTTCAGAAGGCAACATGTCACCAACAAAAGCTCTAAATGGTTCCATTGAAACATTAATTGATGCATCCATCATCCAAAGCATTCCTGCAGCTATCCAAAGTGTAGGTGAATTAGGCATTATAAATAATGCAATTGATGCCAATAATGCACCTGCAAGAAAATATGGTCTTCTTCTCCCTAGTTTGCACCAAGTTTTATCTGATGCATGCCCTATAATAGGTTGAATTATAAGTCCTGTAACAGGAGCAGCAATCCAAAGAATTGGTATATCATCAATTTTTGCACCTAATGTTTCAAATATTCTGCTTACATTAGCATTTTGCAAAGCAAATCCGAATTGAATTCCTAGAAAACCGAAACTCATATTCCAAATTTGCCAAAAACTTAATTTTGGTTTTGTTTTCATCTTTAATATTATATAATGTAATTCTATACCAAGACAATTTATGCCTTAGTGTAAAGGAAAGATATTAACATGAAGTAAAATTTAATCTGCGAAGTAAAAGTATGATAAAAAATATTAATAAACAAAAGTTGTTATTGCGTGTTATGTAATATCTCTCTGAATATTAATTAATTGTAAGATTTCAAACGATTGCAAAGAAAATTATAAATTTTTTGTAGATTTTCTAAGAATAAGCTTTGTGGGAACTATTTCATTAATATAATTTATGTTTTCTTCATTTTCATCTTCAATTCTTTTTATTAAAATTTCTGCTGATTTTTTTCCCATTTCAAATCCATTTTGTTCTACAGTTGTTAATGAAGGATCAGTAATTTTTGAAACTATACCATTTGTAAAACCTATAACAGATACTTCTTCAGGTATTTTAATATTATTTTTATGTAAAACATTAATTGCACCTGCAGCCGTCATGTCATTAACCGCAAAAATTCCGTCTGGTATATTATTATTTGAAATTAATTGTTGAGTTATTTTTTTTGCATCATCAAAATTATCTGCCTTTATAATTAAACTTTCATTTATAGGCATATTATTCTTCTTTAAAGCATCTCTAAAACCCCACATTCGTTTTGCACTTATTTTAAGAATCTCTGGACCTGAAAAGTGAGCAATCTTTTTACAGCCAGTCTTTATGAGATATTCTGTAGCTTCGTAAGATGCTCTGTAATCATCAATTATAACTCTGTCCGTTTTTAAACCATGGCAAGTTCTATCAAAAAAGACCATTGGAATATCTCTATCTATAATATTTTGAAAGTGTTTAAAATCAGAAGTGTGCTTTGTTCTTGAAACAATAATTCCATCAACTCTACTAGAGACAAGTATTTGGCAATTTTTAATTTCTTTTTTAATTATTTCATTTGATTGGGTTATGATAACGCTATAACCTTTTTCAGTAGCATATTCTTCAATGCCACTAATAACTGATGAGAAAAAATGATGTACAATTTGAGGAACAATAATGCCAATAATATTACTCTTATTACTTTGCAGACTAAGTGCAACAGCATTTGGGCGATATTTTAATTCTTTTGCTAAAGTTTTTACCTTATTTTTAGTAAGTGCACTAATGTCAGGATGATCCTTCAAAGCACGAGATACTGTTGATGGTGAAATCCCTAATTGTTGTGCAATATCTTTTATTGTTATTTGGTGATGTTTCATTTCGGCATCTAAATTAACATTTTTTAATTAAAAAAAAGACAATTTTGTTATTTGTGTATATGTTTGAAAAAATAAACAAACGTTTGCGGAATCGTTTGCGAATACAATACTCATTTATTAGCTTGTATATTAAGTTTTTATTAATTAATTTTATAAACTGAAAGATTATGATAATATGATTTCAAGATAATTTAACTGCACTTATATTATTTATTTAAAAAAAAATATGTAATGAATATTAAAAAGTTATTTTTTTCGATTTTAATGTCTGTATTTACTTTTATGTTTTTTGTAAGTTTTACTTATGCACAAAAAAGTATTACAGGAACTGTTACTGACAATACAGGAGATCCAATACCTGGATGTACAGTTTTAATAAAGGGAACATCACAAGGAACAATGACAGGTTTAGAAGGTAAATATTCTATTTCTGTACCTAAAGATGCAACTACAATAGAATTTTCTTATGTAGGAATGCTTACTCAAGAAGTTGCTATAAATGGAGATATTGTAAATTGTGTTTTACAAACAGATGAATCAGAATTAGAAGAAGTACTTGTTGTGGGGTATGGAACAATGAAAAAAAGTGATAAAACTGGAGCTGTTTCAAATGTTACATCTGATGAGTTAAATACTGGTGTTCTAACTGATCCAATTCAAGGTTTACAGGGTAAAGTTGCTGGTGTAATGATTACAAAACAAGGTGGTGACCCAAATGCTGGTTTTTCTGTAAAAATTAGAGGTGCAGCAGGATTTGGTTCAGGAACACAACCTTTATTTGTTGTAGATGGAATTCCTGGTGTTGATCCTACAACTATTGCTCCAGAAGATATTGAATCATATAACGTATTGAAAGATGCTAGTACAACTGCGATATATGGTGCAAGGGGTGCAAATGGTGTAATTATTATTACTACAAAAAGAGGTTCTTCAAAAAAAGGTAGTAAAATTAGTTTTAACTCTTATGTTTCGGTTGATAATGTTGCTAAAAGATTTGATTTGCTTACATCTGATGAAGTTCGTTCTTATGTAGATAAATATAATATTGATTTTACTGATGGAGGTGCAAATACTGATTGGCAAAATGAAATATATCAAACTGGAATTTCTCAATCTCATAATTTATCTGTTTCTGGAGGAAATAAAAACACTTCTTATTATACATCTTTATCTCATTCTAATTTCAAAGGAGTAATAAGAGGAACTTCAAAACAAAGAACTGTAGGAAGAATTAATTTATCTCAAAAAGGATTAAATGATAAATTAACAATAGCAACTTCACTTGCAGGTACTGTTGAAGATAATAATTATATTTCATATTCAAGCTGGGGAAGAACTGATGTTTTATATCAAGCTTTTAGAAGAAGCCCTACAGACCCTGTTTATAAATCTGACGGCACATTTCTTGAAAGTGATAGAATGTTTGATTCCAAAAACCCTGTAGCAACAATTGATGAAATACAAAATGATAGATCTGCTAAAAGATTTACAGGTAATTTAAAAGCTGACTTAGAAATTATTAAAGGTTTAGTTTTAGGAACTAATGTTGCTTATATTCGTAATGATGATGAAAAATTTAATTTTACTCCAACATACTCATATAAATCTTTGGGTGGTGCTGGAAGGTCTTATAATAATTATGATAATAAATTATTAGAAACAACTCTTAAATATAAAAAGACATTTAGCGATGTTCATAACTTTGATTTTCTTGGAGGTTACTCATTTCAACAAGAATCTTGGGATGGATTTGGTGCTGGAGGTAGTGAACCTGCATCTAATTATGTTGGAGCAAATGCTTTAGCATTATTACAAAATGTTAATCCGGGAGATATCTATTCATATAAAAGCGAAGCAAGGTTAATTTCATTTTTTGGAAGAGCAATGTATAATTATAATTCTAAATATTTTTTAACAGCTTCAGTGCGTCGTGATGGTTCTTCAAAATTTGGAGACAATAAAGAATGGGGTATTTTTCCCGCTATTTCTGGTGCATGGAATATTAAAGGTGAAGATTTTATGAATAATATTAGCATACTTAGTGCTTTAAAGTTGCGTGCAAGTTATGGTATTTCAGGAAATCAAGATATTGGTTTATATTTGGATAGAACAATTATGAAACCAAATGGTTCTGCAATTGACCCTGAAAGTGGTGAAACTGTTATAGTATTTAAAGGAGATAAAAATCCTAACCCAGATTTGCAATGGGAAGAAAATAGGGAAATTAATATTGGTCTTGATTTTGGCTTGTTAAGTAATAGAATTTCAGGTTCTGTAGAATTTTATAAAAAAGCAACAAATAATTTATTATACGGATATCCAGTCCCTGTTCCTCCAAATGCTTATGCAACAACATTTGCTAATTATGGTGCTATTGATAATACTGGTATTGAATTTGATATTCACACATCACTTTTAAATAAGAAAAATATTAATTGGAAATCATCTTTCACGTTTTCTACAAATAAACAAAAAGTAATTAGCATTGATGGTGGAAATTTTAGCACAACTGATATTTATGAAGGTTATGTTTCTGGACCTGGAATGGTTGGCGGACAAAACCATTCACAAATAGTGAAA
>Ga0209633_10004781_pt1 | contig 12102 bp, 7 predicted proteins | sample Cruoilmetagenom1_FD_187290 | JGI IMG/M metagenome (GOLD analysis project Ga0209633, IMG submission 187290) | Oil polluted marine microbial communities from Coal Oil Point, Santa Barbara, California, USA - Sample 1 (SPAdes) (version 2) | ecosystem: Environmental > Aquatic > Marine > Oil seeps ... | reverse complement strand
TTGGGCAACAGAGAGCTTACGTGATGTTGACTTAAATTATAAACCTAATGATTCTGCCAGAACTACCTTAGAAACCATTGATCATATTTATGGATTATCAAATGTTATCGTAAATGCTACCAAAAAATCAATAAATGATTTTACGGTTGAACGACCAGAATTGACATATACAGAAAAACGCAAAAGAACCTTAGAAAATATAAAACGAGCAAGTGAAATACTTAAAAATTCAAGTGCTGAAGAAATGGAAAAATTTAGAATAATTTTTAAAGGTAAAAAAGGAACAAGTGAATATCCTTTTTGGAATAATTTAAATGGCCCTATAGGCGATGCACTTTGGCATACCGGACAAGTAGTACTATTAAGGCGTGCTTCAGGAAACCCTTTTAACTCGAGAGCGAGCTTACTAAGAGGAAGGTTGAGAGATTGATTTTTAATTTGCCTTGTTATAAGCTTCTTTTAGCCAATCAACCAATTCAGAATCAACATCGTTAATAGAAGTTAATTGTACTCTATGTGTACACATAGTACCGAATGGACCCGAATTTTCAAGCCGTTCTGTAGTAGGTTTATCCTTAAATTTTAAACCCAAATCGATTCGTGTTTTGGTTGCGGGTTTTATCAAAGCAAACTGACGTTTTCTAATCATACTTACACTTGCCTTTTTTGGAGTATTTATAATATCATTACCAAATTTTGAAATCTCTAGAACCAACTTTTCATAAATTGGTTTTAAATCTTCTTTACCTTTGTATTGATTAACTAATAAATCATCTGGACTATCCTGACTATCTTTAGATAAAGTAACAATGGTATTTGCGAAACCATGAGTGACACCATGTTCTGTTTTTAAATAGTTGACGGCTTCGCCATGTTTTGCAAAATTCTTTGTTTTCAGAATTTTTACCCATTCTTCTAAAGACCTACCTGTTTTTTCAGGCATATTATTGATCATTGTTTGCAGTGCTTTATCCATAATTAATATTTTACACTAGGATTACCTGTTTCTAAATATGTTATCAAATTTACATAACTCATAGTATTTCCTTTAATGAAAAATTTCAAGAGCGATTTATATTTAGCATTATTTTTATAGCCAATTCCATAAGAAGTGACTTTAGTAACTGATGGTTTTATGGATTCAAAATACACTAAATTATACAGATCTTTTTCATCTTCTTTCATGAACTCCGGGAAGTTCGTAGTAAGTTCCGCTTGCAGTGTAATTAGTTTTTTTGGTACATAATTCTTAACATGTAGTACAATGGTTGTGCTATCACCAATTTTTCCATTTTTATTATAGTTGGTTCGTATCAAGCCACCATTTTTTATGTTTACTTCTGCTAAAGCCGTTGCCCAACTTTCCCAACCTTTTTTTGTCGTATAGGCATTCCATACAGAATCTATAGGCACATTGACATTAAATTCTTGGATTAAAACGAATTCTTGCACATTAGAAGAGTCGATTGTGGATGTTATCCTATCCGCTGGAATATAATTTTCTTGACTGATTGTTGTACTAATAATAGAAAATAAAATTAGTAAGGTTAATACCTTATTTTTCATTGTAAAATGTTTGTAGATACAATAATAAGGAAGTTGCTAATAAGATGATAGTAAAAAATGAACCTATTTGTCTAAAGGAAAAAAATTAGGCTCGTCTTTATTGAAATCATTATCAATAAACTCTTGAGGATTAAAACCAGAGAATTCTTTAAACTCTTTGATAAAATGAGATTGATCTGTATAGCCACAATTATAGGTAATTCGAGGCCAGCTAATTTGTTCTTTACCTTGAATTTGGGCTAATATTTCGTTAAATCTAAAAATTCGCTGAAAGCTTTTTGGAGTAAGTCCGAAGTATTTTTTGAATTGAGCAATTAAATGCTTTTGTGTTTTTGGATACGCAGTTATAGCCTCTTGATATTTAGTAACAGGTTCTTTAGAGAGTTTGTCAAAAACATCTAATAATTCTGCATCTGCACATTTCTCTTCACAGTATCTTTTTGATAACCATTCTTCTACAATTTTGAATTTATTTTTTGAAGAATTTGCAGTTAGTATGCGTTGATGTATTTCTAAAATTTCATTACCTAGTATTTTTTGAGCATCAATAACTAAATCATTCAACGTATCAATAGATTGGTGTATAAATGGCGATGTTCCTGTTGGTTTGAATTGTATGACAAACATTTCAGAACCTTGAGGTGCTGAAATTGAAAGATAGTTTTTATGAATTCCAGAAATCCAAACTTTAGAGTAACTTCCGTTTGGTTTTAATGTCTCATTATTATAAGTATGCCTTGTTATACCGTCTAATTCAAATAATATAAAAAGATGACCCGTCGGAACAACTCTTTCGATAGAGTGATCTGGCATAAAGTCTTTAAAATGGAAAATAGATTCTATATAATTTTTTAAAGGTGATTTTAAGATATGGGTTTCAAATATCATTTATGAGTAGTGTTTATTCATATTATTTTCAAGAGATTGTTTAACATTTCTCCATTCTTGATTGGTTATTGAAAACACTACAGAATCTCTTAAACTCCCATCAGGATTAATAAGATGATTTCTTAAAATTCCATCCTGTTTGGCACCTATTCTTTCTATAGCTGTTCTAGAGGGTAAATTATACAAATTAGTCCTAAATTCAACCGCTATAGCATTTAAACTTTCAAAGGCATGATTGAGTAATAAATATTTACATTCTGTATTAACTCCGGTTCTTTGATATGATTTTGAATACCAAGTATATCCAATTTCTAATCGTTTGTGTTTTGGTGTTGCATTACAGTATCTGGTAGATCCAATAATGATATTTGTTTTTTGATCAATAACAGCAAAGGGTAGCGCTCTATTTGCTTTCTGTTCACTCAAGGCAAAATTAATATAATCATCCACATTGTCTTCAGAAGGAACGGTAGTAGTTTTTAGATTCCATAATTCGCCATCAGAAGCTGCATTAACCAAATCATTCGTATGACTAGTGTTTAAAGGAATTAATTTTACCTTTTCTCCAACCAATTCTATGTTATTCAACCATTTACTCATGTCCGACAATACATCCACAACCAGGTAAGGTAAAACTTTGTGATGCTTCATGCCATTGGAAAGATTGATTGTATTTATTATTCTCCCAGTAGAATTTAGTTCTTGGTTTATTGCTATTGCCGATTTCATTCATAGTTTCAGTATCATACAATCTGCCATTTACCATTGTATAGATTACACTATTGGTATTTTGTATGTTTTCAATTGGGTTTTTGTCTAATACAATTAAATCAGCCAATTTCCCTACTTTTAAAGAGCCGATGTCTTTACCCATTCCTAAATATGCTGCACCATTTATTGTGGCAGCTTGTAATGCTTCCATATTGGTCATACCTCCTTGTTGTAGCATCCATAACTCCCAATGTGCACCTAAACCTTGTAACTGTCCATGAGCGCCCAAATTTACTTTTACCCCAGCATCAGTTAAGACTTTACAAGTTTTAGATATGAGTATATGTCCGTTTTCATATTCTTCTAACGGAATCATTGTTCTATGACGTGACCTGGCATCAATAATTCGACGAGGCGTATATTTTAATAATTTTTCGTTTTCCCAAATATTATCTTTTTGATACCAATAATATTCACCATTTATACCGCCATAATTTACAATCAAAGTTGGTGTATATCCGGTATTGCTATTACTCCATAACTCTTTAACATCTTTATACACAGGTGCAATAGGAATGTTATGTTCTATACCGGTATGCCCGTCCATGATCATATTCATGTTATGATAAAAAGTAGCACCACCTTCAGGCACCACAAAAATACCTTCTTCGCGAGCAGCTTGTAATACTTGTTGGCGCTGATCACGACGTGGTTGATTATAACTTTTCACAGATAATGCACCAAAGGCTTTTGTACGTCTTATAGATGAACGCGCATCCTCTAAATTATCTATTAATGCTTTGAAATCGCCATCAGCTCCATATAAAATAAAACCTGTTGAGTAAAGTCGAGGTCCAACCATTTCACCATTTCTGATCATTTCTGCTAATGTAAAAACCGTTTCAGTATTTGCAGATGGGTCATGTGATGTGGTTACACCATAAGCTAAGTTGGCATAAAACTGCCAATGTTTTTGAGTAGTTAATCCATAACGGAATCCACCAACATGAGCATGTGCATCAACAATACCCGGCATTATTGTTTTGCCTGAAACATCGTATATTTTAACATCTGACGGTATTTTAATATCTGAAGATTTACCAATAAATTCAATCTTATTTTGATTAATGATAATAGTTCCGTTTTCGATTATTTCTTCTCCCTCCATAGTAATAATGCGAGCTCCGATAAAGGCAATTTTACCACTAGGTTTATCTGATTTTGAAATTAGATTTATTTTGATTCCTTTTTCAATAATTGGCGGAATACTATCAGGTGAATTTTTTAAGAAGGTAAAACGCTGTGAAATTTCATTTGTAAAGTATTCTTCACCAAGCGTCCAATAAATTTTTTTACTGTCTTTAGACCAATGTAAATTAATACCAGCATCTTTTGAAATTTGAGAGATTGGTACTATTTTGGTTTTGTTATCTAAATCAATTGTTTTTCCGGTTTTTGGTAAAGGTGCAACATAAGCTTTGTATAAATGGCTAAAGGCAATCCAGTTATTATCAGGGCTTGGTACCAAACGATTTGCATATTTAGATTTTACCAATATCTTTTCATCTTTCCCATTAAGATTTATACTTTTTAGTTCTTTAGTTAAATTGCCAAAATAGGTGCCTCCTGTTTGATAAAATACTCTACTATCATCTTTATTAAATGTTGGATATTGCCCATTATTGACAATCCTTTTTTTATTAAGTCCATCAGCATTCATAGTATAAATACCAGTCTTTTTAGAAAATGACCTGCCCTGATCACCATTACCACCTTGTTTGACATATACTATTTTAGAGCTATTACTATTAAAAGAAGGTGTTCTATATATTCCTTTTACAGAAGTTAATTTTACAGCAGTACCTCCTTTAACAGGAATTTTATAAATAGCTCCTAAATTTTGGTCATTCCAAGTTACGTAAACAATATGTTTTCCGTTAGGAGAAAAAGAGGGTTCAGATTCAAGGTCAGTACCATTGGTTAATCGTTTTGGTTTTCCTTTAGGGAGTTTTTTTGTCCAAACAAACCCTAAAGCATTAAAAGCAATTGTTTTTCCATCAGGAGAAGTTACTGCATTACGAATAACTTTTGAGTTAAATTGTTCTGTAAAAACAGGGGTGTCAAATTCAATGGTTTTAGCAATTTTTATAGTTGCCTCAGCTTTAAAAGGGATGTTAGTAAGTTGTGAAGTATTGATATTAATTCTATTGATCTTACCACCCGACCAGAAGACTAGTTCTTTATTATTAGGCATCCAGCTAAACCCGGGATAGACACCAAAAATAGCCCAAACTTCTTGTTGATCTTTATTTAAGTTATCATAAACAGGCCATTCTTCACCCGTTTCTAAATCATGAATAAATAAAACAGTTTTTGTTCTAATACGTTTTACAAAAGCTAATTTTTTTCCATCTCTTGATACTTGAGGTCTAGCTGCACCACCTGGACCACCGGTAATAGTTTCAGTTCGTCCTGTTTCAAAATTATAGCGCTTAATAACATATATCTGTTTGTTGGGATCTTTATTATATTGAAAGAAACCGCCTGGATATACATCTTCACTATAATATAAATATTTTCCATCAAATGAAGTGTTAGGTTCATTTACATCTTGTTGGTCATTTTTACGTTTGGTAATTTGTGTGCCTGAACCACCTGTAATGTGATACATCCACATTTCACCTGCACCTATAGAACGTTGTGACGTAAAATGTTTACGTGCAATGATGTAATTACCATCTGCCGACCATGTACCATTATTTAGTAAATGAAATTTTTCTTTAGTAATTTGTTTAGCATTTGTACCGTCACTATTCATTATCCAAATATTATCACCTCCTCCGGCATCACTGGTAAATAGAATTTTACTACCATCAGGGCTAAATCGTGGCTGTATCTCAAAAGCAAGACCTTCTCTCAGTAATTTAGCATTACCCCCAGAAATAGGTATCTTATAAATATCACCTAATAGATCAAAAACTATTTCTTTTCCGTTTGGACTCACGTCTATGTTCATCCATGTACCTTCATCAGTATTTAATTTTAATTCTTTAAAGTTCCAGTCACCCTCAGGGTTTGAAACATCCCATTTCTTTTTATCTTTTTTCTGGGCATTTACACTTAGAAGTACAGTTATAAGGAAAATGAATAAAAGTTTAAATTTTGTCATAGGAGGTTTGATTTTAAATGATACAGCAATATACTAATAATTTAGAGCAAAAAAGCTGTAACAAAATTTGTTACAGCTTTTAAACAACAGAAAATAAAATTTAAAACTATTTAATTTCTTTGATAGCATTATCAATCAACGTACGTAAATGCTGTTTATGAGCTCTTGAAGAAATATTACCTGTTGGAGCGGCCATTGTTCTAATATTTTTCAAATTATACAATGCCATAGATTTGGCAGTATGGGTATATTTACCCTTTTGTTTTCCTGTTAAAGCATCGATCAACATATTGGTATATTCTATTTGTAAATTTTGTCTAAATGAATTTACATTTCCATAGATATCAGCTTTAAAGATTCCATTATTTAAATCATTCATCATTTCAGAAAGTTTATACTGATTACCATACAATTCTGAATCAGTAATTCTTTGTGTTGTGTTAGGATGTAATAAATGTCTCAATACATTTTTTTGAATACCTAATACTCTTTTATGAATTTTAGGATCTTCCGGTGCTCTGAAAAAATTAAAACCTCTTCTTTGTCTTGCAATATAATTGTATAGATCATTTGGTACAGAAAAAGCATTTGAAGAGAAAACGAGGTCATTAAGCGCTTTCATTGCCTTTTTTTGTTTTTCTTTACTAACAGGAGTATATGGCTTTGTACTTCCTTGTTGACCATTCATTGCTCTATCTACATAAACCCCACCTATATATCTTGAGATAGTATTTGCAGATGCTGCTTGTTGACCCGTTAAAACAAAATAAGAATTACCTAATGCTTGATATGATTTACCACTTTCATTCTTTTTATATTTGGCTAACACTTCTTTTCCTACTTCATTGGCTAATTTAATACGATCAATAGCATATTGAATGGCGTCATTACTCATATCACTGACATTAACTCTGGGATCAATTGCTTTTCCCGGACCTCGCATATCATCAGCATCATTACCAAAAGCGAGTTCAGGTTGCGTAGATTTTGATAACAAAGACTCCATTTCGCTATCATTCATTGGCTGATAACCAAATTGAATTGCCCATGCATCATAAGGACCTGGCCTGGTTGTCCAATATTGGCCTTGATTATCTCTGTCTAAATTATAATTAATTGCAGGATAATCCATCACAGAACCGGTAAGACCAACTTTAGCAGTAATAGCTTCATTGTTTACATCAGCTACGGAGTGCAGTTGACTTGATTTCATATTATGATTTAAACCAAGTGTATGTCCCATTTCATGTAAAATTAAGAAATGTAAAAACTCATTCACCATTTTACTTTTTTCTAGATCACCTGTGTCAAAAATAGTATTAGCTATTGAACCGAACATATGATCTAATTGAGCCATTTGACTTGCAGCACAATACATATTGTGATCTTTAGAATTAATCTTTTCAGTCATTTCTTCATAAAAATCATTTAACGCTGCTTTTTCGAATAGTTTTTCATTTCTTAAAGAGCCGCCAAGTACTACATATTCTAACATAATGTCAGCACCTAAAATCTGTCCGGTTTTCGGATTTACAAAACTGGGTCCATAACCACCAAACATAGTTCTTGGAGAAGAAGTCCATCGTAATACGTTATATCTTATATCCCCGGCATCCCAATCAGCATCATCTGGTTGCTGCTTGATAACAATTGCATTTTTAAAACCTGCTTTTTCAAAAGCAAGATTCCATTGTTCACCTGCCTTTTTTATAATAGGCCTGATTTCTTCAGGAGTGGTATTTTCCATCCACCAAGTAATTGGCTCAACCGGTTCAGAAATTTCAGCTTTCGGGTCTTTCTTTTTTAGACTCCATCTGTGCACTAAGTCGCGATAAGGTGTGGCAGACATTGAAGACTGATCATTAACCTGTGTCATAAAGTAACCAACTCTAGGGTCATCTAATCTAATCTCATAATCATTTTCAGGCATAGCAATTAAGCTATGGTTTACTTTAATACTTACATTTCTACCATCTGTCACGGCATTAGAGCCTCTATTCAATACTGAAGGTTTTGAATAGACATACTCAACCACCAAATCAGTATTCTCTGGGTAATTTTTTATGGCATTAATTTTGGTTTTACCTTTGTCTAAATTACCCAGCGTGAATGCTGTTGGTTTTTGACCTGGAAAACGAGGAGGTTTAATTTGAGAAAATGTTTCTTTCAAAAATAAGTCCCCCGCTTTTATTAAATACAATCCCTTAGCTTTATCAAAGGCTTCAATTTTCAAACTAGCCATATTACCATCACTCATATTGGCGCTTTTCGCTTTAGAAATGGCATTATTTGGGTCAAAATAAAAAGAAGTATTTTGAGTGATAAATTCTATTTTATCAAAGTATTTTTGAATTTTGAAAACTTTAGAACCACGATAGACACCTCTGCCATTAAAACCAACATCACCAGGTGCGTCGGCTGTTTGGGTAAAGTAAATATATTCTTTGTCAAGTTGATCTGCTTTAATTAACATTTGCAAAGAGCCGGTGATGGTATCTTGATATATTTTAAACAATCCGTCAATCTCTTTACTTGATTTTATAAGATCTTTAATCTTTTTCTCTTTTGATTTTTTTGGAGCAGCAGGCATTTCGGTTTTGCCTTTTTTCTTTTTCTTTTTCTTTTTTTCTTGAGCTTCAATGTTTTGAGGAACTAAGAATGCGACGAGCATGATAGTCAAACTGAGTAACTTTACTGCTTTTAATATGTAAATTTTCATAGTATTGAATTAAGTGAATTAGGTTTTATAGAAATAATTGAATTGCGCTAAGGTAGAAAAAAGGAAGGTCTTATAATAGCTTAAAAATGTTAAAAAGTGTTAAGAATTTATAAAAAAATGGCCATCATTTTATTAATTTGATTATAAATTGCTTTATTGATATATATTATATAATTTAGTCTCACTTTAATACTAACTATTTTAAATATAATAAAATTATGAAAATTACAAGATTTATTGTACTTGCTTCATTAACTATGCTATTATTGATTGCTTGTCAAAATGAAGGGATTATTGTGAATGATTCTCTAGTAGAATTAAAGGCAAAAGTACCAACCTTTAAGGATTTAGGAAATACGGTAAGGTCAATTTCAGTAAAGACTGATTCTGATAATTTTATGAAATCAGCAGAAACTTATAATGTCGCTTTATATAAGGCAGAGTATATTACTGCTGGCGATAATGACGAAATGGGGAATACAGTTTTCTTTAGTAATGTTGGAAACAAACAGCTTGGAGCGGATTTTGCACCTGGTTTATCGTTAGACGGAACAGATAATGTTTCTTTTTATGTTGATGATAACAGACCATCAGGTGATTTACCTGTAGTTGTAACAAATCATGCCATTGACCGAGCTATGTCAACATGGGACGAAGTTACTTGTTCTGAACTGAGTATGTTTGAAGTTCCTTATGATGGAAGAGATACCGGTTTTATATCAGCTCTTTTAGGTTTTGGAGGAAGCTTTAACTATACCGCAGATGTTACACATGCAGGTTGGATGCCGCCATTATTCTTTGATTTTTTAGCGCCGGGAGGTTCTAATTTTATATTAGGAGTTACTTTTACGATTATTTTTACTGATGCTAGTGGTAATCCTGTTGATACTGATAATAACGGTAAGACGGATGTAGCCTTTAGAGAAATTTATTATAATGATAATTTTTCTTGGAATGACGGAAGTACCTATGATGTTGAAACAATTGCATTACACGAAGCGGGTCATGGATTGAGTCAAGGACATTTCGGAAAAGCATTTAGATCAGGAGGCAATGGTAAATTGCATTTTTCACCTAGAGCTGTTATGAATGCTGCTTATTCAGGTGTTCAAACATCCATTAGACAATCTGACAATGGGGGACATTGTAGTAATTGGGCTTCTTGGCCGAGTAACTAGTTGTTTTAGTCTATAATATACTAAAAAAACCATTCGCCTTAGGCGAATGGTTTTTTATTTAAATCCACTAAACTTTAGTTTAACTACTTATTTTTAAAAACAATATTTATTTTCGACTGTAATTTTATCAGCAATAATATGTCTCAGCTGAATAATATTGGGCATGTTTACGTATTTGATATAACGTTTTAAACCCATTAACATCATACGTTGCTCATCACCTTTAGTGAAAGAAATAATAGAGTGCTTTCCTGCAGTTTCTATTATATCAATAGCATGAAATAAATTTAATTTTGCCATTGCAATCTGCTCTTTAACTTTATCTTCACCTTGTTTCTTTGCCATTTTTTCAGCGCGTAAAATGGCAGATTCAGCCATATATATTTGAATCAATATATTAGATGCAGCCAACATTAGTTGTTGGTGTTCTTCAATTTTCTCTCCATATTTTTGCAATGCTGCACCTGAAACCATCAAAAATAACTTTTTAAGATTTTTAATAATTTGTTTTTCTTCAGCAAATAAAACTGAGTAATCTGGTTTTTCAAACGAAGGAATACCTGTTAATTCGCTCGCAACTGCTTTGGCAGGAGTTAATAGGTCTACATGTCCTTTCATTGCTTTTTTAATTAACATACCAATACTTAGCATTCTATTAATCTCATTTGTACCCTCATAAATTCTGGCAATACGAGCATCACGCCAAGCAGATTCTATTGGTGTTTCTTCAGAAAAGCCCATTCCACCAAAAATTTGGATACCTTCATCTGTACATTTTTGTGTATATTCAGAAACAGCAACCTTTAAAATAGAACATTCAATTGCATATTCTTCAACACCTTTTAACTCAGCTTCCTGATGTGTATCTTTTCCGTTATTTTGGCGAAGTGTAATTCTATCTTCAATATTTTTTGCAGCTCTATAACTTGCTGTTTCTCCTACCCAACAATTGGTGGCCATTTCTGCAATTTTTTGACGAATGGCTCCAAATTTTATAATCGGCGTTTTAAATTGAACACGCTCATTAGCATATTTTACAGATTCTGTAATTACTCTACGTTGCGCATCTAAACAAGCAGCAGCTAATTTGATACGTCCAACGTTTAATGCATTCATAGCAATTTTAAATCCATTACCTCTCGTAGATAACATATTTTCAACAGGTACTTTTGTTTCACTATAAAATACTTGACGTGTAGAAGAAGCACGAATTCCTAATTTATGTTCTTCTTCACCCATTGTTATTCCGTTAGGATTGTCTTTATCATACTCAACTATAAAACCGGTAATATTTTTATCATCTTCTATACGGGCAAACACAATCATTAAATTACAAAAACCAGCATTTGAAATCCACATTTTCTGACCAGTAATTAAATAATGTTTACCATCATCAGACAAAACAGCTTTTGTCTTACCTGAATTAGCATCAGAACCTGCACTCGGTTCAGTTAAACAATAAGAGCCCATCCATTCACCTGAAGCTAATTTCGGAACATATTTTTTCTTTTGTTCTTCAGTTCCATATAGCGTTATTGGCATCGTACCAATACCCGTATGGGCACCAAAAGCAGTGCTGAAGGAACCAGTGGCTCCTGAAATATAATCACAAACTAACATGGTATCTACAAAGCCCATCCCCATTCCTTCATACTCTTCAGGCACTGAGATGCTTAAAAAGCCGAGTTCCCCAGCTTTTTTCATAACCTCTTCAGTTAAAGCATAATCCTTTTGTTCAAAACGAGCTTTATTTGGCCAAATCTCTCTATCAACAAATTCTTTTACAGAATCTCTCATCATTTCTTGCTCCTCAGAAAAATCTTCAGGAGTAAATAAATCTTCACAGTCTATTTCTTTCACGAGGAACTGTC
>Ga0209633_10004780_pt1 | contig 12103 bp, 11 predicted proteins | sample Cruoilmetagenom1_FD_187290 | JGI IMG/M metagenome (GOLD analysis project Ga0209633, IMG submission 187290) | Oil polluted marine microbial communities from Coal Oil Point, Santa Barbara, California, USA - Sample 1 (SPAdes) (version 2) | ecosystem: Environmental > Aquatic > Marine > Oil seeps ... | reverse complement strand
GAGCGGATATGCCTATCGCACGAGCATCAATGAAGCACGCGACGCCGGCGCGACCGATTTCCTTGTTAAGCCCGTAACGGCCAAACGCGTGGTGGCGCGGATCACCGGATTGATTGAGAACCCGCGCCCCTTCATCCAGGCCCCCGACTTTTTCGGGCCCGATCGGCGGCGGCGGGCCGACCCCGACTATGACGGCGCGAACAATCGAACGGCGGTGCCGATCGACACCGCGGTTGACGAGCTGGAATTCGAGCCGGCGGCCGCCGGTGACGAGCTTGTCTTCGAGGATCAGCCGGCGAAACCGAAACTGTTCCGGCCCCCAAACAAACTTGCCGACACGCTCGGTCCGCTCGACGGTCCCGATCCGGAAACGCTGATCGCCCGGATCGAGGCCGGTATCGCCGGCTTGAAAAAGAAATACATGAGCTGGGCGGAAGCCGACCTCAAAGCCCTCTATCGCGCCCTCGACGCGGCGCGGCGGCGCCTGGGCGACATCGAAACCCATGTGAAATCGATCGGCGAGACCGCCCATGCGATGCGCGGACAGGCCGGTACATTCGGCTATCCTTTGATTACCGAGATCGGAAATTCCCTGTGCGGGCTGGCCGAACGCGCAGGCGATTTCGGCGCCGCTGAGATCGAGGCGCTGGAACTGCACGTCCAGGCGATCCACACCGTCATCGATGGCGCAATTGAAGGCAACGGCGGAGAGGCCGAACGCGTCATGCTGGCTGGGCTCCATGCCGTCACGGCGCGTTATGGTGTCTAGTGCCCTGCCCCGGAAATCCGCCACATTGATGCGACGAACTTCCGAACCATCTCACTAGTGCCCACCCCTGAAACATCCGGGCCGGAGAGCGCCACCAGATAGCGCGCGGCGGCGTCATCTACGAGAAGAACGGCAGGGCAATCAGCAGCCCGAACGGGGCGGCAATCAACGCACCCATCGCGAATGCGAAAATGTTGAGGGCCCTATGGCCGAGGCCGCCCCAAAACGTGTCGTCGAAATACATCATATTCACTCCCAATGCGGGTTCGTTGAGAGTGAACCTATGCCTCCGGCGCCCGATGCGCTGTGACGGTCGTCACAGGGAGCGATATTTCTCAGAAAAAGTTGGGGGCGGGCCAAATGACCCGCCCCCTCGGCCGAGTGAGCTCAGGCGACGCCGTTGGCCTTGAACCAGGCCAGCATACGCTTCCAGCCGTCCTTGGCCGGGCCCTCGCGGTAGGAGGGACGATAGTCGGCGTTGAAGGCATGGCCGGCATCGGGATAGACCACGAACTGCGACTTCCTATTGCCGGCGGCCTTGAGCGCGGCCTCCAGCGCCCTAACGTCCTTGACCGGAATACCCTTGTCCTGGGCGCCATAAAGGCCGAGCACGGGCGCCTTGATCTTGGCCGCATGCGCCAGCGGGATGATCGGGTTATTTGGGTTCATGGCCCGCGTGATATGGCCGTACCAGGGCACCGCGGCCTTGAGGTTGGGGTTGTGGGTCGCGTAAACGAGGGTCGCGCGGCCGCCCCAGCAGAAGCCGGTAATGCCGAGCCGCGCCACATCGGCCTTGCCCGTGGTGCCGGCCCAGACGACGGTGGCATCCAGATCGCTTGCTGTCTCGCGGTCGGATTTCTTCAGAACGACTTCTTTGAAGAGCTTCGAGACCTGCCGCATTGTGTACTTCGATGCATCGCCCTGGCGCGCGTAAAGCTCCGGCGCGACCGCGAAGTAGCCGACCTTGGCGAGCCGGCGGCAAATGTCCTTGATGTGCTCGTGGACGCCGAAAATCTCCTGCACCACGAGCACCGTGGGAAACGGACCGCCGCCGGCCGGCATGGCGCGATAGCCGGGGATCTGCCCGTCCTTCGTCGGGATCTTGACCTCGCCTGCAACGAGCCCGCTGGTATCGGTCTTGATCACGCTGGCCTGCACCGGTCCCGCCGCCAATGCGAACCCGCTCGCCAGGGAGGTCACGACGAAACCGCGCCGTGTCAGCTCGGTCTTCGGCATAAGGCTTTGAAGATGTGGATGGAGTATCTCGTTCATTTAGCGTCTCCCATGTCGCGTCGTGCCGATCGCGTCTGTTGCCCGGTCTGTCGTAACGTTTGATCTCTGCCCGCCGGTCGGGGTGCCGCCGCCTGCTGCCAATCGTTAGGTATTGATGCGGCGGCGGTCAATGGAAACACGTCAATCGAAACACTATGTCGCGCAATGGCAATAGTCAGCGTGCTCACCAAAATATGATCGTAAAACAACGCCGGCCGCAGAAATGAGCCCGATGCCGCGGGCCATGGGCGACACGATACCGCCGCCGGTGTAAGAACCGGCGCATGCGTCGCACACGATCTTCGTCCTGCATTCTGTCCCTTGCCTGCCTGCTCGCGGGCTTGGCGATGCGCCCTGCCGGCGCCGAGGCGGTGCGGGTCTTCGTGCGCCCCGTCGCGCTGGAACCGGACAATCCGAGACGGGTGAAGGTTGGCCGTCTGGTCTATCGGGGCGGCATCGAGCTGCGCTCGCGGCACAAGCGCTTCGGCGGCATTTCCGGCCTGCATGTCAGCGCTGACGGCCGGCGGCTGGTCGCCGTCTCCGACGTCGGACGCTGGATCACCGGGCGCCTGGCCTACGATAAGCGCGGCCGGCTGACGGGGCTGGCGCGGGTGCGGATGGACCGGTTGCGGCGTCCCGGCGGCGGCAGGGTTCGCTGGCGCGACCGCGACGCCGAGGCGCTGGCGCTGTTGCCGGGCGGCCGCTTCGCGGTCGGCTTCGAGGGCAAGCCTCGGATCTGGGTCTATCCGCGCGGGCGCACGCCGTTCGCCGCATCGCCGCGTGCGATCCGGGTACCCAAGGGGCTGAGTTTCGCCTCCGGCAATGCCGGGCTGGAGGCGCTGACGGCCCTTTCCCGCGGACGCCTATTCGCGCTCGCCGAGGATCTGCCCGCCAATGGCGGCGCCGATGTCGGAACCCATGCGGGCTGGATCCAGAACGGGCGCCGCTGGACCGCGCTTGCCTATGACCGGCGCAGCGTCTGGCGGCCGACCGGGGCGGCGACCTTTCCGGCCGGCACGCGCCATGCCGGCGACGTGCTGGTGGTGGAGCGGGCGCTTTTCCTGTTCGCCGGCTTCCAGACGCGGATCATGCGCCTGCCGCTCGCCGCCGTGAGACGGGGCAAGACGATGAAGCCCGTGGAGCTGGCCACGCTCGCTGGCCCAATGACGGTCGATAACTTCGAAGGCATCGCGGCCCGGCGCGGCCCCAAGGGCGAAACACTGATCTACCTCGTCTCCGACGACAATTTCCGCGCCGGCCAGCGCACGCTGCTAATGATGTTCGCGCTGCCGTGAGGTTGGGATCGCTTTGGGTTGCGCCATCTTGCCCTCTCCCGCGCGCAGGAGAGGAATAATCGGCACGCAACGCCCAACTAGAAAGCCCGCGAGGGGGGCTCGCGGGCTCGGTCTTCGGCTAATGGCTCTGAAAATCAGGCGGTGGCTTCCTTGGCCTTTGCCGCCTTCTGGATCCGCCGCTTGAGCTTGCGCGCTTCCGGGGCCAGGCTGGTGTTGCTGGCGCCGAGAAGATAAGCGTCGAGCCCGCCATTCTTATCGATCGAGCTGATCGCGCGGGTGGACAGGCGCATGCGCACCGTCTGGCCGAGCGCGTCGGAATGAAGCGAGGCGGTCTGCAGATTGGGCAGCCAGCGCCGGCGGGTCTTGTTGTGGGCGTGACTGACATTGTTGCCGGTCTGAACGCCCTTGCCGGTAATCGCGCAGCGTCGCGCCATGGCTCGCTCTCCTGGAAAACTCGGAAATGCAAAAATACGGGCCAACCCCGTGGCGGCCCGGTACGCAGCGCTATTTAGGAGATGGGGGCCCAAGCGTCAAGGCTTGCCGGGCGCACCCGACGAAATGCGTCAAGGTTTCCTGGCGCCGCCCAAGTTATGCGTCAAGGCTTGCCGGCCTGGCCGAGGAACGCCTTCAGCAGCTTTTCCGCCGCAGCGGTGGGCGCGAGCTTGCCCGACGCGACCTGGTTCTCCAGCCGCGTGAGCTGGCGGCGGACCCCGGCATGGCCGCGAAAGGCGCTCATCACGGTCTCGGTAATCTCGCTCCACATCCAGGCGCGGGCCTGTTCGGCCCGGCGCGCCTCGATGGCGCCGGCCTCGTCCATGACGCGGCGATAGTCGGCCACCGTCTGCCAGACCTTGGCGACGCCGCCACCCTCCAGCGCGGAGGCCTGGAGCACCGGCGGGAACCAGGCGCTCGAGGGCGGGCGCATCAGGCCGAGCGCATTCTGGTATTCCGCGGCGGTGCGCTGGGCCGCGGCTTTGAGGTCGCCATCGGCCTTGTTGACGACCAGCAGATCGGCCAGTTCCATCACGCCCCGCTTGATGCCCTGGAGTTCGTCGCCGCCGGCCGGAGCCAGCAGCAGGATGAACATGTCGACAAGGTCGGCGACCGCGGTTTCGGCTTGGCCGACGCCGACCGTCTCCACGATCACTACATCGAAGCCGGCGGCCTCGCAGACCAGCATCGCCTCGCGGGTGCGCCGCGCCACCCCGCCCGGCGTCGCGCCGGCGGGCGACGGCCGGATGAAGGCGGCCTCGTTTCGGGCCAGGGTCTCCATGCGGGTCTTGTCGCCCAAGATAGAGCCGCCGCCGCGCTTGGAGGACGGGTCGACCGCGAGCACCGCCACCCGGTGGCCCTCGCCGATCAGATGGTTGCCGAAAGCCTCGATGAAGGTCGACTTGCCGACGCCGGGCACGCCGGTGATGCCGAGCCGAACCGATTTGCCGGTACGCGGCAGGAGCGCGTTCAAGAGGGCCGACGCATCGGCGCGGTGGTCCGGTTTGACCGATTCGACGAGCGTGATCGCCTTGGCGAGCGCGCGCCGGTCGCCGCCGACGACCTGCGGCGCGAGATCGGCCGGCAAGGAATTTGGGGATTTCGCGGGAGACGTCATCGCACCAGTATAGCAAGCAAGCCGGGCAACGAGCGGGCCTAGAGCACGATCGCGTCACGTTGACGAAGTGTGACGCGATCGTGCTCTAAACATATGGATGAGATCAAGAGTCACGTCTCAGATCGTTGCGATCTGAGACGATCTTGATCTAGAGATCGAGGCCGCGCCGGGCGTAGGCGCGCTTCCAGGTTTCGCGATGATTGCGCGCGAAGACCAATGCCGCGTCGGCCGGCACCACTACCCATGCCTTGGCGGCCAGTTCGCGCTCGAGCTGGCCGGCGCGCCAACCGGCATAGCCGCGCAGGAAGATGAACCGCTTGGGCCCCTTGCGCTGGCCGATCGCCCGCAGCACGCCCGGATCGCCGGTCAGCGCCAGGCCGCCCGGCGCGGGACGTGTGTCCTTGCCCTTGTAGTCGCGCGAATGCAGCACGACGGCGACATTGCGCTCGACCGGCCCGCCCCAGTGAAGGTCAATGCTGCCGGTCACGCCCCCGGTCTCGCCGCCGAGCGCGGTCAGAACCTCGGCGATCGGGCGGTGGCCGTTCACCCGGTTGATGACAAAGCCGAGCGCGCCCTTCTCGGCGTGTTCGATCAGCAGGATGACCGTGCCCGCGAAGCGGGGATCGGGCATCGACGGCGCGGCGACGAGGAACTTGCCGGCGTGCGATACGTGCGCCGGAGCGCCCGACACGCGCCGGCTGCCCTCCGGCAGAACCAGGACGAGGGCGAGCGCCAAGGCGATCGAGAGAAGCGGCCGCGACATGAAGACAATGGTGCACGATCGGCGTGCTCGATGACAAGCCTTCGTATCCGACCCGGCCCGCGCCGCATGACTGTGGCCCGCATGCGCCAGTGCACCAGAAAAACGGCGGGCGCGCACGGGGCGGATTGTCATCCGCGGAAGCTCGCTTATGATACGGCGCAAGTTCGAGTAAAGGGGGGAGCGGATGTTCGCAATGCGCGGCCTTGCGGCCTTGTTGATCGGATTGTGCGTGCTGTCGACGAGCGCCGCGCGGGCCGAGCAGTTATTCCGCGAACACAATGACGCCCATTTGGCGCTGCAGGCCGGTGTCTGGGACAGCGGTGTCTTCGGCAACGCCAGCAAACGGTCGGCCGCGTTCGGCGGCGAGTATCGCTTCGGCGCGCATCTTTGGATCGTGCATCCCTTCATCGGCCTCAACGCGACCAGCCATGGCGGGGTTTACGGCTATGGCGGTATTCTGTTCGACGTTTCGGTGATCGACAGGCTGTGGTTCACACCGAGCTTCGCCGTTGGAGGCTATCATCGCGGCAGCGGCCGGAATATCGGCAGCGTGATCGAATTCCGCTCGGCGCTGGAGCTGTCCTACGAGTTCGGCAACAAGTCGCGGCTCGGCGTGCGCTTCGAGCATCTCTCCAATGCCGGCATCAGCAAGACCAATCCGGGCGTGGAGAATTTCTGGCTGGTCTATTCGGTGCCGGTGTCGAATTTGTTCGGCAAATAGCGCGCGGCCGGCCAGGAACGAACCGGTCGCACAGGGGCCGCAGCCGCATGAGCGAAACCCGGTATCGGTACCCAGAGGCGATCGTCAGCACCGAGTGGCTGGCGGCGCATCTGGGCGACCCGGCGCTGCGGGGCTCACTTCGGATTTATGACTGCACAACCTATCTCGCCTTGAACGACGGGCCCGGCCGGCCCTACACGATCGTCAGCGGCCGCGCCGACTACGAGGCCGCGCATATTCCGGGCTCGGGCTTCCTCGATCTGCAAGAGCAGCTTTCCGACCAGGCGAGCCGGTTCCGCTTCACCATGCCGCCGGCCGAGGAACTCGCGGCCAGGCTCGGCCGGCTCGGCCTAGGCGATGGCTGCCGCGCGGTTCTCTACAGCCGCAAGAGCCCGATGTGGGCGACGCGGATCTGGTGGATGCTGCGCGCGGTCGGCTTCGACGATGCCGCACTCCTCGACGGCGGCTGGGACAAATGGGCCGCCGAGGGCCGCCCGACCTCGAGCGAGCCGTCTGAATACCCGCCCGCGACCCTGACCGCGAAGCCGCGGGACGGCCTCTTCGTCGGCCCCGACAGCGTCGAGGCGGCGATCGGCGATGCCGGCGTGTGCACAATCAATGCGCTTTCGCCCGAGCTGCATCGCGGCGAGAGCCCACGCTATGGCCGACCCGGGCGCATCCCCGGCAGCGTCAACGTGCCGGCGGCGTCGCTGGTCGATCCCGAAACCAAAGAGCTTGCCGCCGCGGACGCAGCGGCCGCCGCGTTCAAGGCTGTCGGCGCCGAACCTGGCAAACGCACGATCGCCTATTGCGGCGGCGGCATCGCCGCGACGCTCGACGCCTTCCTGCTGCATCAGCTGGGCTACGAGGACATCGCCGTCTACGACAACTCGATGAGCGAATGGGCGACCGACGAGCGCCGGCCGATGGAGACCGGGTGAGGGATCGAACCGATTTTTTGCGACGGCGCGGACGCATAGCAAAAATGGCATCGGGTCTCGGCGTATCTCAAAGATGACAAAAAACCAGTTTGTCAAATGGAGTTGGATCCCCTGCGATTCCCGCAGCGACCTCGAGGCGCGTATGGAGAAGGCGCAAGGCAGGGTTCTGCAAACGCTGGTGGGACATGAGGCTAACGCCTGGGGCTATGCCACACGCGATACCACCGTCCTCCCGATCGGCTATGCGAATCTGGGGCTGATACCGGATGTGATGGGCTCGGATGCCACGATCTTCGTCGGATCAAGCGAAACCGTGACCGCGATCGACGCAAGGACCGGCGGAACTATCTTTGCCTTTGATATGCCGACGGTCTTCCACGAATTCATTCGCATCGAACACGATCTCCTGCTCGTTAGGGACGAGATCGGCTTCATTGCGCTCTCGCATCAGGGAGAGGAGAAGTGGCAAGGACTGTGCGCCGACGTTATCGAAGACTATGAGATCGACGGTGCCGTGATCACCGGGCGAACGCTGGAGGGCCCAGAATTCAGGTTTGTCATCGAGACCGGGTGAGGTGGTCTGCGCGAGATCCGGAATTGGGCGGGCGGGACCCTTGATCAGATAGATTAAGTAATGTGTCCCCTTTCTAATCAATCTCGATTACTTCACAACGCCGCAAAAGCCAGGCAGATCAATCGCTTGTCCGTTGTTCACGGGCAACGAAGTATTGGATGCGTGGCTGGCACGGTGGGTGCAGGTGGGAAAGTCTAGCGCCGGCAGGCCAACGTAATCCGCATACCGCCGGGCGCCAGATTTCGCCAGGCAATGTAGCGGGCATTGTAGACCCGGCCGAAAGTCGCGTGCCGGCCGCGGATGCGCCGTCCGCCGCTGATTTGCGTAATCTGCACGCCATTTGCGCTGAGCCACCACGCGCCACTATCCCTGTTAACGCGCCAGCGGCCCTGCGCTGCAATTCGCGACACGGCCATCCCACCACGTACTGTGCCTTGGGCCTGGAAGCGACCGTTGGGATAAAGCACTAGGATGTATTGTGAGAGGGACCGAAAATTGTTGCGGGTATTATGGACGGCATTGCTACAGGACCAGCGCCCGGCCAAGGGATTACCTTGAGCTTCGGCAGGGTGCGTATCCAGTACGACCGTCAGGAAAAAAACTGAGGCGGCAACTGCGAAAGCCGGCAAAACAGACAAAACTCGGATCCCCAATGTGAAGCCGTCCCAACAGCTTGTGCATAACGCCAAACCGTTCGAGATTCAAGGCGGTGGCCAGGTTTTGTCACAGGAACATGTGGATCTGCCGCAGCCGGAAAATACTGGGAAAATTCGGGGACACATTAAAATTCAGGGACACATTGCTTATTACCGTCCCCCCGCCCCTGCCTGCGGCCGCGCGTGGCGGCGGCGGCGTCAATTAGGTATTGCGTCCCCTTTTCGAGTACAGGCCTTCGCGGGCGTGGGTGCTGCGCCCGGCAAGCGCCTTATCACCTATTGCGGCGGCGGCATCGCCACGACGCTCGACGCCTTCCTGCTCTATCAGTTGGGCTACGAGGACATCGCCGACTACGACAACTCGATGAGCGAATGGGCGACCGACGAGAGCCTGCCGATCGAGACGGGGCGAGCGTGAAAGGCACGGTTATCCGGCGACTGGGCGTGGCGCTGTCGGGCCGAGCTCTCGAATGAACTGGCTTGCGTGAAGTATTGCCGAATCATACTGCCGCTGCGCAGGCATGATGCCGACTGACAAAGCGTCTCGAACAGGCATCGTCTGACAGTACGTCAGTATGAGTGTGCCGGGCTTTCCGTCTTGAGGCGACGCTTTCACGCGGGTTATGCCGACATAGAACAGTCGTCGCTGTTCCTCGCGGTGTTGGGCCTGCTCAGCGGGCGTAAGTTCTTTGGCCGGAGGTCGCGGCAGAAGCCCTTGGACACATCCCGCGATGATAGTGACGGATGCGCTCAGACCTTTGCTCTTGTGCAAGCTCATGATCCGCACGTCTTCAACCTCGGTCGGGATTTCGGGCTGACTGATTGCTGTCGATAGGTCACGAATGAAGTCCTCGCGATCATCGTTCTCCATTTCCGCTAGCACTGTCAGCGCGAGAGCACGAATGTCTCGTGTAGCATCTTTCCCGTCGGGAAAAAGCTGATCGACCACAGCAGCGAGATCGGGCAATGCCTCAAGCGCGTCCAAGGCTTGGACGATTTCCCCGAACGACGCGACAATGCCGTTTGTGTAAGGGAGGGAAAGCGCTCCGCTCTCTAATCGGGTCATGGTGTCCCATGGCGACGACCCACTATTCTCGCAATGCTCGCGGACGCGGCGATAGCCAGCAGCATGCCAGTTGTTTCCATTGACGCCGACCAGCCAACGCAATGCAACGCGATCCTGCCGATTTACGAACAATTTGAGCATCGCGAACGCCCGCTGCGCATCGTGATGACTCAGTTCGGTCTCAGCATAATACGACTTTGTCGGAACATCGTTCGCCACAAGGGCCTCATATAGGGGCAATCCGAAAGCTCTACTTTGGGTGAGTACCAAAATGTCACCGGCTGGCATCCCATTAACGATCATCTGCCCAACCAGCGTCGCGACCCCAGCAACCTCCCGCGTGATGTCTCGGTACTGGATGATCCGAACATCACCTGCGCCGTTTGCGGGCACCGGATTGAGCGGACGCGGAACGGGGCGCAAGACATTGTGACCGATCAGACTGCCCGCCATATCGACCACCCGCGTTGGGCAGCGGCGACACTCGTCTAATCCGAGATCGTCTGCGCCTGGGTTGGTGTTCAGCCATTCGCGGATACCGTCCGGGTGCGCATGTTTGAAGCTATAGATCGACTGATCGTCGTCACCGACGATACAAACCTCTGCTGCGTCAGAAAGCAGCTCAATCACACCTTGCTCAGCGCGGTTTAGGTCTTGGTATTCGTCGACCAGAATATGCGCAAACTCGCCTCGCTCCACAGCGGCAGGATTGGAATGCAGGTAATGGTGAAGCTGAGGGATCACTTCGCCAATCAGCATCGCCTCATGGAATCGAAGCCACCCCAAAAGATCGGTTTGGAAAGCGGCATCTGCCGCAGACGGGGCGTATCCGGGTTGCTGATGTTGTAGGCGCGCCCATGCTGCCTCATATGCCATTCTCAGCTTCTTGGCATTTTTTTTCCCGCCATGCGCGTCCTTCAAGTCACACATCAGTGGCTCGAGTTCAAACTCATTCAGCGGTCGCGGTACTCGTCCAGTAGCGTCGAGCACATGGTTTCGCATGAGCATCCGTAGTGCGAGGCTATGGAGGGTGACGCCTTCAAGATCGTCGCAACCGGGAACCCCCATTCCGACCAACTCGCGGTGCAGATCTTCAGCGGCAACTCGCGTGAAAGTCACAGGAAGAATTGCGCTGGGCGCTACGCCATCCTCTAGCAGTCGGGTAACCCGCCGCTTCATGGCGAAAGACTTACCTGTGCCTGGTCCTGCCACAACCCGCGCGCGTTGATTTGTCGAAGCGGCGATTTGGAACGCCGGAGATGCAGGGTTCAAACCATCAGACCAAGCCATTTCATCTCCATATCCGGCTAATTTCGGGGCAGCACTACTTTTCCCGCCATGCCGCCCTTCCCCGGGTTCGCCCTACTCCGCCGCCGCCGTCTCTTCGTCCTCGATCGGCTCGCCCGCTTCCTGGGCTTCCTGCTGGCGGCGCCACATTGCGGCGTAGGCGCCGTCTTCCGCTAGCAGTTTTGCATGGGTGCCGCGCTCGATGACGCGGCCGTGGTCGAGCACCAGGATCTCGTCTGCATCGACCACGGTGGAGAGACGGTGGGCGATGACGAGTGTCGTGCGGTTGGTCGAGACTTGGCGCAGGCTCGCCTGGATGTCCTTTTCGGTATGCGTGTCGAGGGCCGAGGTGGCCTCGTCGAACAGCAGAATACGCGGGTCCTTGAGGATCGTGCGGGCGATGGCGACGCGCTGCTTCTCGCCGCCGGAGAGCTTCAGGCCCCGCTCGCCGACCATGCTCTCGTAACCGTCGGGCAGCTTCTCGATGAAATCGTGGATCTGGGCGAGGCGCGCGGCTTCTTCGATCTCGTCCTTGGTGGCGCCGGTGCGGCCGTAGGCGATGTTGTAATAGATCGTGTCGTTGAACAGCACGGTGTCCTGCGGGACGATGCCGATGGCCGCGCGCAGGCTCGCCTGGGTGACCGCCGTGACCGGCTGGCCGTCGATCGCGATGGTACCGTCGGTGGCGTCATAGAAGCGAAAGAGCAGCCGCGAGATCGTCGACTTGCCCGAGCCCGTCGGGCCGACGATGGCCACGGTCGAGCCGGGCGCGGCGGTGAAGGAAAGATCGTGGAGGATGCGCCGGCGCTCGTCGTAGGCGAAGTTCACCTTCTCGAAGCTGATCTCACCCTTGGTGACTTTCAGGTCCTTGGCGCCGGGCGCATCGGCCACTTCCTCGTTCACCTCGAGCAGCGCGAACATGCGCTCCATGTCGGTCAGCGACTGCTTGATCTCGCGGTAGACGAAGCCGAGGAAGTTGAGCGGCAGGTAAAGCTGGATCATGTAGGTGTTGACCAGCACGAAGTCGCCGACGGTCATGGTTTTGTTCAGCACGCCGCGGCCCGCCATGTACATCACCAGCGTGAGGCCGATGGCGATGATGGCGCCCTGGCCGACATTCAGCGCCGAGAGCGTGGTGCCCGAGAGCACG
>Ga0209633_10004779_pt1 | contig 12105 bp, 6 predicted proteins | sample Cruoilmetagenom1_FD_187290 | JGI IMG/M metagenome (GOLD analysis project Ga0209633, IMG submission 187290) | Oil polluted marine microbial communities from Coal Oil Point, Santa Barbara, California, USA - Sample 1 (SPAdes) (version 2) | ecosystem: Environmental > Aquatic > Marine > Oil seeps ... | reverse complement strand
CGTTCTCATTTCCCTTTCGATGGCCGACAGCTTCCGGGAAATAACGTCCAACAAACTGAACCTGATGATGTTCGCAGGCATGCTCATTGCTGTGCTCGGAAGCATCGTCTATCTCGCCATCAGAGCGATGGTCCTCAGACCCCTCACGGTTCTGCACCATGGCGCCGACAGTATCGGCAAGGGAAAACTGTCGCACCGGATCGTTCTGAGCAGCAGTGATGAATTTGAGGGACTCGGGCATGCCTTCAATGAGATGGCCGGGAAGCTGGAGAAAAAATACTCCCGGTTCGAGGCACGGTATCAAAAATGGACGGACCAGCTTCATGAGAGCATGGGGGAGGCAGAAGAGCGGGCTCAGCAGCTGTCGTTCTACAGTCGGGACCTGGCGACTATCTCGCGCCTTTCCACCAGCATATTTACGGCCGACCTTTCGCTCGACGATATGGTGGATCGATTCATGCGGGGGCTTACCCACGGTCTGGGATATACGCAGGTCCGGCTTTGCCTTATCGATCGGAAGAAAAACGTGTTGGAAACGAAAAGAGAGGAAGGTATGGCTGATGTCCTGCCCGCCTGCAACCATTCCCTTTCGGACGGCATCCCTCTCGCTCAGCTGGCGCGGGCAGGCAGGGTGGTGCTGTTTGATGATGTGACGCAGGATGCGGGGGCCGCGGGTCTCTGCTTGGTTGACGCGATACAAAAACCACTCTCGCTGGCCTTTCTTCCTATCATGAGTCGGGCGTTTACCCAAAGGTGCTGGGAGGCGAACAACTGCACGAGGGAAGACTGTCCCGCGTACGCAGTTGTTGATCAACGGTGTTGGCAGATACCGGACACGCGCTGCAGAAATGAGCATGTTGAGGCCTTCGGTGACAAACGAACCTACTGTATGACATGCAATCTTTTTCCCGTCACCGGCGTGCTGGCCGTCGCTTCCGATTCCCGCCAGAGACCGCTGCGGGGAAGGAACATGGGCGTGCTTCGCATTCTGGCGTCGAATATGGGCGCGGCCATCGAAAACCACAGACTGCATGAAGATAACCGGGGCCTGGTGCAAAATCTTCTGGAACTCCACAAGGTTACAGCGACGGCGCTGCTGGACCTCAACCAGGACCGGGCAATCAGCGCCTTTCTGGAGACGGCCACCGGTTTTCCCGGCATGGATGAATGCAATTTTTGGCTCCTCTCCGACGATGAGAGCGAGCTGGTGCGCAAGGCCGGCTGCTGCTCAGGTCCCGATGAAGCGAGGTCCTGTCCGGACCGGGTCCCCTTCGATCAGGGGTCGCTGGGCGCTGCTTTTCGGGAGAACAGGCTCGTAGTGGATTATACGGTGCGTTCCGGAGATACTACGGGTTTCGGGAAGGCATTGTCCGACTACGGGATGAATTCCCTGCTCGCCATACCGCTCAGCACGGAAGGACGGCCCGTCGGTGTATTCTCCGTATACAAGAGGAGCACAACACCCTTTCTCGAGACGGAAGTGGCGGCGTTCATGCTCCTTGCCAACCAGGCGGCCATGACGTTCAACGCATGCAGGCTGAACGAAGAGCTCAAAAACCAGAACCTTGAAGTCTCCCGGAGCATGCGTCTCACCCAGGGCATCCTCGCGAGCATGTCAAGCGGCGTGATGTTGCTCGACATGGACGGGAAGGTAGAACTCGTCAATCAGCAAGGCACGGCCATACTCAAGACCTCGCAGGAAGCGATGATAGGCCGACGCCTGTCCGAGATGTTTCCCGAGGCGGATGTTTTTACTCAAGGGGATGTCGACCCTGATCAGGGCACTATCGATATTTCCGTAGAGGGTGGCGCGAGGGTTCCTGTCGGGTACTCGAGCGCTTATTTTCTCGGTGAGCACGGCGAGCACGAAGGAGTGATCATAATATTTCGGGACCTGACGGAGATCAAGGCGCTCCAGGAAGAGCTCAGTAGCAAGGAACGGTTCGCTACCATGGGCAGACTGGTCGCCGGCGTGGCCCATGAAATCAGGAATCCACTCTTCGGGATCAGCTCCATCGGACAGATCTTCGAAAAAGAGCTTGAACAGCCGGCGCATCAGGAATTGGTCCGGGCCCTCCTCTCCGAGACGAAGAGGCTCAACGGCCTTGTGGAAGAATTGCTGATTTACGGTAGACCGAAAAAGCTTGAACTGGCTCAATGCGATCTCCGGAGACTGTGGGAGGAAGTGCTGGAGATTCATGCCGATGAGCTCCAGAAGAGAGGCATTCGGATAGTGGGTGACTTGCATGTGGTGTATCCGGCGGCATATCTCGACAGTAACCAGATACGACAGATGTTTTTTAACCTCCTCAGAAATTCCATGGAAGCCATTGCGTCGGAAGGGGAGATCACGATCAAACTGCTGCTTGAGGACCGGTATATTATATTCCAGGTAATCGATTCCGGTTCCGGAATTTCTCCGGAAAATATAGACAGGATATTCGACCTTTTTTTTACCTCCAAGCCCAAAGGGACGGGCCTTGGGCTGCCAATTTGCAAAAAGATTGCCGAAGATCACGGGGGAGCAATTACCGCGAGCAGCGAGGAAGGGAGAGGAACAACGGTCACGGTGAAGCTTCCCTACAAAGCGACTGAATAATGACCGCTCACCGGGTGAGCGTCCCCGATTTTGCGGCTGCATTGTTCGTCCGGAGATGGTATAGTTGGTTCAGTTGCCTCACGGGAATACACCCGCGCAGGCCTCATTCAGTGACATGCCAAGGATTCTGATCATAGACGACGAAGAGTCGGTGCGGTTCACCCTGCGTCACCGATTTTCGTCCCGAGCCTGGGACGTTATGGACGCTGAAACCGCGGAAAGCGGTATCCGGCTCGCCGATGAATTTGCGCCGGACGTCATTCTGCTCGACATGCGCCTGCCCGACAAGGACGGCATGGAGACCCTCAGGGAGCTCAAGAAGCGGAATTGTACTGCCGCTGTCGTGTTCATGACGGCATGGGGAAGCATATCGAGCGCCGTTGACGCGATAAAGCTCGGTGCGGAACAGTATCTCACGAAGCCCGTCGAACTCGTTGAACTGGATGCGCTGACGGACAGGATCATCGAAACGAGAAAGCTGAAAATAGAAAATCTCTATTACCAGGAGCGAATGGACCATCCCGTCGTTGGCGTTTCGAAGGAAATCCAGAAGCTCCATCGCATGATAGACCTGATGGCGGAAAACGCGGACACCACGGTCTTGCTGTTCGGCGAGAGCGGGACGGGTAAGGAGCTGGTATCCCGGGAGATCCATCGGAGAAGTATGCGGCGGGAGCGGCCCTTTCTCGATATCAACTGCTCTGCTCTTCCGGAGACGCTCCTTGAGAGCGAGATGTTCGGCCATGAACGGGGCGCCTTTACAGATGCCCGTGAACTCAAGCGGGGCCTCTTCGAGGTGGCGGACGGAGGAACGGTATTTCTCGACGAAATTGGAGAGATGCCGCTCTCGGTACAACCAAAACTTCTTCGCGTACTGGAAACGTTGAGTTTTAAGCGCGTAGGAGGCACCCGTGATATCCAGGTAAACGTACGGATCATCGCGGCCACCAACCGGGAGCTCGGCAAAGCTGTGGATGCCGGCAGCTTCAGGGATGACCTCTATTACCGGCTGAAGGTATTTCCCGTCGTCATTCCTCCTCTCCGTGAACGGCGGGATGACATCCAGATACTTACCGATTATTTCGTGGGCCAATTCAATGTGTCGCTCAAGAAAAATATTACGGGATTCACGCCTGAGGCCATGTCTCTGATGACGGGATACCCCTGGCCGGGAAACGTGCGGGAGTTGAAGAATGTGATCGAGCGGGCGATGGTGCTCTCGAAAAATACGGTCATCGATCCCGAGATGCTGCCCCGGGAAATCGTCGGGAAATGGGAAGAACGCCACGATTCCGGTCGCTCCACCAGGGTTGCCAGCGACGACAAACGACCGCTCAGGGATGTGGAGAGAGAGTATATCCTTGATGTCTTCACTTCGGAGAACAAAAACCGGTCAACGACTGCGCGTATCCTCGGTATTTCACGGTCGACGCTGCAGGAAAAACTCAAGAAATTCGGGATAACCTAGTGAGGAAGAATGCAAAAGAGAACAAATAAGCCTGAACGAGCTTAAAGGGGGCGGACGCCGCAGAAAGATAAGCAGCCTCAGGTTAACGATAGCCAAAAGGGGCCGGGATGAACTTGGTTTGTCGCTTGCTGAGATCGCACGGCACGTTGGAGTGAATACGTCGAGTATCCGCAAGGCAATTTTGAGATTGGAAGAGGCGTGATTGGTTTAAAGGGGACGAATTATAAATATTGACACTCGGGACACAACGTCCCCTAATACTAATATTCCCCTAATATCTCTAATGTCTACTAATGAAATCAGTTAGATACGTCAAGTTTTTTCTCAAATTTATTGACCGATCTATCAATTTGTGCTACTGTATTTCGAACCGATAATAACTTGTTAGCTTCCATTAAATTCATAAGTAACAGAGGTTATAAAAATGAATGAGAATAATAATCAAACCAATAAATTCTTGCCGGTTTGGGTATGGGTTATCGTCCTGTTACAAATATTTTTAGTGATTTTCTTTTCAGCTGGTACAGCCATGAGCCCAAGTGATTTCATACCAGATGTGACCGAATTGAATTATGTTACACAACTTTATATTACAAGAAATGTTACAGTTGCTCTTGGCATAATCATTGCCTTGTTACTTAAATCTCATAGGGCTCTTTTATTGATATTCGCTGTCAGATTATTAACGGATATATCCGATGTTGTTACTGTCTATGCATTAAATGTGGAAGTAATTAAAGAAAGTGTGCCAATGGTAGTAGCGCTACTTATTATTCCCGCGCTTTTTGCTATTAGTTACCTATGGAAGAGAATTAAATAATATATCTACTGATATTATTTACCACTCGGGACACAACGTCCCCTAATGTCCTCGTCAGAATTCAAGCCGTAAATTAACCAAGACAAGTATTCGCAAATGTTTCCGCTCGCAGCTTATGCTGGTCGTTAGGTGTATAACTTTAAAAAATGAACAAAAAGAAGAAACCCATATTATTATTGGTAGGAACAATATTAAACTTAATAATCTGTATATTGTTTTCAATTGTTTGGTACAAAAGGTGCCAATTACCTTATAACGAGTTAGGGCGTTATTATGATGGGCAAGTAGTTTGGCATGGGCAATCCACAGGAGTATATGGGGTAATTTCTATGTTGTTTTTTATTTTAACTATTGTGTTTACATATTTATTAGTTAAAAAATTAAAGCATGAAAGCACCTAACCATAGCATTAAGGCTGACTTCGCGAGGCGCGGCCTCACTCGTCAGAAATCTTGTCGCCAAACATCAAAAACATAAAATTGCCAAGCACAGGCTCGCAGCTTATGCTGGTCGTTAGAGGCCATAATTATATTGAAAGCATTAACTATAATAAAAGTAGTTATATCGGGAGTTGTTCTTGTTGTGCTTGCATATTATTTGATAATGCTTGGGCTTGAGCCTTTGTCTGATAAACATCCAGACATACACGATGCATTGTTGCCATGGGTAAATGTAACAATATTACTATTATATGTTATCGGTGGTTTTGTTGCTGGCGCACTTTCGAAACAATATTTTATTATCGTTGGCTTAGCCGCGGGCTTGTTTTCTACACTCTTGGTTTATCAGCTATTTACTAATGGTGGTAACGTTTTTGAAATTGTACTTGACTTTATATTATGTGTAGTTTTAGGCGGCATAGGTGGCGGACTGTCTTTGCTATTGTTTAAATCAAGAGCTGCAAAAGGCCTCTAGCAAATCGTTTAAATCGCTGTGCAAAAAAACGCACAGCTCGGACTAGCAAAAAGCGGCTCGCCGTTTAACTCAGCGTTAGATTGCCATAAAATGAATACCGAACTTATTGGAATAGACTCTCAGTGCGTATCTTACGTAATTGATGCAATGCAGAATATTACGGCGCCAAATGACAGTCCAGCGCCAGAGAAAATTGCAAATCATTCTGGTTAACAGCCTGCCTGAAGAAATCCTCTGAGTTTGTCTCTCGCCCGAAGCGTGTTTGCGCGCCCTCGGGAGCTTGTCGGGGACCTTCTGGGGATGATTTTCCTTGATTTTTTCCGCTATTTATACCATAATGCGCTTTCTGACACACCTATTCGGCAACTGAGGAGGAAAGAAACATGCGGATTATTTTATTGGGCGCCCCCGGTGCAGGCAAAGGTACGGTGGCGAAGCTGCTGACGAAGCTGGACGGGTCGGTCCAGATCTCGACAGGAGATATCCTGCGCGGCGCGGTCAAGGCCGGGACGCCCCTCGGGAAAGAGGCGCAGGGATATATGGATCGCGGCGATCTGGTTCCCGACTCGCTCATCATGGGAATTATGGAACAGCGGCTCCAGGAGCCCGACTGTCAGAAGGGGTTTCTCCTGGACGGATTCCCCCGAACCATTCCCCAGGCAGACGCTCTTGATGAACTGCTCAAGAAACTTACCATCACACTCGATCTCGTGGCGAACATCGATGTGCCCCGCGATGTCATCCTTGACCGCTTAACGACCCGGCGGACCTGCTCGAATCCTGATTGCCAGGAGATTTACAACGTCAAGAGCAATCCACCGGCAGCGGGGAACAAGTGCAAAAAGTGCGGCAGCGAGGTCATTCAGCGGGCCGATGAGACCGAGGAGGCCATCGGTAAGCGGCTCGATGTATACAATGAAAAGACCGCGCCACTCATCGGGTACTACGAAAAGACGGGTCTCTTGCTCACTATCCAGGAGGCAAGCAGCGATGGAGTCGTCAATGCCATTAAGCAGGGTATTGCGGCGAAGAAGTAGTTTTCTGCAGAGACAGGCAAAGCGAAGGGCGGGATGATGTGATCCCGCCCTTTTTTTATCCTGCGCGTCCTGGCCACCCTGCATCCGAAAGAATAATCGCGGAAACCGCAGTGAGATGCAGATAAGTACTTATAAATCAACAATATAGAAGGTACACCTCATGAATGACGAGTCATCATACCGGTGAATCTTTATGCATTTCAAGAGGCATTTCCCTCTGCCGCCATCTGCTTTTTTTGCCGATTTTCCCGCGTCCCAATTCTTCTTTTCTGACGAATCCTGCCGGACTGCAGGCCCTGAAGAAAGCCGTCAGGCATACAATATCTCAACCTCAATATCTGCCCTGAGCCGCTCATTGTGCTCCTCCTTCCGGCCCTCATTTACGGCAATTCACCCTTTCCTGTCATCAAATGATCCTTACATTGCGAGCGCGACAGTTAGTAAGTGAATGCAAAATAGTTAACAAGTTGATTTTATAGGAAATTAATCTTGAGCCCGGCAAATTAAATTAAAAAAACTAAAATAAATAGTAAAAACTAATTAAATTTGTGGTATACTATAACTAACTGATAGTAGTACTTTATTATTATTTTTCAGTGCAGAGATTGGATTGACACGGGGATGCTTATCGTGGCCACAGAGGTTCTTAAATACAAGACCATGCGAACTCTGGCAGGAGTGCTCATTCTGGCTGCATTGGGATGGGGCGCTGCTGTGCCAGCGCATGCTGATACACCGGTGACCCTGTACGAGAGCCTTGCGGGCAACATCAACATCACCGGCACGGGCGGCACACTGCGCACCAATCCCGATGGCACCAATTCCTGTTCGGTAACGAACAATAGTTCCATGACGCTATCAGGCTTGCCCGCGGGAGCGACCGTCCTGAGGGCCTATCTCTACTGGGCCGGCTCAGGCGGGGACCCTGTGGGCGGCGTCGGCCCGGACTATAACGTTACGTTTAACGGGACCTCTGTTACCGCGGACCGCACCTATACTGCCTGGTACCTTAACGGATATAATTTATACTTTTTCGGCGGCGTAAAGGATGTCACCGCGCAGGTGACCGGCAACGGGGTTTATACCTTCGCGGACCTCACGGTTCAGAATGCCAACGTCGGCGGCGGCGGGCAGTATTGCACTTATGCGGCAGTGTTGAGCGCCTTCTCGCTCATGGTCGTCTATTCCGATCCTGCCGAGACACTCCACGTTGTCAATATCTGGGAAGGATTCCAGTCCTATCGAGGAGCGTCGATCACGCTGACGCCGACCAACTTTATTGTCCCCACGCCCGCGCCGGCAACACCGCTCAGCAGCAGGATCCTGATCCTGACCTGGGAGGGCGACAGCGGGAACTCCGGAGCCTTGGGAGGGTTCAACGAGAATCTCACCTTCTGCTCGCCGGCCCCCTGCGCCGGCGCCGCGCTCACGGACGCGTACAACCCGGTGAACAACCAGTTCAATTCAACGGTCGACATTCCGCCCAGCGGCCCCTTCTCCGGCATGAACACGACCTGGGGACAAGACATCGACATGTACGACATCACCAGCCTGGCCCCCGCGGGTGCCGCGAGCGCCCAGTCGGTCTACAGTTCCGGCGGCGACCTCGTCATTCTCATGAACCAAACGATGTCCATCCCGAACGTCCCCGTGGCCGACCTCTCGCTCACCAAGAGCCATGTCGGCGATTTTACGGTGAATACGAACGGTGTCTATACGCTGGATGTCACGAACAACGGTCCGAACGACGCCACCGGCACGATCACGGTGACCGATACGCTGCCAGCCGGGCTGACCTATGTGACTGCCGTGGGAACAGGCTGGACCTGCGGCGCCGTTGGTCAGGCCGTGACGTGTACGAGACCCGGGCCGCTTGCCAATGGCGCAAGCGCACCTGCCATTACGCTCACCGTGTCGGTCGGCGCTGCCGCGCTTCCCGGCGTTACTAATACTGTCTCGGTCACGAGCGGGGCTTTCGACAACGTTGTGGGAAACAGCACGAATGTGGGTGATCCCACCACCGTGGTGCTGATGCTGCCCAGCCTCACCGTTGTAAAGTCCGTGCAGGCATTTTCGGACCCGATAAATGGAACGACGGGGCCGAAAAGCATTCCCGGTTCGGTGATGCAGTACACGATCAGCGTGACGAACAGTGGTGCAGGAGGGGTGGACAGTAATACGACGGTGGTGACAGACGCCATCCCCGCCGATACCGTCTTGTGCGTAGCGAATGCCTGCAACAATCCAATCGTCGCATTTACGTGCAGCGTAACTCCGGCCTGCGGATTGTCCCTTGCTGTCGGGACCGACGTGACGTATTCGAACCAGGCAGGCGGCGGTCCGCCGTACACATACCCGCCGACGCCCGATGCCGACGGATTCGACGCCGCTGTCACGGGTGTGCGCATCAATCCCACGGGGGTATTCAGCGGCGAATCAGGCGGGAACAATGCGTCGTTCAGTCTGCTGTTCAAGGTGAAGGTGAAGTAAGGGGACTGCGTATGAGAGCAACAGGGAACGCGGGGTCGGAGATCAGAGAGAAGAAAGAGAGCCATGAATAATAGATTCCTGGCAATCATACGATGTGAAGATCGATTAAAGGAGGAATGGGGACGATGAAAAAAGCACTTATGGCGGTCATGATCTTGCTGGTGGTGCTTCCCTGCGCAGCCTGGGGACAGCACAAGGGAGCGATCGAGTTGACCTCAATCGCTGAAGTGGAAATTCTACAGAAGAACAAAAAAGGGAAGGAGTATCTGAAGCGCATCGAGGCATCGAAGGTCAACGTCGCGCCGGGGGACACCGTGATCTTTTCCGTGCACTACGTCAATAGAGGCGAGAAGCCTGCCGCCGACGTGGTCATCAACAATCCCGTGCCGCGTCACATGGCTTACGTGAAAAAGAGCGCCAAGGGCGCAGGGGCAAGGATCGTTTTTTCTGTTGACGACGGCAAGACATACGCCTCTGCCGGCAAATTAAAAGTGAAAGGAGCAGATGGGAAAAAGCGGATCGCCATGGCTTCCGAGTATACGCACATCAGATGGACCCTGAAGAAGCCGATCGTCAAGGGCGGGAAAGGGAGCGTCTCCTTCCGGGCCAAGGTGAAATAAACGCAACGTGCAGCATGGTTCATGAACAAAGCGGATAACTTTTGACACGATTACGAAAAAAATAAGAACAAGGAGGACGAGATGAAAAGCATGAAAAGAAACATTTTTTTGACAGCGCTGCTGATGGGGGTTGTGGCGGTCACGATCCCGCAAGGGGCCGGGGCATCGACGCCGCCCTGTACTCAGATCAGCAACCAGGCGACCCTGAGCTACAGCGTGGGTGCCGTGGCGCAAACTCCCATCACTTCAACGCTGGGTGCGGGAAATCAGTTCTATGTGGGCGTCAAGGTCATTGTGACCGTCGCTAATACGGATGCAGGCAATGTGGCGGTCACCGCCGGAACGACCCCGGTGGTCCTGTCATTCAGCATAACGAACGACGGAAACGCCGTACACGACTATGCGCTTGCTGTTGAGGCTGCGGCGAACGGAGTTGCCAGTCCCCACGGGGGCGGTAATGACAGCTTTGACGGGACCACGGTAAACGTGTTCGTCGAAAGCGGGGCTACTGCGGGTTATCAGGCATTGGAGGACACGGCCACGCTCATCGACGGCCTTGCCGTCGACGGAGGAGCAACAACCGCTTATATCGTCTATACGCCGAGCGATCTGACTGCGGCGGACGGGTCCCTGGCCGTGTATTACCTTACGGCCACGACCCAGTGGGCCGATGGAAGCGCGATCGGAGCGCAAGGCTCGCAAACACCTTCGCTCGCCCAGGCAGGCGGGGTGTGCGACGGAGCAAAGGCCGTGGATGTGGTGTTCGGCGATGGCGACGGCCCTTCAACGGCGGACACAGCGGCACGGGACGCAATTCACTCCGACGACAGCGCGTATATCGTTACGAGCGCCGCTATCAGTGTAACAAAGAGTTATTCCGTCGTGAGCGACTCCATCAACACCTCTGCGCCCTATAGCGCGATCCCGGGCGCGGTCATCCGCTATTCAATCGCCATCGCGAATACCGGCGGCGCTTCCGCCGTGTTGAGCACCACTATCGACGCGCTGAACGGCAACCTGCAGGTCGTATCAACTGCCGCGAACGCTACCTGGTCCGTTGCCGGCTCGACGCGCGGCACTACGAGCGGTACCTTGACGGCTGATACCAACAATGCCGACGGGCTTGCCCACAGTGCTCCCGGCAGTCCCGGCGGAACACTGACCGCGACGTTGACGACGGTTCTTGCGGCTGATGCGGGCAATGGCTACGCCGCCGGCGAGCTGAAGACAGGAGAAACCGTTACCCTGACCTTCGACGCAACGATTGAATAAACGGATGAATTTCACGAGGAGATCGTGAACCAGAAGCGAGAACAGTTATTATGATCAGTCGTTTCCGCACATATTGCAGCACACCGAAGCCGGCCGCCACCGTTCCGGGTGGCGGCGCGGCCTTGGTGCGCCTGCGTGCGGAAACGGCATTTGTCTTATTTGGCCTTACGGCATTATTTCTTTTTTCCTTTATCTTGCCCCTTGCCTCGGCATGGGCGGCCACGCCCCCGGGGACCGATATCGACAATACCGCGCAGGTGATATTCCAGGACTTTCCCGTTTCCACGCCCCGGAGCACCGTCTCGAACACCGTGACGGTGACCACGGTGGCCTTGCGCACCTCAGCAGTCATCGAGTTCCTCAAGTATGCACCGGCGTCGCCGACTTCGGTGATCTCGCCAACGGACTACAGCACGACTGCCACGAGCGGCGGTCCCTTTGTCGCTCTGCCTGCGCCGGTCCTCTTCCCGAGCGGAACGCCCGTCAACCTGGGCGCGCCGGTACCGCTGACAACGGGCAGCATGTACCACACCGGTGAGCCGCTCTTTATCCGTCTTACCGATCTCGACCAAAACCTTAATCCCACGGTCATCGAGACAGTCCTGGTGACGCTGGGCGTCAGCGCCACCGGCGATGGGGAGGTCGTCCGACTCAGCGAGACCGGGCCAAACACGGGCATTTTTACGGGCCACATCCAGACCGGTCCGGGACCTGCAGCGAACGGGAACGGTGTGCTGAGTGTTGACGTCAGTTCCCGGATCGACGGGAACTATGTCGATGTTGTCGACGGCTCCGACACGGACACGACGGCAGCCCTCGTTGACCCCTTCGGGATTGTCTTCGACAGTTCCACCGGCCTGCCGGTGGACGGTGCGAGTGTGTCC
>Ga0209633_10004778_pt1 | contig 12106 bp, 14 predicted proteins | sample Cruoilmetagenom1_FD_187290 | JGI IMG/M metagenome (GOLD analysis project Ga0209633, IMG submission 187290) | Oil polluted marine microbial communities from Coal Oil Point, Santa Barbara, California, USA - Sample 1 (SPAdes) (version 2) | ecosystem: Environmental > Aquatic > Marine > Oil seeps ... | reverse complement strand
CATAGACCAATATTAAGATTTTAATAATTAAAGAGCAAATTTGATAAACCCTATGATACTATTTACCTTTTACAATTTTAGATTAAATTAATTCAGTATTTTCACTGAAATTTTTTAAAAAATAATTCTATCTTTAATGTCATAATGGGAATATAGTTAATAGTAACTATATATCTACGTTAGCAAAAATTTCGACCCATCAAAAATGAAAGTTAAAAACAATATTTTATTAATCGGATTGACAATATTTCTGATTAATTCTTGTAATACTCTAAATAATAATACGGATTTCCGAATTTATTCAGCAGATAAAAAACAATGCGTGACAATTATTACAAAAGGAGAAATCAGGTATATTATAAACGGCAAACACTCCTCTATTCCAAAAACCGATTTTGTCAAAATTAATATAAGCCAAATTGACTCAAACAAAGATGAAATTGGTATTTGTTGGAAGAATAAAAATTATGAATGGGAAATAGTAAATCATTCATCAAAAGTTATTGAAAACAAATTAGACACTTTGAAGTTTAAATTCAATACAAGTTGGGAAAATAATGAAGGAGGAATTCCAAACTCAAAAAAATATCATAAAGCAAATTGTGGAGCAATAGGTCTTATGTATATGAATACTTTTAGTGAAACGATTATTTTAGAAATACTTTAACTAAGTAAAAAAGTATTATAATAATGTGGCTATAAATTTTAAAAATGAATTATTAAATGACAAAAAGTGAATATATACAAGTTGGAGAGTTTTTTGTAAAAGATAAAAAGACAGTTTATAGGATAACTAAACTTTTGTCAAAAGAAAAATTAGATGAAATGGACGTTCTTCAATCTTATGTTTTTAATAAGGATTTAAAAAATAATATTAAGAAAAATACAAAAAAAATAACACTAAACAATCAAATAGTTCTTATAACACCAATAAGAAATTCCGATCCAAATACTTTTAAATGTTTCTCTATGAGATGGGCAGCAGATAAAAATCAAGTATATCACTATACTAAACCAATAAAAAAAATTGACCCTATTAGTTTTGAGCACTTAATCACTTTTGACCCAATATTTAATGATTTAGCAAAAGACAAAAACTTTGTGTATAATATTAATGTATTACGAAAAGTAAGAAATGCTGATGCAAAATCTTTTAAAATATTAAATAAATACTGGGCAAAAGATAAAAATCATATTTATTGTGTCGCAACCCAAAAATGGGAACGTAAAATTGATGTAAAAACCTTCAAAGTTTTATCATTAGAAACAAGCGAAGCAGAAGATAAAGATTACACTTATATTGCGATTAAAGGCGTTGACTGGTTTTACAAAGGAAAAGTAAAACGAAAAAAGAAAAAAAGCACTACTAATAAAATATAATATGGAACAAACAGGAGGAATACCTTTTCTGCAAATCGTTATCTATATCGTTTTATTGTCTATCTTATTTTTATTTTTTTTAGGATTTAAAAAACTATGGCTAGGTTTAAGAGAAAAAGAAAAATGGCCCAAAACAACTGCTCTAATTTTAGGTGCCGTTTTTTTTATTCTTATAATTTTAGCCTTAGTAGCATACAATTATCTTTTGGAAATGGGTAATAATTTCTCGCATTAATTCTGTTTAAAAATCATTATGGTAATTTATAAAACATTAAAAATATTAAGTTTAATAGTGCTTATTTTACTTATCGGTCAACTTGTTTTTGGAGCAAGAAAACTAACTCCTATTATTTCTTTTTTAATTTTATATTACTCTATATTTACACTCTTTTTATTTGCAATTTCTAAACAACTAGATAAAATTAAATCTATTATATTATATGGCGTTTTCCTTATACCAATTATTTTGCTAATAATAATCTTAATTTATTTATTTCTATTTTGGGAATTTAATGGGTTTTAAAAATTAATCAAATTATGAAAAATATAAAAGTTCTGATCCTTATAAACAGTATAATGATTTTAATAGCGTTATACACTTACATCTCACTTTACAAACCATCTCTTTTACATTTTATGGATAGTGACTATGTCAATGGAAAATATGTTCCGAAAGGAGGAAATCATATTACAGACGATCTATTTCTTGGTTTATTCCATTATTTAAATTTATTAGTATTTTATATCTTAAATACAGTATATCTTATTAGGAGTTTTAGAAAAAAGAACAATAAAGGTATTGTAATAGCAATTTTATCTATTTTACTTATGTTGGGTATTTTTACTTGGAAAAAAAGCATTGCAAAGAATAAAAATCAAATTATTGAAAAACAAATTCAACTAAATGAATAACTTTTGCTAATCGAGTGGATGGCTCCGCCAATAATTGACGGAGTGCACCCCTCACACCACCGTACATACGGGTCTCGTATACGGCGGTTCGATAATGAAACTTATCGTTTGTAGTATTCGATTAAACTAACATACCCTTTCATTTTTAACCTTTTTATGGTAATGGTAGTACGTAGTATAGGGCTTTGGGCGACTCATAAAGTTTATGTAATTTGGATAATATTCTATAAAAACGAATGTTTAGGTTTCTTTGATGAAAAGCATTTAAAAAATCATTCGAATTCCACTACAAAAATCAAAATAAATGAACCCGAATTTGATTGAATATATCAAGCGTTATGTAAGCATTTCGGAAACTGAAATTGACTTATTCAAATTATATTTAAACACAAGAACTTTTAAGAAAAAAGAGTTTTTACTCAAAGAAGGTCAAATCTGTAAATCAAGATATTTTATAACCAAAGGTTGCATAAGATTATACTACATTGACAACAAAGGAAATGAACAAATTATACACTTTGGAATTGATAATTGGTGGATTACAGATTATGAAAGTTTGATAAATAAAATACCGTCAAAATTATACATTCAAGCAACCGAAAGTACAGAATTGCTTGAACTACCGCAAGAAAAATTTGATGAATTATGTCAAAAACTACCACAAACAGAACGGTTGTTTCGGAAAATAATGGAAAAAACCTACATTGCTTCTCAAAAAAGGATTGAATATATGTTTAGTCAGTCAGGAGAAGAGTTGTTTAATAATTTTATTGCAACTAATCCAGAATTTGTCCAAAGAGTTCCTCAATATATGATAGCGTCTTATTTAGGTATGTCGCCCGAATTTGTGAGCAAGATAAAAGCAAAAAAATGATTTGATTTCTTAATCTTGATTAAGATTTATATTTCAACAACCCATTACCTTTGCATTAAAATCAATTAAAATGAAAAAAATAGTATTAATCTGCATTATTGGTCTAACACTATTTAGTTGTTCTAAACAGCAAAAAAATGATAGTAAAAAGGCTACTAAAGCAGAAAATTTAACGCAAAAACAAATTATGGGAAAAGTAATAGACAATAATTTACCAACAATAGGAATATTGATATTTGAAGGTGTAATAATTAATGAAGTAATAGCACCTTTAGACGTGTTTTCTAATCCAAGTTCTGACGAAAAGCATCTTTTTAACGTCATAACTATTGCTACTGATAATAAAACGTATAATAGTGCCCACGGATTAAAAATAAAACCAGATTATATTATTGGCAATGTACCTAAATTAAAAGTTTTAGTTGTGCCAAGTTCGTATAATCCAGCAGACCAAACATCTGATAAAAAATTAGTTGAATTTGTAAAAGAACAAAATAAAACAACTGAATATATTGCAAGTCACTGTGCAGGAGCATTTTTAATTGGCGAAACAGGAATTGCTAACAACAAAGAAATAGTAACTTATGTTACAGGTGGAGAATATTTAAAAGCCGATTATCCAAACCTAAAAGTTGCTGACGATAGCAAAGTATTTGTTGTACAAGACGGAAAATTTATTTCTTCAAATGGAAGTTTAGTAAGTTATATTGCTTCTTTTGATTTATTAGAAAAATTAACAAGTAAAGAACACCGAAAATTTGTTGAAACCTCAATCCTTTTTGATAGAATAAAGGAGAAGTAAAAGTGCATAACAAAAGTAATCGTTGCATAAGAGATTTATAATTGGTACACAAGTTTGATGTAAGCCATTTTTAGGATAGATGTTATCTTCACTTTAAGATAATTTCAAAATTTTCAAGTTGCTTAAAAGCACTTATTGTTTGAACTTAGTTTGATTTAAGTAAAAAGCAAGTCTTTGCTTATTGGTTTCTACATTTTTTTGGTAATGTAATTTGGAAAGTATTTTATAGAAACGTATGTTTGGATTTCTTTACTAAAAATAATAGTAAAGACAAAAAAGTATCAATAAGATTAAGTCAAAATATGATGTAAATTAGGTGACTTAACGAACATTATAAGAAATTACAATAGGTATAGAAATGCTTACCCTTTTATGATAACTGATTGTATGAAGTATTTGATTTTTTTATTCTTTTTTTCAAACCAATTGTATGCTCAACCTGGAGGTGGTGGAGGGTTAAAAATTAATCATTTTTTTGATGAAAATTTAAGAGAAATAAATTTAAGTAAAGAAATAATTAATATTAAAATGACTTTGCTTGATAGCACCTTAACAATATTAAATGAAACAAAAATTAAAAAAAACGACCTAATATACCTTCCTCCTTTAAATCGCTATAGACCTAGCACTCAAAATAGAGGATTAATAATTAAATACAAGAATAAAAATTATAGATTTGATTTTGAAAATATTATCTCGGAAAATGGTGGTGGGTCTGTTGAAGAAATAGACTCTTTAGTTTTATTTAAACCATATATTTTAAGTAAGAGAGGATATCATCATATAAATCATAATGGTAACGAATTTCTAAAATATAATATATTAAACGATCTATCTTCTTCATTTTTAAGCTCTGGAATAACACCTTATTCCTATAAAAAACTATCTGAATTGGATTTGATGTTTAGTTCCTTCAATTTTTCATATAACCGAAATCCTAAAAAATGGATGGAGGATTATAAAAATCTATATGCTGACTTTAGAAAAGGTAATTTTACTCATAGTGAGAAAGAAATAATAGAATTTATAAATAGATTAGATAATATTATAAAAAAAAACAAACCAATTCCCCCATTTATATTTCTTAAAATTCTTTTATTAAATGAATTAAATCAGTATTCTGAAATAATTTCACTTTTTGAAAAGCATAAATTTAAATATTCACATCAATTATATTATTTAAATAATATACTTATTCTAGCGTATCAAAAAAACAAAAATTATAAAAAATCTATTTTATTGAGTAACACTATTGCAAATAACTTAAGAGAAACAAATAAAGGTCGAAGTTATGAATATTTATTTAAGGCTTTATTTGTAAAGGTATATTATCAAAACAAAAATATTGCCAAAGAGATAAATAGAATTATTGAAAATGAAAAATATCCACAATATTATAAGACTGAATTAAATAAATTAAAAATATTAAAAGCTTTCAATTATTATAAATTTAAAAGTAAACACATTGGACGTATACAAATGAAACATTACAGTAAAAAAATAATTCCAGATGAAATAAAAAAAGTAATGCAAATAGAAATAGAGGATTAACGCTGCCCTTATCGAGTAGACGGCTTCACCAGTAACTGACGGAGTTCGCCTCTCACACCACCCAGCGTACGGGTCTCGTACTGGGCTCTATAATGAAACTTATCGTTTGTAGTATGCTATTAAACTAACATAACCTTTCATCTTTAACCGTTTTATGGTAATGGTAGCACCCAACATGAACGCCGTGTTGCTCTATTATGGTTTTCTCGTAAAGTTTATGTATTTGGGATAGTATTTTTTTAGCAGTAAAAAAACATTTAATTATAATATATCTCACAGGTAAGTATTATTCAGTATCTTCACCGAAATTTTTTAAAACGTGGATTTAACCAACCCTTTGGTCTATGGTGGACCAGCATTTATAGCTTTTATTTTATTAGAATTAGCATACAGTAAAACTCATGATAATGAGGATTTATACGTATGGAAAGATTTATTTGCAAGTGGAGCCATGGGTATTGGTTCTGCAATTATTGCTCCGTTAGTAAAACTAGTTTTTGCTATTGTTTTATTCAAATTCACTTATGAGGTTTTTAATCCGATAGTTAATGGCATTCCTACAAACATTCTAGGTTATGAATCTTTTGGTTGGGCTTGGTATATCTGGCTGATTTGTCAATTACTTGATGATTTTGCTTATTATTGGTTTCATAGAGCCAATCATGAAATTCGTGTTTTTTGGGCAGCCCATGTTGTACATCACTCTTCTGATAATTATAATTTAGGTACAGCTATTCGTAATGGATGGTTTACTGTACTATACAAACCTTTTTTTTATATGTGGATTCCAGCTCTAGGTTTTCATTACGAAATGTTAGTTTTTTGTATGGGAATAGAAGCTCTATGGCAATTTCAATTGCATACCAAATACGTACCTAAATTAGGTTTTTTAGATAAATTTTTAAATACCCATATACAACATCAAGTCCATCATTCAAAAAATATTGAATATATGGATAAAAATCATGGTGGTTATTTAAATATCTTCGATAAAATGTTTGGCACATGGAAAGGTTATGATGATGCTATAGAAATTGAATTTGGAGTTACACATCCACCAGAATCATACAATCCGCTAGTTATACTTACACATGAATATGGTGATATTTGGAAAGATGTAAAAAAAGCGAAGACCTTTAAAGAACGTTTTATGTATATATTTGGCCCTCCAGGATGGAGTGCCGATGGTAGCACACAAACCATAAAACAAATACAGCGAGAAATGAAAGCTGAAAGTCTTAAAAATAACTCTTAATTTCTGTTTTTTACGTAAAAGAAATGTTGTAATATTATTCTCTAATTATATCATATAATGAAAAGAATAATAACAGTACTACTTTTAATAAGCTTCACTTCTTTGAATGCTCAAGAAGCTGAAACTAAAATGGGACCAATACTTGAAGGCTTTGGACAAGTATTTCAGATAGAAAAACCTGATTTAAACTTAGATAAAGATACCATTTACAAGGTTATTTTTGATATATATACTGATCCTTCTAAAAAAGATGGCAGCATCAATCCTTTACTCAATACTGTAGCCAGATACTTAAATATGCATGCTCAACATGGCGTGCCTGCTGCCAATATGAAAACGGTTATTATCCTTCATGGTGCTCCAACAAAAAGCACATTGAATGCAAAAGCCTATAAAAAGGAGTACGACACTGAAAATTCGAATGCTGAATTAATCACCGCACTTAATCAAGCAGGCGTAGAAATATATGTTTGCGGACAATCGTATTTAGCAAATGGTTTTAATTTGGATGATAAGTCTACAGATGTAAAATTGGCATTATCTGCCCTAACAGCACTGGTAAAATTTCAAAGTGAAGGTTATCAATTAATCACATTTAATTAATGGAACAATATTTTATCTTCTTTATCATAGCTATCATCGCTTTATTAATTGGAGCTTATATAGGAAAACTTGCAACCAAAGTATCCTCTGAAAAAGAAAAATCAAGTTTACAAGGGCAAAATGCAGTTTTATTAGAAACTAAAACTACCGCTGAAAAGACCATCAATCAGTTACAATCAGAATATCGAGAACTTCAAACTGAAAAAGAAGATATTATCCGTATAAACATCCAACAAGATGCTGCTATCAAAGGATTAAACGAAAAACTAGACTCTCAAAAAGAAGATTTAGAGAATATTCAAGAAAAATTCACCAAAGAATTTGAAAATTTAGCCAATAAAGTATTGGAAGAAAAATCTGTAAAATTTACGGAACAAAATAGAGAGAATATCAAACATATTTTGAATCCACTTCAAGAAAAAATTAAACATTTTGAAGATAAGGTAGACAAAACACATAAAGAAAGTATTGACTATCATGCAGCTTTACGTCAGCAAATACTCGGTTTAAAAGAATTGAATACGCAAATGAGTAAAGAAGCACTAAACTTAACCAGAGCTTTAAAAGGCGATAGTAAAACGCAAGGGAATTGGGGAGAATTAATCTTAGAACGAGTATTAGAAAAATCTGGATTAGAAAAAGATAGAGAATATGTATTAGAGAAAAGTTTTACTTCTGATAATGAAAATAAGACCAGAGTCAGACCAGATGTAATTATCAATCTACCAGATGGTAAAAAAATGATTGTCGACTCTAAAGTTTCATTGACTGCTTATGAACAATATGTGAATTCTGAAGATGAAACTGAAAAAACACAATTATTAAAAGAGCATATCAACTCATTAAATAGGCATGTTACACAGCTAAGCGATAAAAAATATGAAGATATTTATGAAATTGAATCTCCAGATTTTGTGTTGTTATTTGTACCTGTAGAACCTGCTTTTGCGGTAGCTATAAATAATGACAACCAGCTGTATAATAAAGCCTTTGAAAAAAATATTGTAATTGTTACACCTTCAACCCTATTGGCTACACTCCGTACTATTGATAGCATGTGGCAAAATGAAAAACAACGTAACAATGCCGTTGAAATTGCCCGTCAAGCGGGAGCATTATATGATAAATTTGAAGGTTTTGTAACTGATTTAACCAAAGTAGGCAAGAAAATGGACGAAGCAAAAAGTGAGTATAAAGGAGCCATGAATAAATTGGTTGAAGGACGTGGTAACCTAATTACCAGTGTTGAAAAAATTAAGAAATTAGGAGCAAAAGCAAAAAAATCTTTACCACAGAATATTATTGAAAGAGCAAATGAAGAAAATTAAGTATCAAAAAATGTAACATTTTCAAAAAATTACTACTAATTGAATAACAATAATCAAACAAATATATACAATGAAATCTACAAACAAAGTACTGTTAGGCTTAGGGCTTGCAAGTGTGATTTTATTTTCTTCATGTAAAGAGGATAAAACAAATAGTGCAGATTCTGATACTACTAAAGAACAAATTCCAGGAATAGTCCTAGCAAATATGGATACTACCGTAAGTCCGAAAGAGGACTTTTACAATTATGTAAATGGTAGTTGGATGAAAAAAACAAAAATACCTGATGACAGAACCTCTTGGGGAGGTTTTGGTGTGTTAAGAAAAAAAACAGATCAAGATGTATTGGCAATTTTAGCCAAAGCCAAAGAAAGTGGAAAATATGAAGCAAATACTGATCAAGCAAAAGCTTTATTCATTTTTGATTCTATGCTAGATACTGTATCTAGAAATAAATTAGGAATTACCACTTTAACACCTGCTTTAAACGCTATAGCTAGTATTAAAACAATTACCGATTTACAAACTGTACTTGCAAAAGAAAATACAGTTGCGGCTCCATATATTGGCTTTGCAGTTTTTCCTAATCTTACCAATAGCGATATCAATGCTGGCTATATAACACCTGGTGGCTTAGGTTTACCCGATCGTGATTATTATTTAGACCAAGATGCAAAATCTAAAGAGATTCGTCAAGACTATTTAGATCATATTTCAAGAATGTTGCAATTTATTGGTGATGATAAAGGTAGTGCTGATAAACAAGCAAAAACTATTTTGGCTTTAGAAACGAGGTTGGCTAAACCTAGATTAGATAAAGTACAACGTAGAGATGTTAGAAACTTTAATAACCCACGTACCATTGATGAGTTAAATAAGATGGTACCTGCGATTGATTGGCAAAAAATGATTACTGATATTGGTGTAACAAAAAAAGTAGACACTGTAATTGTTATGCAGACTAAATATATGGATGAACTTCAAAAAGTATTTAAGGATACTGATGTTCAAACATTAAAAACGGTAATGAGATGGTCAACTTTAAATTCTTCAGCGGGAATTTTAACAACTGAAATTGACAAAGCCAATTGGGATTTTTACAATAAAACATTGAGAGGACAGGAAAAACAACGTCCAATAGATGAAAGAGCTTTGGCTACTGTTAATGGTACCGTAGGTGAAGCTTTAGGGCAATTGTATGTAGATGAAATGTTTCCACCTGAAGCAAAAGCAAAAGCTGAATTAATGATTACTAATGTAATTGATGCATATAAAACACGTATTAATGTTTTAGATTGGATGAGTGAAGAGACAAAAAAACAAGCCATAACCAAATTAGATAAATTTACAGTTAAAATTGGATATCCTAATAAATGGGAAGATTATTCTGAATTAGAAGTTAAAGAATCAAATTCCTATTTTGAAAATATTGCAGCTGTAAACAAATGGACTTTAGCACAAAATTTAGCTGATTTTGACGAACCAGTAGACAAAACAAAATGGGGAATGTCTCCACAAACAGTAAATGCATATTTTAATCCCTTAGCCAATGAAATTGTTTTTCCTGCAGCTATTTTACAACCTCCATTCTACAATTATACCGCAGATGAAGCTGTAAATTATGGTGGAATTGGTGCAGTTATAGGTCATGAAATATCTCATGCATTTGACGATAGTGGTGCTCGTTTTGATGCCAACGGAAACTTAAATAATTGGTGGTCTGATAATGATTTAAAAGCATTTACAACAAAAGGAGATGCTTTAGCAGCACAATACAGTAGTTTAGAAGTATTAGATAGTGTATTTGTAAATGGTAAATTTACTTTAGGCGAAAACATAGGTGATTTAGGTGGTGTGCTTGGTGCTTATGATGGTTTGCAAAAATTCTATACAGACAATAAAAGGCCTGAAAATATTGATGGTTTTACGCCAGAACAACGTTTCTTTATGTCTTGGGCTACAGTTTGGCGGACATTAACTAGAGAAGATGCTTTACGTACACAAATTAAAACTGACCCTCACTCTCCAGGTAAGGTTAGAGCTATACAACCTTTATTAAATGTTGATGCTTTTTACACCGCTTTTGATATTAAAGAAGGTGACGCTATGTATTTAGCTCCTGAAAAAAGAGTTAGAATTTGGTGATTTTTCATTACATATTCATAAAAAAAAGCGAATCATCTGACTCGCTTTTTTTTGTGAATTAATCGCTAATTTATTCGTTTGATTTGTATTGGCATCACAATAATTTCAACATAAAAAATAACACCTTATTTGAATTCATTCTAAGCAAAATTTCAAGGTAAACTAGTAGTAAATTTGTATCTTTATACTATGCTTTTTAATTGAACTATTATTTAAAAGCTATGCCCAAATATCAAAGTTATTACCTTACCGCATTTATTCTATTCTTTCTGCTTTATACCAGAAGCTATGGTCAGAATTATATTCAACATATAAATATAGATAGCACCTTTAATGAGTTAAAAGTAAAGCCGAATACCATTGAAAAAGTAGAACAGTTGATTACGCTATACAAGGCATCAATACAACAACGCACAGCTCAGCAAAATATAATAGATGAAGCTTTAGATGTTTCTAATAAAATTTTTTATGTTGACGGAATCGCTAAATGTTATAACAGAAAAGGAATAGCTGCTAGATATAATAATGACTATCGTCAATCTGTCATTTATCATAAAAGAGCCTTAGCTTATTTTGATAAAACTACCGATACTTTATCGAAAATTAAGTGTCTAAATAGTTTAGGGGTTAGCTATAGAAAACTTAATATAGAAAAAGATGCTTTTAAGTATTATTTTCTAGCTCTTCAATTGTCAGAAAAAATTGATAATAAGAGAAGTACTGCTATTGCGTTAAATGGTATTGGTAACGTTTTTATTACCACTGAAGAATTTGATAAGGCCTTATATTATTTCAATAAAGCTTTAAAAATTGAAACTATCAACAATAACCCCAAAGGTCAAGAATATGGACTGGCAAATATTGGGGAAATATTTCTTAATAAAAAATCTTATGATTCGGCTTATTATTACTTTGATAAAGCTCTGATTTTAGCAAAAAAACATCCTCGACGGGAAGGTGTGGCCATCAAATACACCCTTTTAGGTTTATTAAATCAAAAAAAAGGTAACTACAAAACATCTATTGACTATTATAAAAAAGCTATTCCGCAATTGACAGAATACAATAATCTAAGATATTTAGGTAATACATTAATAAACATTGGGATTAACCAATTACATTTAAAACCAATCCCGTCCTAAATAAATTTCAGGACAAATCAAAAGTATTGATTTTACTACACATCCTCTCACAAAATCAACAAAAATCAAAAAGCACCCCTTGTTTGTCTTGATTTGGAGGTTTTTCTTTTTTC
>Ga0209633_10004777_pt1 | contig 12108 bp, 9 predicted proteins | sample Cruoilmetagenom1_FD_187290 | JGI IMG/M metagenome (GOLD analysis project Ga0209633, IMG submission 187290) | Oil polluted marine microbial communities from Coal Oil Point, Santa Barbara, California, USA - Sample 1 (SPAdes) (version 2) | ecosystem: Environmental > Aquatic > Marine > Oil seeps ... | reverse complement strand
AATTCCTGTTACACTTTCTTGCAATGTGGTTGTCATTTTACCTTCAGCTTCTTCAACTTCCTTAAATACTCTTTTAACATAAGTAAAATACACAGCAGCAATCCCAAATATAAGTGGAGTTGTTGCTAATGATATAAACGTAAGAGAAATATTCATTCTTGACATTTGATAAATAGTGAATCCAATCAAGAAAACTAATCTAAAAATTTCAATTAATTGCTCACCAACAAATACTCTATATGTTTCAACATCTGTAGTACAACGTTGAATTAAATCTCCCGTTTCCGCATTTGAATGATATGTAAATGATAAGTTTTGCAATGTAGAATATATTTTATTTCTCATATTATATGCTATACGTTCTGTGAACAAGGCATTTATCATTCTTCTAATTGCCATCAGTACAACTCTTAGTAACGCAAATAATACAAATGCAATTGATAAATAGAATAATTCTTTTTTAACAGAACTATTTGCTATCATATCTAATAAGAAATTTGGTAGTCCTGATTCTTCTTCTCCAGTTACAAGGTCTAACGCATGTCTTACAAATAATGGAGTAAGGGTTCTAAAATATTGTAAAATAATTAGAATTCCAGCAGCAATAAAGTAGTACCTTTTATTACCTTTCATCCATTTAAAAAACTGTTTAAATCGCTTCATAATATCACCTCTGTTTATCTAAAGTTCGTGTAGTTCATAATATTGTTTTTCTAAAGGTATCAATTCTTCTTCCAGTAAATATATTTGATCATTTATTTTATTGATTTTTAAATGATTAGTATATATTTCACTCTTAAAAGTTTCAGATTTTAACTCCTTGATTTTTGATTCAATTCTATGAATTTCTTTTTCTAAACTTTTAATCTCTCTTTCATAATTAATTTTTTGTTTTTTTATTTTTTTTGGGTCTATTTTTTTGATAACTTTTTCTCTTTTCAATTCTTTAAATTCTTCATATGAGCCATTAAATTCAATAACCTCTTCATCTGATAAATGCAATATTTTTGTACCTATTTTATTAATAAAGTATCTATCATGTGATACAAAAATAACTGGACCACTAAATTCATTAAAGACATCTTCAATAATATCTTTTGTTTCAATATCTAAATGGTTTGTAGGTTCATCTAGTATTAACAAATCTGGATTAGAAAGCATTAGTAACAATAATACTAATCTAACTTTCTCCCCACCACTAAGAACACTAATTGGTTTTAAAGTGTCATCATTCATAAATAAGAATCTAGCAGCAACACTTCTTACTTCTTTATTAGTGAATCTTGGATAATAATCGTGAATCTCTTCAAAGATTGTTTTAGAGTAATTTAGTCCTTCTTGATTTTGATCAAAATACCCTATTTTATACTCTCTTAAAAATTCAATTCGACCTTTCAAAGGTTTAAGTTTCTTTTCAATAATTTTTAATAAAGTTGTTTTACCTGTTCCATTTGGCCCTATAATTGCTAATTTATCAAAACCTCTCATTGTAAAATTAATATTACTCAAAAGTGGTTTTTCATATCCAATAGATAATTTTTTAGCTTCTAATATAATTTCTCTAGTAGCTCTTTTAGCTTCAAAAGCCATTTTAACTTTACTTTTTGATACGGTAGGTTTTTCTAGTTTAACCATCCTATCTATTTTTTTCTCTCTATCTTTCGCAATACTTGCTCTTTTAGCATTATATTTAAATCTATCAACAAAACTTTGTAAATGAGCAATATCCTTTTGCTGACGAGTGTAATGTTTTAATAATATTTCGTATCTTTTAACTTTCTGCACTTGATACTCTTCATAACTACCATGATACATATGACTTGTTCCATGATCAATTTCAATAATTTTACGACAAACTTTACTTATAAAATACTTATCATGAGTAACAATTAATACCGCTCCATCATACTTGTTTAGATAATCTTCAAGCCACTCTATTATATCAATATCTAAATGATTTGTTGGTTCATCTAAAATTAATAAATCTGGACTAATCAATAGTAATTTAGCAAAGGCAATTCTAGTTTTTTCTCCACCACTAAATGTACTTATTTCTCTTTTATATTCATCCTTAACAAACCCAAATTTACTTAAAATCAAATCTATTTTATAGTGGTATTCATATCCACCTTTTATTCCATAATTATGTTCCATTGTTGCATATCTTTTAAGTAACTGTTCATCATTCGGATTCAATACTAATTTCTCAGTAAGCGATTCAATTTTTTCTTCTAAATCCATCAACTCACGAAATACTTCATACATTTCATAAATAAGAGTATTATTTCTACTACTAATTACATCTTGACTTAAATATCCAATTATTGCTTTAGAATTCTTATGGACGTCACCTTTATCAATATCAATATCACCCATTATCATTTTGATAAGTGTTGATTTACCTGTACCATTTTTACCAATAACCGCAATCTTGTCTTTACTATTAATTTCAAAGGAAACATTATCGAATAATATCTCTCCATTAAATTCTTTTTGTAACTTTGAAACACTTATGAGATTCATAATGTTCACCTTCTTTCATTAAAAAAACATCTCTCACCCATCGGATGAAAGACGTTTATTTTTATTAAAAATAAGCGTTAATAACTTGTAAATTAATCAAGTTAATATCTATTCATACGTGATGGTAAGTCCACACAAAAAAGTCTATTTTTCGATACACTATAAGCTGTTCTCATTACTAAATTTCTATTCATTACCATCACCTCTTTCTTTCAATAATTTTAAAAACTTACTTTAACTTTTATAGAATAGCACAAGTAAGCGCTAATGTAAACATTTAATATCTTTTTTTTATAAATAATACTTGTGTTATATCTCATTATCTATAATAACCTCTTTAGGAGGTAGTAATAATTGCTTTGGATTAGCCATTATTCGCTTAGCCAACTTTATAGATTTAGCAAAGTAGAAACCATCAACAACTCTCTCGTCAACAACAATTTTTAATTCCATACTTTTTTTAATAGAAACCTTACTATCATTATCTACAAATTGTTCTTTTGTCTTTACTCCAAAGGCAACGAATATTGTATTTGTACCTAAATTATATAAATGATGGTAAGCTCCTTTAATTCCTAAAGAACCTAGATCAGTTAAAAATACACTTGAATGAAATGGACTTAGCGCAGTCAAGAAATTAGGAAGCTTTCCATGTGCATCTAGAAATCTCACAAAATTGAGACTCCAATTCAATAAAAATCCAGGTAAAAACGTAAATATTTTTGCTGCTTTATCTGTATTATTTTCAGTATCTTCTTCCTTATTCGAATCAATTTCATGATTGATTTTGTTGATAACATCATAAATAGTATCCGTTGGATCAAATATTATTTTAATAGTTGTCTCTTCACTTTCATCAGACAAATCTCTTTTAATAGCTATTGAAAAAGAAATCTCTTTTCTAGCATATGTTTTCTTTCCAGCTATAAATCTATTTATCTTAGGTCTTTGGCTCATTGTCCTAACCATTGATGCAATAACTATATGAAGGAATCCTAATTTATATCCTTCACTTCTTAATTGTCTAATTAGTTTATCAGTTTCCTCTAAATATACGGTATCTTTAAAAAACACTTGAGAATCTGATCTTGTTTTCATTATATATGGGATAATTCTAAAAAAAGGATCTGCTTTCCTTAGTCTATATCCATCTTTTCTGTCTCCAAATCTTCTTCTCATAATATCATCTCCACATCTATTATATACTAAAAACATCTTTTTATGGTAGATAAAAATAAAAAGAAGGCTAAAAATCAGCCTTCTAAATCATTTATCAAATCTTTAAATTGAGTCGTATATAAATCATAATAGAATCCTTTGTGTTTAAGTAACTCATCATGAGTTCCACTCTCTATTAGTCTTCCTTCTTTAATAACAATTATTTTATGTGCATTTCTAATAGTTTGAAGTCTATGTGCAATAACAAAACTAGTTCTACCCTTCATCAAGGTTAACATACTTTCTTGAATTTTAGATTCAGTTCTAGTATCAACATTAGATGTTGCTTCATCAAGTATTAATATATCTGGATTAGAAAGGATAGTTCTAGCAATAGAAATCAACTGTCTTTCTCCTTGACTAAAATTCTGTCCTCCTTCATATACTTCACTATCAAATCCATGTGGTAACTTCATAATAAAATCATATGCATTTGCCATTTTAGCTGCTTTATGGACATCATCTTTAGATGCAGATAAATTTCCATAGACTATGTTTTCAAATACAGTACCACTAAATAAACTAGTATCTTGTAATACAACTCCAATTTTCTTTCTTAAATCATCTTTTTTATACGACTGAATGTTTTTATTATCAATTTCAATACTACCACTATTAATATCATAAAAACGGTTTAAGAGGTTAATTATTGTTGTTTTACCGGAACCCGTTGGTCCAACTATAGCAACAGTTTCTCCAGCAGGTGCTTCAAATGTTATATCTTGTAAAACTATTTTATCTTTTTCATATCCAAAAGTAACATTGTTAAATTGAACACATCCATTAAACTTATCTACTTCAATTTCACCATCACCCACGTATTCATCATCTTCATCAATCAATGAAAACACCCTTTCAGCTCCTGCGAGTCCTTGTTGTAATGAATTAAATAGTTGTGCTAAATTAGCAATTGGTTGAATAAATTGTTTTGCATACATAGTTATTGCTGAAATATCTCCAACAGTAATAGCAACTTTGCCTCCAATAGCAAGTAATCCACCTATAGATACAATAATTAAATATATTGTGTTATTCATAAAATTGATTACTGGCATTATAACTCCAGCCCATACTTGGGCTTTAAATCCAGCTTTTTTTAGTTCATTATTTTTTTGTTCGTATTCATTGATTATATCTGATTCTTGACCATATAACTTTATTACTTTCAAACCTGAAATACTTTCTTCAGTTATACTATTTAACGATCCTAAGTGTTTTTGTTGTGCTACGAAACCTTTTCTAGTAACTTTAGATACTTTCATGGTAAAGAATACCATTATTGGTACAAAAAGAACAACAATAATAGCAAGTGCCCAGTTAATCCAAAACATCATAAATAGTGAAACTAATAATGTAACAATAGATCCAAACATTTCAATTGTAAATGTTGATAGTGAGTTACTAATTAAATCAACATCATTTGTTATTCTTGAAACAATATCTCCTGCTTGATTTGTGTCATAATAATTCACAGATAAGTTTTGAAGTTTATCAAAAGCGTCTTTTCTAATTCTCTTAACTGTTCTTTGAGAAATTATAGCCATAGTATATTTAGATATAAATCTAACAAAACTTGTGAATAAAGCTATAAAGATTAGTAACAATGCAATGTAAGCTGCACCTGTGTAATCAAATACCCATATATAATCGTCTAGTGCCTTTGCAAATAACCAAGGTATTAAAGCCCCAAGTGCACTCGTTAAAATCACACCAATAATTACAACTATTAATCCTGTTTTATATTTACCTAAGTAGTTCCAAATTCTCAAAGCTGTACCTTTGGTATTTTTAGCTTTACCACCTAAATACATTCCTCTACCTGGTCCTCTTTGCCCTCTTCTAGTCGTCTTGTTCATTTCTTTGGTATAATCTTTTGTTGCTTCAGTTCTTTTCTTAACTTGTTCTTTATTTAAGATAGCTTCTTTATGATTGAAATCCTTATATGGATCAACAGATTTTGACATTTTACCAGCTTTTTGTTGATTCATTTTATTTTGCTTATTCATCGAAGTCACCTCCGTTACCAACTTGAGAAAGTGCAATTTCTTGATACACTTTACTTGTTTTTAATAACTCTTCATGACTATTAAACCCATCAACTCTACCTAAAGTATCTAAAACAATAATTTTGTCCATATCTTTGATTGTTGAAATCTTTTGACTAATTACTAAAGTAGTCATTTTACTTGATAAATCGCTAATTGCCTTTAAAATTGATTCTTCACTTTTCGCATCAACTGCACTAGTTGAGTCATCTAAAATCATTATTTTTGGTTTTCTTATAAACGCTCTAGACAAAGACAATCTTTGTTTTTGTCCTCCACTTAAATTAGAACCTTTTTGATGAATTTCATGATTAAAGTAATCATCGTAATCTTCTATAAATTCTAAAGCATTTGCATTTTCTGCAGCTTCTTTAAATTCTTCTATGTTTGCATCATTTTTACCTTGAATTATATTTGTCCCAATTGAACCACTAAACACTGTTGCTGTTTGTGTAACGACACTTATTTGTGATCTTACTAGTCCTAAATCCAAGTCTTTAACATTCTTTCCATCTAACAAAATTTCACCACTAGTTACATCATATAGTCTTGGTATTAAACTTATTAAAGATGTTTTCCCACTACCAGTAGATCCAATAATACCGACTGTTTCTCCACTATTAATTTTAAAACTAATATTATCTAAAACATTCAGTCCATTTTCACCATATTTAAAATCAACGTTCTTAAATTCTATTGCTCCAGTTAAAACAAAATCTTTTATTGGGTTTTCACTATTCTCTAAATCAACTTTTTCTTCAAATATTTCAACTATTCTTTTCGCACTAACACTTGCTCTAGAAACAAAAATCATCATCATCGCAAACATCATTAATCCAAATAAAATTTGCATACTGAAATTACTAAAAGCAATTAAGATCCCTATCTGAGGTCTTACAACTCCTCCAACCATAACAGTTGGAAATGTTCCTACGTCTAAAAAGTGAGAACCTAAGAAGATTATTCCAGCTAAACTTGCATTAAAGATAAACATAATAATTGGATCAGCAAATGTCATTACTTTTTCAGCTGACGTATTAGTTTTTCTAAATAATTCATTCGCTTCTTCAAATTTTTGATTTTCATGTTTTATTGAAACAAAAGATTTTATTACTCTTGGAGCATTTGCAGTTTCTAACACTGTTTTGTTTAATCCGTCCACTGTTTTTTGTACTTTAGAAAACTTTGGAAAGGCGATAATCATAATAACTATTATAGAAATTATTAACAATGGCATCGATACATAAAATATATTTGATAATTCTTTGCTTAATGATATTGCCATATATAATCCAAAACCAATCATTAAAGGTGCTCTTACAATTATTCTAAATAACATCTGATAGAATTGTTGTATTCTAACTATGTCATTAGTAGATGATGTAATTAGTCTACTAGTTTTAAATTTATCAATATTAGTAAATGATAAAGATTGAATTTTTTTAAATAAATCTAATCTTAAATCAGCACTAGCATATTGTGAAATTTTTTGTGAATTATAATTATTCAACAGTCCAGATCCAAGCCCTACTATAGCAACTAAAACCATTAATCCAGTAGTTATCATAAGTTGATCATAATCCTTTTCAGGAATTGCTTTATCTATAATATCCTTCATTAGTAAAGGGATTATAAATCCAGCTGCAACTTGCAACAACATTGCAATTATTGATAAAGATATATTTTTATAATATGTTTTTGTGTATTTTAATAATTTATTTAAGTACCTCATATTATTCCTCCTTAAGTAGTCCATTCTTTAAAATATCTAAATACCATTCAAATTCACTAAACGCTTCTGCTTTTGATAAATTTTTTTGCATTGTTTTATTAATAACTGATATTTTTAATTCTTGAATCATTTGATACATTTTAATATGCTCTTCACGTGTATCATATTTAATATTAGATAAATCTAATCTATCTAATATATCTTCAATGTATTTACTTCTTTTTTTATTGAATAGATCAAGGTATTCAATATTTCCTGCCATACTTCTAAAGACATTGGACATATACTTATGTCTTGATTCTTTTTTAAATCCTTGATAATCAAAGTCAAATGATATCTTTGCAAATTCAAAGAGATCATCTGTCATCTCACTATATAAGAAGCCAGCATCAAAAATCTCGGAAAATACTTCATCTACTATAAAATAATAAAGATCGTCTAAGTCTACAAAATACTGATAGAAACTCCCTCTAGGAATACTAGCAACAGTAACAATATTTGAAACTCTAGCTTTTCTTAAAGGGTTATTTAAAAACTCAGCTTTAGCCGCTTTTATTATTTTATTTCTTTTTGAATCATCTAAATTAAAAAAAGTGTCCTTTGGCATAAAACTACCTCCTAAATAATATGTACATACATATATAATATATGACACCGTGTCATTAGTCAAGTAATAAACACACAAAAAGCCCTTTTGAAAAAGGGCTTTTTTGCAATTCGTGTATCTTCAAGGAAATCAATGATTTTTGATACACCTTTAGTATACTCAGTACATATGTTAATTTAATGAAGAAGTTATGAATATTTCGTGAAAATTTATTATCAGAATATGAAATATAGATGAAAACACTTACTTTACTAATAACCTTCTTTAATGAGTATATTCATAGATAAAACAAAGCAAATTTGTTAAAATATTATTGAGGTGATACTTATGCAAAATAGTAAAGTTGTAATAGTAGGTACAGGGTTTGTTGGAATGAGTTATGCATATGCTTTAGTTAACCAAGGCGCTATAGAAAAACTAGTTTTAATCGATATTGATAAAGAAAAAGCAAAGGGAGAAGCAATGGACTTAAATCATGGTCTAGCTTTTGCTCCTAGAAAAATGAGCATTAAAGCAGGTGATTATTCAGACTGTAAAGATGCTGGTTTAGTTGTAATTACTGCAGGTGTTAATCAAAAAGAGGGTGAAACAAGAACTCATCTACTTAGTAGAAATGCAGGAATCATAAAAAATGTTGTTAAAAACATAATGAGTTCAGGGTTTGATGGAATTTTACTAGTTGCTTCTAATCCTGTTGATATACTTGCCTATGTGGCTTGGAAAGAATCGGGATTAGACAAATCAAGGGTTATTGGTAGTGGTACAATTTTAGATACCGCCAGATTAAGATATGAAATATCTAATATAGTTAAAATAGATCCTAGAAATGTACATGCATATATCTTAGGAGAACACGGAGATAGTGAATTCGTATGTTGGTCTAGTGCTAATATAGGTGCTAAGAATTTAAATGATGTTCTTAATGATATGGATGAAATAAGTTTTCATGATTTAGATAAAATATATGTTAAAGTACGTGATGCTGCATATGAAATTATTAAAAGAAAAAAAGCGACTTATTGGGGAGTTGGAATGGGTTTAGTTAGAATAACAAAAGCCATATTTAATAATGAAAATAGTATAATGCCTGTATCCGTACTAAATTCAGGAGCATACAATTGTGAAGAAGATGTTTATATAGGGCTCCCAGCTGTAATTAATAGAAAAGGAGTTCATCATATTGTTAAGCTCCCATTAAATGCTGATGAAACAAACAAGCTTAAACATTCAGCATCAATAATACGAAAAAATTTAGATAGTATTGATTATTAAGTAAACAAAAAAGACATTTTAGTAAATGTCTTTTTTTATGTAATTAGTTAAAACGGAACATTATCAAATTCAGGGAAAATCTTATTTGCCTTATTTAATTTCTTAATGTCAGACATGTCTTCACTGTTTAATTCAAAATCAAAAATATCAAAATTTTCCATTATTCTTTTTTTCTTAATTGATTTTGGAATAACAATTATTCCTCTAGTAACAAGCCATTTAATTGCTATTTGAGGAACTGATTTGTGATATTTTTTTGCTAGTCTATTCATTGTTTCATCAGATAATAATTCTTCAATGTGATGACTCATTAATGGTGCATAAGCTTCAAGTTTTACTCCAACACTTTCACAATAATCTTGTAAAAATTCATTCTGTAATGCAATATGAGTTTCAACTTGATTTACAGTTGGTTTCACCTTGCAATTATCAATTAATTTCATAATATGATGCACATTAAAATTACTTACACCAAGTGCTCTTATCTTTCCTTCATTATACATTTCTTCCATTGCTCTATATGAATCTATTGCTAATTCATATCCTTTAAACCAATGTATTAAATATAGATCTACATATTCTAAATCTAAATTTTTAAGTGACAATTCTAAAGCAGCTTTTGCACTTTCATATCCTTGATCACTATTCCATAATTTAGTAGTTATAAATAGTTCTTCTCTTGGTATATTGGAATCTTTTATAGCTTTTCCTATTGCTTCTTCATTTCCGTAAATCATCGCAGTATCAATATGACGATACCCAGCTTCTAAAGCATCAAGAACAGCTTTGTAGACATCTTCACTTTTACTTCTAAACGTTCCAAGACCAACTATTGGAATTTCCACACCATTATTTAATTTTACATTAATCATCTTAATCACCTCTTCTTTTTTATTATATAAATTATTAATAATTAAATAAACACATATACATCAATTCACAATATAAAATCAAATATTTCTATCTTTAGATTGAATATAATTACTTCACTTTAACAAAAAGTCGTTACTCCTATGCAATAGATAAAGAGATATAATACTTATTTTTGGTATATATACACTCGTAATCATATTCTCATCATGATTAATTACATTATAAAAAAACGCTTATTTAAAAGCGTTTTAATCATTTGGTGTAACTAAAATATCTACTCCATCACCAGCTAATATCTCAGGTAAAATTCCATCCCAAGTATCATAGTACATTTGAGAAAGAACAACATCTGATATTTCTGAGATTGTTAAATATCCACCAATTCCATTTACTTCAAAATCGGTTTTACTTAATTCATTAAGAATTCCATCTGTCATGAACTGTTCTTCATACATAGTATATATTGCGTTAGCAGTAACACTATATAATATTCTTTCAGATTCAGCTTGTGCTGTAGCTTCAATAACTACAGTTTCAGCTTGAATTGTCGTAGTTAATTTTATAGTATCAAATCTAATTAATTCTGCTTCTTGATCTTTTAAAGCGATTGCTTTTTGCTTAGCTGCGGTTGCTTCTGATTCAACCACTGCTTCTATTACAGCTCCAGCGTCAACATCTAAAATAATAAATGATTCTACCGTTATTCCCAATTCAAATAAAGATACTTTTAAATCGTTTTCTGTCGATAAACGAACATCATTCAATCCACCTTTAAGAATTGAAAAAATATCATATTCAACACTGTTTTCTTGAAGTGACTCTCTAACTCTAGCTTCTATAGTTGATTTAGATACAGTATCCCCACCAAAATTTCTATAAAAAGTTTGAGCGTTAGCTACTTCTACTCTATATTGGATAGTAACTTGGTAATTTGCAAATTGCCCACCACCTGTTTCTTCTGTGACTCCGTCAACAACCTGAATAATTTTACCTGTTTGAGCAGAAACAGTAAATGAATCTTCTCTTAACTTTGTTGATATTGGATTAACTTGTTGGAAAGGAGTTACTATATGTAATCCTTCACCAAGTGCTATATCTTGAATCCCTCCACTAAGTGGATCATATACAATTCCAACTTGATTTGCCTTAACTTGTGCAAAAAAACTTGGAACTATAAGCAATAATGCAAAAAATGCAAAAAAGCTTCTTTTTCTTACTCTAAATCTAATTCCTTCACCTGTTTGAATAACACTTAGTCCTACAAATACAGCTGCTACTACTATTAATGAAAATATAATTGAAAACATATTATATTCCCCCTTTCAATGCGTATTATACCATAAGTTGCTTTAAAATATTCTAATATAGATAATATTTTAGAATCTATATTGTCAATGTATCAAAACAAAAAGACACTTTTTAGAAAGGTGTCTTTTTGTTTTATCTTTCTTGATATTGTAATTTATACATGCTTTAGTAATGTCCTTTATTTTTAAGTAAATCTTGGTGATTACCTTTTTCAAGAATTTCACCCTTACTTAATACTATTATTGTATCAACATGTTGAATAGTTGATAATCATCACTCATGTACCAATCATAATCTTTTTGTTAAGCCATTTCGAACTATTTTGCTTATATAAATCACTAACTTTCTTTTTTTTAACATAAATCTAAAGAAATTAGAATCAAAGCATAATAGTAATTGATTTAAATATAACTTGATTTAAATAAAATTAAGTGATACTATAATATTGAGTTTAATAATATTAAATTTATATTAAATAATATTAAAGGAGTGAATTATGAATATACCAATTGAATGGACAAGCTTGTTAG
>Ga0209633_10004776_pt1 | contig 12108 bp, 11 predicted proteins | sample Cruoilmetagenom1_FD_187290 | JGI IMG/M metagenome (GOLD analysis project Ga0209633, IMG submission 187290) | Oil polluted marine microbial communities from Coal Oil Point, Santa Barbara, California, USA - Sample 1 (SPAdes) (version 2) | ecosystem: Environmental > Aquatic > Marine > Oil seeps ... | reverse complement strand
AGGGACAAAAGGGCAAAAATCGGACGTGCCCCCCTGTGTTGAAAAATGTCCTGAAGCAAAGAGCGGTAAGAGGACAAAATTTCAAGGAGTCCGTTACCGGACCGGCGCCACCTACAAACGACCTGACGGCATGATCCTGTTCGACAACTCCCTGTGCATTGGATGCTACAAGTGTATCAAGGCATGTCCCTATGGCGTACGCTACATCGATCCTGCGGTACAACTGACGAGGGCGGACCGAGAAAAGGATTTCGGCATCGGGAAATGTACGTTTTGCGAGCATCGTGTCGACAAAGGCATCGAACCGGCATGCGTACAGTCGTGCCCCCATGGTGCGAGAACATTTGGTGATATGAATGATTCCACCAGCGAGGTCGCGAAGCTGATCAAACAATTCAAGCTGGACAAAAATCGTGACAAGACGACCCTCCTGCCTAAGGAAAAGACGAAACCCCATGTATTTTACATCGATCCTGACGGTGTGTTGGGCCGGTACACATTCGACCACAAGGATGAAAAGAAGAAAGCAGCCGAGTATCGCGACAATATTATATAGGGCAGGTCAACCCGAAAGGAGGCAGAAATGTCACAACTAACGCGGCGTAATTTTGTAAGGCTTGCTGTTGCAAGCGGTGCGCTGATTGCAGCCAATGAAGGGTTCGAGTCACAGGCCCTCGCGGGAACCATACGGACCCAGACGGGAAGAGATTTCTCTCCGGAAACAGGGACGGAACGAAAAGCTATCCCGACATCCTGCTGGCAGTGTGTTACCAGGGACTCCATGATCGGGTTCGTAGAAGACGGAAGGCTTGTCAAGCTGGAAGGCAACCCAAAGTCCATTCGGGGCGAAGGGTTCATCTGCGCACGAGGACAGGCCGGCATCAACCATGTCTATGATCCTGACCGGATTCTCTATCCCATGAAGCGTGCAGGAGCCCGTGGTTCCGGTAAATGGAAGCGGATTTCCTGGGACAAGGCCCTCAACGAGCTGGCAGGCAGGCTGAAAAAGCTCCGAGACCAAGGGCACCCCGAGAAATTCCTGTTCCACTACGGAAGAATGAAGGCAAGCTCCAGCGCGCTCATCAAGGGGACGTTTCTGAAGGCCTACGGGACAAAGACCATCGGGAATCACACCTCTATCTGCGAGGGAGGCAAGTGGAGCGCACAGGAAATGACCTGGGGCGGCCATTACGACAACTGGGACATCGACCGCACCAAGTTCATCCTGAATTTCGGCAGCAACATCCTGGAGACCCATACGAACCACATCCCCGTCGCACACCGGATCATGCGGGCAAAGGTTGATCGGGGTGTACGCATGGTGACCTTCGACGTACGGATGTCGAATACTGCCGCCAAGTCTGACGAATGGATGCCGATCAAACCGGGAACCGACCAGGCGGTACTCCTCGCCATGTGCAACGTGATTCTGAACAAGGGCCTCACGAAAGGCGCGGGCGCGGATTTTCTGAAATTCGTCAAGTGTACGGCAAAGCACGACGACTCCGTGGCTACAAAGATTGCCGCCCTGAAAAAGCACTGTGCCCCGTATACGCCGCAATGGGCGGCAAAAAAAAGCGGCGTACCGGCATCGAAGATCACGTCCCTGGCAGTCGAATTTGCCACGACAAAGCCTGCCTGTCTGCTAACCTACCGGGGTGCCGTCGCACATTACAACGGCAACGAGGCAGAGCGTGCAGCCCAGATGCTCGCTGCGATAACGGGGAACATTGACAACCCGGGAGGCAGGTGCAAGGCTGTCGGCGCCGGCTGGAAGTACCCCAAGGGACCGAAGGCGCCCAAGACAAAGGGGCTGAAGATCAATGATGGCCATCCGGACAAGGGGCACCCAGGACACGCGGCATACCCGACACACCATATGAGCCACTGGACCCTGAAGATGATCAAGGACGGCAGTGCAGGGAGGCCCGAGGTTGCCATGTGGTACTGCTACACCCCTGCCTACGCGAACGGTGAAACGAGCGAGAATATCAGGATACTGAAAGACGAGAAGCTGCTGCCCTTTGTCGTTGCTTCCGACCCCTTCTATGGCGATTCTACCATGTACACCGATATGATCCTGCCCGACGCAACGTATCTCGAGAGATGGGATTGTGAAGACATGGTCGACCCGAACCAGATCGGCGAGTACTACATCCGCCAGCCCCTGGTAAAACCTCTCGGTGAGGCACGGGACCTGGGTGATGTGGTCTGTGAGCTCGCTGAGCGGATGGGCTTTCCCTTAGGAGTCAAGAGCAAGGAAGACTTCGTGAAAAAGGCCTGTGAGAAAACACCGGGCGTCAAGGAAGCAGGCGGTTTTGAGTACATGAAAAAGCATGGGGTCTGGCACGACCCGAACGCAGAGCCGAGATTCTTCTCCTACAAGGAAGTGATCCTGGATCCAAAGAAGCAGGTATGTAAGGTTGGAGGTTATGTCTATACCGATCTCGAGGATCCGGAAGGAATCTGCCCGTACTTCGGTGACGACGTCCTGTATGACCGACAGGCCGGTGTATGGTGGCACTGGAGGGCGTCAAAGGCCAAGAACGCGCAAGAGGCAGGCAAGAAGGGCTTCTACAGCTCGAAGGGTGCATACAAGGGTTACGTGGGAACGAAGCTTGGGAATATCGTGTATGCCGGATTCAGGCCTGACAAGATCAATAAGTCGGGTTTCCTCGAATTGTACTCCGAGCCGCTCAAGAAAAAGGGCTTTAATCCCCTCCCGACGTGGATGGAGGCGCCCGAACATCAGAAGATGAAGTCGAATGAGCTGATCCTGACGACCTTCAAGGTCTGTGTGATGACCCATTCCCGGTCCACGAACTGCAAGTGGCTGACCGAGATCTACCATGAAAACCGTGCATGGGTAAACTCGAAGACCGCCTCTGCCAGGGGAATCAAAGACGGTGACAAAATCACGGTCAAATCAGCAGTGGGATCATTTAAAACGAAGGCACATGTTACGGAAAACATCGTGACCGGAGTTGTTGCTGTCTCTCACCACCTCGGGCATTGGGCGTATGGACGGTATGCTTCCGGGAACAAGGCCCCCCTGGGCAGAGATGATGATCCTGATCTCAAACAGCAATTCTGGAATGTCTACGGCACCCATCCGAACTGGGCGATACCGAATGCGCCGGACCCCATTAACGGACAGCAGCGATGGATGGATACGGTCGTAACCGTTAGGAAGGGGTAACCAGTGAAACATGCCTTGCAAATAAATAATGAAGTAGTGATTGAGCTGACCCTGCAGCGGAGCACGGTCTATGGCTGTCTGGCCAGGATCTACCGGAAAGAAATAACGGCAGACTTCCTCCCGTCGATACGGGACCCCCAATTCCTGGGGGTCCTCTCTGATCTGGGGTCAGGGCTGGATGCCGCGTGGTTCCAACGGCCGGAGGGTGCAGTAATAGAAGATCTGGCCATTGAGTACGCCAGACTGTTCCTGGGCCCTGATAAGCACATATCACCCCATGAATCCATACATCATGAGCGGGGAGACGGCGACTGGGGGAGTTTCTGGGGCGCTTCCACCGTTGACGTGAAGAAATTTATTGAAGCGGCCGGAATGCAGTACCGGGAAGATTATCGTGATCTGCCCGACCATATCAGCGTGGAACTGGAGTTCATGCAAAAAATCACCGAAGGGGAAAGGAATGCATGGGAAGAGGAAGACACGGCCGGGGCGCTCTATTGCTTGAATATGGAGAAGCAATTTCTCGAAGAGCATCTTGTGAAATGGATCCCCCGATTCTGTGACGCGATAACTTCCCAGGCAAAGCTGCCATTCTATCGGGAAATGGCCACCATAACGAAGCGTTTCATTGCATTCGAAAAAGAAAATATTGATGCCTATATTTCCGAAGCGCACCGTGGAAAGAGGAGATGACGGGGTGAAAACGGTTACCGCGGACTTTGAAAGCCTGCTCAACGCGTCCGTAACGGTGCATGGGCATCTCTGTCCCGGCCAGGTCCTGGGCGTACGGATGGCGATGTATGGGCTCGGCAGGATAGGCGTACAGGACCCAAAGGGTGCAGACAGGAAAAAGCTTTATCTCTTCGTAGAAATAGACCGATGCGCCACCGATGCCCTGCAGTCTGTTACCGGATGCAGTCTCGGCCACCGGACGATGCGGTTTATCGATTACGGAAAAATGGCGGCAACATTCGTAAACCTTGAGTCAGGCAAGGCAGTGAGAGTGGTTGCACGAGAAGATGCCCGTGAGAAGGCCAAAGAGTACTTTCCGGAGAGAGAGAACAAATATGACTGTCAATGTGAGGCGTATAAGGTAATGCCTGATGAAGAACTCTTTTACCATGAAGAAGTGACGGTGAATATCGAACCACAGGACATGCCGGGAAGGCCGCTCAGCAGGGTTCAGTGCGCGTCGTGTGGCGAATCGGTACAGGACATGAGGGAGATACGGGAGAATGGAAGGTTTCTCTGCAGGTCATGTGTGCACGGCAGGTACTATCGACTTGAAAACGCAGCTCTTAGTAAATGATATGGTGATTCCCTTGAATGATTTCACCCAGCTGTATATTGGAAATATACTGAAGGGCATTGCTACGTCTCTTGGGTGCTGGGGGAACAAAATCAGTATGGACATAGCTCCGGAAGGGCTCAATCTCTATTCTGAGGATGCCGGTGTGCAAATCAAAAAGAAGGAATTTGCCCGGGAAATTGTGGAGAGTACGGTCAAGGGAATGCTCTCCCCCCTGCAGGGTGTCGTCTGGCTTGGAAAGGTCACGATCATAACAAGAGAGTGAGATGTTTTACCTGCCGCTATGCAAAAAAGCCATAACGGAGTAATGATCTCAGGGAATCCATGACGTGAAATAACGGCGATTCAAAGGAAACAATTATGTTGTCGGTTCACGATACATACGGGAGAACAATTGATTATATGCGTATCTCGGTTACTGATCGCTGTAATCTCAGATGCATCTATTGCATGCCCTCAGGGGGAGTTCGGCACATTCCCGGAAAAGACATCCTGGAGGATGAAGAGATTGCACAAATAGTAACCAGCGCAGCACGCCTTGGCTTGAGAAAAATACGGCTCACGGGCGGTGAGCCGTTACTTCGAAAGAACCTGCCTTTCCTGATTGAATCTCTGAGTGCCATCGACGGGATCGAAGATATCGGCATTACGACCAACGGTCTCTTGCTGAAAAAATATGCTCCTGTCCTTGCCGCAGCAGGACTGAAAAGGGTCAATGTCAGCCTTGATTCGCTCCGAACCGAGAGATACCGGGAGATAACCAGAGGTGGAGATATTCGGGATGTTTTTGAAGGAATGTATGAGGCCGAGAAAGCGGGATTGCTGCCGATCAAGATCAACATGATTCCCATACGGGGAATTAATGATGCTGAAATAGAGGATTTTGCGAGGTTAACGACCTATACGCCCTATCATGTACGACTCATAGAATTCATGCCGATCACGCCGGGGAAACTCTGGGCGGAGAAACGATATGTACTGACCGGTGAAATAAAGGAGAGAGTTTCTTCGCTCGCACCGATAATGCCGGTAAAAGTGAGAAAATCAGGACCTGCACGATATTTCAGATTTGAACATGCGCCTGGGGTACTTGGATTTATCAGCCCTCTAACACACCACTTCTGCAGCTCATGCAACCGTCTCAGGATGACCTGCGACGGGAAGCTGCGGCCGTGTCTCTTTTCTGAGACAGAGGTTGATGTAAAATCTGCGATCAGAAATGGGGCTTCGGACCGGGAGATTGAACGATTGTTGAGGCGCTCTATAGAAATAAAACCGGAAGGGCATTTGCTCCTCCGTTCTGAAACATCATTCGATCATCTGAAGCCCATGTCGAGAATTGGTGGATAGATCGGGTGCTTCAAAGGGATTTCGCATGGAGATACGATCAAAGTTCTGGATCGAAATAGATCAAGAGCCCGCCTTCGGCAGGGGGCGGCGCTTCCTTCTTGAGGCTATAGACACCCATGGCTCCATAAATCAGGCAGCAAAGGAAATTAATATCTCTTACCGGAAGGCATGGAGCTATATCAAAACGATGGAGAGTCGGCTTGGCATAAAGCTTGTTGAGCGGTATGTCGGCGGGCGAAACGGGGGGGGCGCGTTTCTCACCGATGAGGCAAGGGAATTTCTGGAGAAATATAAAATAATGGAGGAAGGATTGAGGGAGATCGTTGATGAACGATTCAGGCACGTATTCCACAGGTAGGGTCAAACGGGTCCTCTGGGACATATCAGGGGCTTTCGGGGATATTGGTGTCATTGCTCCGATGGTTTTCTCCTCGGTCTTGGGATCCACTATTCCCGGGTCGGCATCGTGCGCGTGATCAGGCATGTTGGATAATGACACTCTTCACAGGAGGCGTACCCATGTGTGAAACAGGATATAATGAAAGGGAGAGAACAAGTATTAAAACAATTCCCGTAACAGAATCAATCGGGATGGTTCTTGCCCATGACGTAACAGAGATTATACCGAATGAATTCAAAGGCAGGGCGTTTAAGAAAGGCCATATCGTTAAAAAGGAGGACGTCTGCCATCTGCAGAGACTCGGAAAGGAAAAACTCTTCGTGTTAACAATCTCGGAAGAGGAGATGCACGAAGATGAAGCAGCGTATGCTCTTGCGTACGGCTTACAAGGTGAGGGAGTAGCGCTGCAGGGAGAGCCTAAGGAAGGGAAGATTAATCTTATTGCGGAGAGAGATGGCCTTCTCAAGGTAGAGAACAATGCGCTCCTTCAATTGAATATGCTTGGCGATGTGATGTGTGCCACCCTCCACTCAAATAGCTTCGTGAGAAAAGGGCAGGTAGTTGCCGGTACAAGGGCAATCCCCCTTGTTGTAAAAAAGGGGTTAATTCAAGAGGCAGCAAGAAATATGCAGGAAATCAATGGGTGTGGAGTCATCGCAGTTAAGGAGTTGAGAAGACCGAGGGCGGGAGTGGTTATAACCGGAAACGAAGTATTTTACGGCAGGATACAGGATGCCTTTGCGCCGATAATTTCTCAAAAGATCGAGGCCTACGGGGGTGAAGTCGTCGGCATATATTATGCTCCCGATGATGCTTCAGTTATTCAAGAAAGGCTCAGAGAATTGCTGGATGCGGGCGCAGACCTCCTGATAACGACGGGTGGCATGTCCGTCGATCCTGATGATGTAACACGCTTTGCGATACGAGACCTCGGCGCAGACGATATCGTCTACGGTTCTCCGGTGCTCCCGGGTGCGATGTTTCTGATAGCGTACCTTCGAAATGCGAAATGCGGAATTCGGAATTCGGAATGTACGTCGTCACACTCCGCACTCCACACTCTACACTCCGAAATTCCCATCCTCGGCATTCCCGCCTGCGGTATGTATCACCAGGTCACGATCTTCGATCGCGTTCTGCCAAGGGTCCTTGCTGGAGAGCACATCGGCAGGAAAGAGCTTGCAGCGTTGGGCCATGGGGGATTATGTCTGCACTGCGAAGAGTGCAGATATCCTGTCTGTCCCTTTGGAGCGTGAACCGAATACGAAGCGAGAATTGTACTATTGTTAATTATGGGGAGGAACATACGATGAAGCAGAAGAGATTGTTCGCCATTATCGGGATGGTTGTTGTCATGAGTACGGCGTGTGCCGCTACAAAAAAGACCGGACCTCAAGAAATACCAAGAATGACGAAGGAAGAACTCAAAGCGAATCTTGATGGTGGTAGCATTGTGATCATAGATGTTCGCATTCCAAAAGACTATGACAACAGTGATAAAAAGATTCGAGGCGCTGTTCGTGAAAATCCCATGGATGTGAGATACTGGACGGCGTATCCAAAGGATAAGACCATTGTTCTCTACTGTGCTTGACCTCGCGAGGAGACAAGTGTCCGTGTGGCACGAGAAATCAAGGAACTAGGATATAAAACGGTTTATGCTCTCAAGGGGGGATGGAACGAATGGCAGGCGTCAGGATATCCGATGGAAGAAAAGTAATATGGCGTAATTTTTTTCTCGAAAATCAATTTGCCTCATCGTAATGCTATTCAATTACCTGTGATGCTTATATGCTGAAAATAGGCACACAGGGGCATCCTTTGACACGACGGTAAGCGAGGGTTTATGCGCATGAAGGCGTTCTTATCCATAACAGGAAGTATTACGCTCGTGTTTCTTTTCTCTTTCAATAGTCTCCTCCACGGGGCTGAGAAAAGGGCGCCGCCCTTCACGTTACACGATGTTGATGGGAATACCCGGAAGCTTTCGGATTTTGCGGGCAAAGTTGTTGTTATAGATTTTTGGGCGACATGGTGCCATGAGTGTAAGGATTCTTCGCCGGAATTGGAGAGGGTATACAGGAACTATAAAGACAGAGGTGTTATCCTTTTGGGAATCAGTCTTGATGAGGGGAGGAGCGCCGTCAAGAAGGTGAAAAAATTCAGCGATAATCTTAATCTAACGTATCCAATGCTCATGGGCGATAAAAAGACCGCTCGAGCGTACGCGATACGAGGAATCCCAGCGACCTATATCCTGGACAAGAATCACATTATCGTGAAGCAATACATGGGCGCCTTATTCGGACTGGGTGATATGATATCCTCGCAGATTGAGAAACTTCTGGAATAGTTCCCGCAGGGCAGGGATTGAGAACTTCATGAATTGGAGAGTCGCGTTCCCCATAATGGATGGTCAGTGAACCATCATATACGATCAATCTCTCTCGTCACGCGATGTAGTACTTTCCAGCGCCTGTATCGCCTCTCCACGCCGGGGTTTTTTGCGGGGGCAAAGGTTTCGCCGGCGGAAACCAGTTTTTTTATGTCTTTCGCCGACCAGGTTCCCTGCTGCATGCCGGCAAGGAGCGCCGCGCCCATGGCCGAAACTTCCTTCTCCGGGCTTACGGTGATGCTCTTTAACAAGATATCAGCCTGTACCTGAATGAGGTATTCGAGGGAGGAAAGCCCTCCGGATATTGAGAACGAACGGGGCTCGATTCCCGCTTCCCGGATCGCTTCGGCGATATCCTCCATGAAAAAGGTGATGTTTTCAACGGCTCCCCGCACGATATCAGCCGAGGTGCTTTCTGTGGTGAGGCCGTGCATGGCAGTGGAGATGCCGCTCTCCCAATGAGGGGCACCGGTGCCGTTGATCCCGAGAAAGGCAACGACGTCCGTCGCCGCCTTCCAACAAAGATCGTCGACCTCTGCGTAGTCCCCGAAGAGGTGGAGCCGGTTCCGGAGCCATTCCAGTGCGTCGCCCACGGCGTTTACGCTCCCTTCGAGCAGGTAGTATTGGTCAGCGTCCGTCGAGTACTGGATCGAGGCCATCAATCCCTTTGCCGGCGCCAGTTCGCTTCCCGTGTTTACCATGAGGAAACCACCGGTGCCATAATTGATCCCGCCATCGCCTTTTTCGAGCACCCCGAGCCCGGTCATTGCCGCTTGCTGATCTCCTGCGCATGCGAGAAGAGGCGCTTTTCCCGAGGGTATCTGCACGGGACCAAAGGCATGAACCGTCGGACGAATTGCCGGGAGACGGATGCCGGAAAGGCTAAAAATCTCCATGAGTTCTTTGTCCCACTCGAGGGAAAGGATGTTCAACAACTGGGTACGGGCCGCATTTGTGTGGTCGATGACGGCACGGGGATCGCCGGTGAGACGCTGAACCAAAAAGCTGCTGAGCGTCCCGAAGACCGTTGATTCCAGCTGTGCGGCGGGAATGTTTTCCTTGAGCCAGCGGAACTTGGAAGCGGAATAGTACGGCGTAAGCGGCAGCCCCGACAAATCGAAAATGCGGGCTTCGCGGGCTGAAAGCGTGTCGAGAAAATCGACCCCCCGGGTATCGCGCCAGCTGATGAGCGGCGAGAGGGGTTCGCCCGTCGATTCATTCCAGGCCAGGCAGGATGATCTCTGGCAGGACAGTCCGACTCCCAGGACGGCCTGGCCGGCAGACGAGATCGCCTGTGCCGATTCGTTCAGGACATCCGTAACCGAGGTCAGTATCTCGATGGGGTCCTGCTCTACCTGGAGCCCCTCCCGGTATGGCGGCCCGAGGTTTTTCCGCGTTGAGAAAACGACCTGCCCTTCGGTGCCGAGTACGAGCGCCTTGGTTGAACTGCTCCCCTGGTCAATGCCGATGAAACAACCCTGTGTCATGAGAACCGCCCTCCGGATTTGAGTCGTATTGTCAAAAGTTTTGCCACAGAGCACACAGAGGACGCAGAGAACTGCTTGAAAAATAATACATTACAAACATCCTCTGTTCCCTCCCTCTCTGCGTATTCTTAAGAATCTCGTAATTACCCCGCGGCCGTACCGCGCCTCGCGGGACTGCGGGGTGTCGCGTTATCATAAGTCACGCCAGGGCGTGACTGCCGGAGGGTCTCCACCTTTTAATAATCTTTGCGTGAAGAATTTAATGGTGATTCCCTATTTCTTAATGTATTCTTTTATCTGTTCTATTTTTCTGCTTCTCTCTGCTTTTCTCTGTGTGCTCTGTGGCTAACTGTCCTTTTTTTCATGGGGCTTTTGACAGTACCATTTGAGTGTATAGCGTCTCTCCTTTGCTATTGCCATTGTATACGTTACGGCGGGGCTGGTCAAAGGATTCTTTCATCAAGCCACATGTTGGTTGAAAGATGAAGGGAAAAATGCTACTATGATCGAACTTCTTCTCAGATCTGTTCCGGCGGTACTGTAATCCACACGTGGCGGGCCGGGATGCTGCATTGCCGCTAAATCCCGCACTTCCTGCTCACGTGCTCACCGTAACGTGCTGTCTTTTGATAAGCTGCTTGCACACGAATACGATATGGATGCCCTATGCGCGTACAGAAGGTATTGGCAGAGTTACAGGATTTCTATGTTCTTGCCGTGCGATCTCTCGTCGGGATCTTCCGGAAGCCCCTGTATGTTCGCGAGACGGTGGAGCAGATGGACTACGCCGGTGCGGGCTCGTTCGTCATTGTCTTTCTGGTTTCCCTTTTTATCGGCATGGCCCTGTCTCTCTCGATCTCCACCGAGCTTGCCACGATGGGATTGAAGATGTACACCGGCAAGATTGTGGGGATCGCGATAATCAGAGAGGTCGGCCCCGTCGCGATTGCCCTCAGTTTCGCGGGTCGGGTCGGCTCAGGAATGGCCTCGGAAATAGGCTCCATGGTGCTCGGCCATCAGGTGGACATGCTGCGGGTCTTCGGCATGGACGTGGTCAAAAAGCTCGTCACGCCGCGAGTCGTGAGCGCGACCCTTATGCTGCCACTTCTTACGGTCATCGGTGATGCAGCCGCTCTCTTCGGAGGATACTATATTTCGGTCTTCGTGAGCCACCAGAGCGGCTCCTTTTACTGGAGCCAACTTGCGGCGGTCATGAGTTTTAAGAATCTATTCATAGGCCTTGCGAAGCCTTTTCTGTTCGGCTATCTCATCGCCGTGATAAGCTGCTACATGGGCCTTGCCACGCGGGGAGGGGCCCGGGGATTACGGGAGGCGACGACAGCGGCGGTCGTGCTGTCGACCATCATGATTCTTGTGGCGAACTTCATTCTTATACGTCTTCTTTTTCTTGTCCTGGGGATGGACGCATGATAGAACTCGAGAACATCAGCCTGGCGTACAACAACCACCGCGTGCTGGATGGCGTCAGCTTTACCGCGCAGTTCTGGGAGCGGCTTGCGATCCTCGGCGGAAGCGGTGAAGGCAAGACCACGATTCTCAAGATCATCCTCGGCCTGATACGACCCGATGCGGGACGGGTCGTCGTCGACGGGCAGGACATCACGGGTCTGTCGGAATCCCAACTGCGGAGCGTCCGGAGAAAATTTACCATTGTGTTTCAGGAAGGGGCGCTCTTTGATTCAATGAACGTGAAGGAAAACGTCGCGTTCTGTCTTCGGGAGCAGGGGGGGTATTCCGATGAAGAGATCGACAGGCAGGTGGAAACGCTCCTGAAACGGGTCGGCATCGAGCGGGCCATCGACCTGATGCCCGAAGAACTGAGCGGCGGCATGCAGCGCCGCGCCGCGATCGCGCGGTCCCTTGCGGCGTGCGAACCGCGGATGATGCTCTACGACGAGCCGACGACGGGGCTTGACCCGCTCACCGCAGAAAATATCTGCGGTCTCA
>Ga0209633_10004774_pt1 | contig 12109 bp, 12 predicted proteins | sample Cruoilmetagenom1_FD_187290 | JGI IMG/M metagenome (GOLD analysis project Ga0209633, IMG submission 187290) | Oil polluted marine microbial communities from Coal Oil Point, Santa Barbara, California, USA - Sample 1 (SPAdes) (version 2) | ecosystem: Environmental > Aquatic > Marine > Oil seeps ... | reverse complement strand
ATTATCTATCAAAAAAGGAATTAATGGCACTTTAAATGTTTTACGTTATTTTGATATGATTTCAGAAGATGTAGAGATTCCTGAAATGGAAAAAAGTATTGAATTGACCAATAGAAAATGGATGCGAGCAAAACATGCAGGGCTTTTCAGATCTATTGTTAAAAACGGATCAGCCATCACAAAAGGACAAACTCTAGGTTATATTATGGATACTTATGGAGAAACCAATTTTAAAATTAAAGCTCCAAGTAATGGATATATTATAGCTATCAATAATTTTCCGATTATCAATATGGGAGATGCTATTTTTCATATTGGGAAATAGACAAATTTTCCTTCGCTAAAGCTTCAGAGGATGAAAGGTTGGGTGAGAAAAAAACAAGAGAAAAAAGAATAAAATGAAGAGATTAAGCAAGAATACTTATATTTACATTTTAAGAGTGTATTAAAATTAATGTCTGAAAAACCACTACATAAATTAGATCCAAATAACTGGGCACAAAAACATGCTGACTATTTGTTTAACTATACAATAACTAGAGTTAACAATGAGGACTTGGCAAAAGATATTGTGCAAGAAACATTTTTTTCTGGCTTAAAGGCACAACATAATTATAGAGGGCAGGCATCTGAAAGAACATGGTTAATTTCTATCCTTAAACGTAAAGTTATTGATTATTATCGAAAGATAAACTCCAAAAAAGGAAAAGCAGAGGTAAAAATGGATTTTTATGAAGATGGTGAAAGAAAAGGAAGTTGGATAGAAGAAAGGGCTCCATCATCTTGGGGAAATGAGGCTGAAATGGATATTGAAAATGAAGAATTAAAAAGTGCAATTGACAGGTGTGTTGATTTTCTTCCTGAAAAATACAGAATGGTTTTTTTATTAAAAACCGTTCAAAATTATGAAACTGAAGAAATATGTAATGAGCTGGGCATTACAGCGTCTAATTTATGGGTAATTATACACAGGGCAAGACATCAATTAAGAAAATGTTTAGAAGAAAATTGGTTTGCAAAATAAAGAGAAATGAGTAATAAATTTTTTATTAATTGTGATGAGGCTACTGCTATTTGTGATAAAAGTCAGTACAAAGAAGCTACATTTTGGGAAAAGGTAAAACTTACCTATCACCTTTTTATATGTAAAAAATGTGGAACGTACTCCAAACAAAATACTGTAGTTACTAAAGTATGCAATAAACATTTGCATAAATGTGAAACTAATCATCAGTTTTCTGAACAAGAAAAAACTGAACTACAAGAAAATATTTCTAAAGAGATAGAATAAAAATCTATGAATTTCATTTCCAAAGAAATAGATGACTATGCGGTTTTACATAGTCAAGATGAACCAGAATTACTTCAACAGCTCAGTAAAGAAACCTGGCAAAAAGTTGTAGTGCCAAGAATGTTAAGCGGACATTATCAAGGTAGAATACTCTCCATACTTTCTAAACTTACTCAACCTAAATCTATTTTAGAAATTGGTACTTATACAGGTTATTCTGCATTGTGTTTGGCTGAAGGATTACACAAAAAAGGATTGTTACATACCATTGATATTAATGAAGAATTAATAGACTTTCAAAAAAAATATTTTGACAAATCGCCGTATAAAAATCAAATCAAACAGCATTTAGGAAATGCTTTAGATATTATTCCGAAGTTCAATAAAAAGTTCGATTTGGTTTTTATTGATGCCGATAAAAGTAACTATTCTAATTATTTTCATTTAATTATTGATAAAATGAATTCGGGTGGAATTATCTTATCAGATAATGTTTTGTGGAGTGGTAAAGTTGTTGAAAAATTAAATCCAAAAGATAAAGACACTAAAGCTTTGATAGCTTATAATAAGCTGTTAAAAGAAGATTTAAGAATTGAAACGGTATTATTACCTATTCGTGATGGTTTGACTATAAGCCGTGTGAAATAAAAAAAATTTGAAGACTGATGTTTGGCTTCAGTCTTAGATAATGAAATTAGTTCTCGATACAATTTTTATTAAAAAATCACTCGAACAGACATTTTAGCTTCGGTCTTCAAGCTTCAGTCTTAGACAAAACACCCCTAAAGTCCCTTCAAGGGGACAATCCTAGTATTAAAACTTATAGAAAAACATCACCTTCGTTACACCTAACAATATTATAAAATTTACACGCTCTTATATAACTCAACTCTCTGACATTTAACTTCGGTCTTCTAACTTTAATATCCTCTTACCGCTTTTAAAGCATCAATACTACCATAACCGAAATCGCCATTTTTATTTGGGTAAAAATTAGCAGATTGTTTTAAACGAAGTAACACTTGATTTCTAGACCAAGAAGGATGTTTTGCCCAAACCAAGGCAGCAATACCTGCTGTTGATGCAGTCGCTACAGACGAGCCTCCAAAATATTTTGATTGACCATCATAATATCCCAATACTGGTTGATGATGGTTGTTGCCTCTTTCCATAACAAAAGTAAAATCGATTTTATTACCTGTATGACAAACATCACATTCATCATATCCATTTTCTTCTTCAATTCCTGTAACAGCAACAGTTTCGTTCATAGTAGCGGGAAATATTACACCGTACCAATTGGTAAAACTTGTTGAGGTACCTCCAGCAGCAAATATCATTTTATCATTTGAATATGCGTATTTTATTGCATCTTTAATTTTACCGATTGACCAGATATATCCTATAGAAAGAGAAATTATTTTAACATCATTTCTTCTAGCTAATGCTTTTATAGCATTGGCTACTCCTTTTTTCTCTTGATATCCGTTAAGGATAACATCACTTGTACCTCTATAAGAGATTAAATTACATTCATATGCTACACCTACAAGTTGAGAGTTGTTATTGTTTGGAGCAGCAATTGTTGCACAAGCACTAGTGCCATGTCCACATTTATCATTTGGGCCATCGGTTTTGGTTTTCCACCATTTCCATGAATCTACGTAAGCCCCATATTTTTGGACATACCTTCCTGAATAAAAATCGTCAAATTTTGCTCCTAAATTGGCTTGATTGGGCGAAAGTCCTGTATCAACTACACCTACACCAACACCACGACCTTTACTGTAAGTCCAAGCTTGATCGATTTTGTGGGTATAATAATTCCAAGGTACACGAGCACCTGTTGATAAAGTCCCATAATCTAAACTACTAATTTTTTCTCCAGATTTATCACATCCACCAGAAGAAGCACTTTTCTGTGCTATAGCACCACTATAAACAAAACCATCTGGTTCTAAATAACGAATTTGTGGATTTTTTCTAAGTTCAATAACGGTATTTAATGTTATGACTTTAGCATCAATATAATTTAACACGTCATCATCATAAACAACAATTTCCTTTTTGCTTTTATTCAAACCATTAGAAGTTGAAATGGTATTTATAATACCTTCTTTAACAGCTGTTAATTTTTGACTTTCAGATCTAAAATTTTCATTCTCACCACCATAACCAATCGTTAAAATGTTTCCTCCATGTACAGAGGCACTCCATAATAAATGGTCACTAGCTTCATTCCAATTAAAAGAGCCTTTCTCATCTAAAGATTTTGTAATTTGTTGATTAACTTCTTCTACTGATAATACTTCTTGAATAGTAATCTCTTCAATTGGTAAGTTTTCTTCATTGTTACATGAGCTTAAAAAAGCTAAAAGTAAAATGGATGAAATAAGATAAATTTTTTTCATGTGTTAATATTTATTATTCCTTAAAGGTCACATGCTGTTCGCGATTAATCATTTCGTTAAATATGAAAATTCTAACATGCTCGTTTCATGGTTAGTTTGGTTAAAAGGTAAGTAAAAAACAGTCAGTTATAAACTATACAACAGTAGCAATCTCTCCAAAGTTAGTGAACTTTTTTTAAAAACACCAAACTGAGTCTGTAAAAAAGAGTACCAATAAGTAAGCCTAATAGCATTCCCACAAAAATATCTACAGGAAAATGGACACCCACATAAATTCTACTATAGGCAAAAAACAAAGGCCAGATAAGGAGTAATAACGGATATTTATAATATTTTCTCAACGTAAGAACCATAAATAAAGTAACTGCAAATGAAGTAGTTGAATGCCCTGAAACAAAACTAAAACTATGAGGTGTTTTTAAAACACGTATTATATTATTTATAGAAGGATCGTTATTAGGACGAAGTCTTTCAAAAAAATCTTTAATTAAATTGACAAACTGGTCTGAAAAAGTAACTAAAAGTGCTGCTACAAAAACTAAAACAAGACCTTTTTTCCATCCATAAGCCTTGAAAATTAAAAAGAAGAGTAGTAAAAATAAAGGAGTCCAACTAAATTGATTGGTTACAACCATCCAAAAAGCATCATACGTCTCAGAACCCAAAGCATTTAATTGGATAAATAACTCTTTATCGTATTTAATGATGTTTTCTAGAAATGTCAATTTATAAATTACGTTTTATTGGGCCAGTAACCTCATCAATATTGTCTTTAATATTTTCTCTGACTGTTTTGATTTCCTTTTTTATATCTGTTGCAATACTGGTATCTATCCCTTGCTTTTCAGCAGTAGCATTAATTTCTCTTTTAATATCACTAGTAGCATCTTTTATTTGACGCATACCTTTACCTAGCTCTCTAGCAATAGAAGGTATTTTATCTGCACCAAATAGCATCAATACTATGACTAGGATGACAAAAATTTCACCACCACTGATAAATAAAATAGGCATAATCATTTATTATAAAATACAAAGATAGTGGAATTTAGTATATTAGCATTGCACCAACTATTTATTATTATGAATTTCAGAAAAGCTATAAGAAATGACATCTCTTCCATTGTAAAAATGATTGCTAATGATGCTCTGGGTAAGCTAAGAGAGAATTATAAAGAGCCATTGCCAACTGTTTATTATGATGCTTTTGCAGCTATTGATAAAGACCCAAATCAAGAATTGATAGTTGTAGAAGATAAAAATTTCGAAATTATTGGAACTTTACAGTTGAGTTTTCTACAATATTTAACCTATCAAGGTGGTATTAGAGCTCAAATAGAAGCCGTACGAATTCGAGAAGATCAAAGAGGAAAAGGATTGGGGAAATTGATGTTTGAATGGGCAATTGAAAGAGCTAAACAGAAAAAAGCACATGTTTTACAATTGACTACAGATAAAAAAAGACCTGAAGCCATTCAGTTTTATGAAAAATTAGGATTTAAAGCAAGCCATGAGGGAATGAAACTTCATTTTGGGTGATTGTTGGTAAAACACCCCTAAAGTCCCCTCAAGGGGACAACCTTATCATTAATATTTTATAAAAACTAAGGTTCTTTTTAGTTTATTAATATCATTCTATAGATGTTGGTTAATTCAAACAAATGTCCCCTTGAGGGGACTTTAGGGGTGTATTTTACTTCATTGCAATGATTTTAAGCCCTTCCTTTTGAGAAGTTCTGAGACTTCTAGTATGATAAGTTCCTACTTCTTCACCAACATTCGCTTAATCTCATTCAGTTTCATCAAAGCTTCAATCGGTGTAAGTGTATCAATGTTTACAGCTAGAATTTCTTCTTTGATATCTTCTAATAAAGGATCATCAAGCTTAAAAAAGCTGAGTTGTACATCTTCTTCAGTGGCTTGTTTTAATTTATTTTTGATATCTTCTGATGAGTGACTTTGTTCTAATTTTTTCAACATTTTATTGGCTCTGTGAATTACAGACGTTGGCATGCCAGCTAATTTAGCCACATGAATTCCGAAACTATGCTCACTACCACCAGGGACTAACTTTCGTAGAAAAATCACATTGTCTTTAAGTTCTTTAATAGAAACGTTGAAGTTTTTAATACGTTCAAAAGTTTCAGTCATATCATTCAATTCATGGTAATGTGTAGCAAATAGTGTTTTTGCTTTTGAAGGATGTTCATGTAAATATTCAGCTATCGCCCAAGCAATAGAAATACCATCATAAGTACTTGTACCACGACCAATTTCATCTAGCAACACCAAACTACGTTCAGAAATATTATTTAAAATATTGGCAGTTTCATTCATTTCTACCATAAAAGTAGATTCGCCCATAGAGATATTATCACTGGCACCAACTCGAGTAAAAATTTTATCAACCACACCAATTCTAACTTGTTGGGCAGGCACATAACTTCCCATTTGAGCGAGTAAGACAATGAGTGCAGTTTGCCGTAAAATAGCCGATTTACCACTCATGTTTGGCCCTGTAATCATAATGATTTGTTGCTGATTTCTATTCAATACTAGATCATTAGCAATATATTCTTCACCGATAGGCAGTTGTTTTTCTATTACAGGATGACGCCCGTTTTTAATCTCTAAATCAGTACTATTATCTAGCAGAGGTCTTATATAATTATTGTCTTTTGCGGTTTGTGCAAAAGAACACAAACAATCTAATTTAGCAACTTGTTGAGCATTTTCTTGAACTTGTTTGATGTGGTTAATCATAAAATGCAACAAGTCTGCAAATAGTTGCTGTTCTATTTTAGCAATTTTTTCTTCGGCTCCTAAAATTTTGGTTTCGTATTCTTTAAGCTCTTCAGTGATATAACGTTCTGCACTGACAAGTGTCTGCTTTCGAATCCACTCTTCAGGCACTTTATCTTTATGTGTATTTCTAACCTCAATATAATAGCCAAAAACGTTATTAAAAGCAATTTTTAAACTGGTAATGCCTGTGCTTTCTGTTTCACGTTTCAGCACGTTGTCTAAATATGTTTTACCAGAGGATGATATGGCTCTTAACTCATCTAATTCAGTTGAAACACCATGTGCAATAGCATTTCCTTTATTAATATTCACCGGAGCACTATCATTGACAGTTTTTACTATTTTTTCAATGAGTTCTTTACAAGTGTGAATACTTTTACCCAAACTTTGTAATGATTTATCTTTGCTTTTTTGAGCAGCTTCTTTTATAGGTAATATTGCTTTTAAAGAATCTTTTAATAAGACCACTTCACGCGGATTAATCTTACCTGTTGCAACTTTAGAAATCAACCGTTCTATATCGCTAATTTGTTTGATTTGATATGTAATTCCATCATAAAAATCATCGTTATCTATTAAATGTTTTACAATTTCGTGACGTTTTTGAATTTGTTTTAAATTCTTTAGCGGTAAAGCTAACCAGCGTTTGAGAAGCCTTCCGCCCATAGGCGAAAGTGTTCTATCAATTACGTCTAATAAAGTAACTGCTTCGGGTTGTGTAGAAAAATACAATTCTAAATTACGGACGGTAAACCTGTCCATCCACACATAATGATCTTCTTCCACACGTTTTATGGTCGAAATATGATCTAATTTTTTATGTTGTGTTTCTGATAAATAGTATAATATCGTTCCAGCAGAGATGATTCCATGTTGTAAGTCTTCAATACCAAATCCTTTTAATGAATTTATTTTAAAATGATTGGTGAGTGTTTCAAGTGCATAATCTTGTTGAAAAACCCAATCATCTAAATAAAATGTATAATAATTTTCTCCAAAAAGTTCTTTGAAATTGGTTTTGTATTGTTTTTGGACTAATACTTCACTCGGATTAAAATTTTGCAACAATTTATCGATGTACTCCTCATTACCCTCAGCGATTAAAAACTCACCAGTGGAAACATCTAAAAAAGAAATCCCTAATTGTTTTTTACTAAAATGGATGGCTGCTAAAAAATTATTAGTTTTAGACTGTAAAACCTCATCATTTAAGGAGACACCAGGGGTAATTAATTCAGTAACACCTCGTTTTACTATCGTTTTTGTCATTTTAGGATCTTCCAACTGATCGCAAATGGCAACACGCATTCCTGCTTTTACTAATTTAGGTAAATAAGTATTTAATGAATGATGTGGGAAACCTGCCAAGGCAGTTTCACTTTCACTACCAGCACCACGTTTGGTTAATACAATACCTAAAACACCTGCAGCTTTGACAGCATCTTCACCAAAAGTTTCATAAAAATCACCTACTCTAAACAACAACATCGCATCAGGATATTTACCCTTGATGGTATTGTATTGTTTCATTAAAGGAGTTACTTTTTTTGGTTTAGTTTTGGCCAATTTTAATTATTTTTTATGGTGTTAATATAGTACAATTCAGAATATTGCAAATATAGGTTTTAAAGAGAAAACAGGTTTTATTATTCTAAAGGAATTTTATTTAAGTTATTCCAACTGATTAGGTTTCCATTGAGTAATTTATCATCGTCATCACCATTATAAATTAGGTAAGCATTCTCTGTTTTACTTTTCGATAATTTATTCCAGTAATTTAAATTTTTAAAAAATTCTTTATTATATGTTTTACTAGATTTTATTTCTATGGGTATAAGTTTTTCAGCAGTTTCAATAATACAATCTATTTCTTTTCCATGGTTATCTCTCCAAAAATAAAAATTAGGTATTTGTGTATTATTTAATTTAGATTTTAATAGTTCGGTTAAAATAAAATTTTCAAATAGATTACCTCTCATATGATGTAATTCTAACTGTTCAACCGATTTTATTCGCAACAAATTACAAGCCAACCCTGTGTCATAAAAATAAATTTTAGGTCTTTTTACCAAGCGTTTATTAAAGTTTTTATGATGAGGTTGTAGTAAATATATGATATAACTCGCTTCTAATATTGACAACCAACTTTTTATTGTGTTTAGTGTTACACCCGTATCTGTTGCCAATGAATCTAAATTTATAATTTGACCTATCCTACCTGCACATAATTGTAAAAACTTATTAAAAGTGCTTAAATTTCCAATGTTTTTTATTGTTCTTACATCTCGTTCAACATAGGTTTGAATATAATCTGAATAAAAAATTTCAACAGGAATGTTTTTATCGTAAAGTCTAGGGTAAGATCCTTTAAAAATATAATCAAAACTATTTCTTACTTTAAATTTTGTTGGTTTTAATTCTTCTAAAGAAAAAGGTAAGAGTTTTAATACTGCTGTTCTACCTGCTAAAGTTTGAGTTACTTTGTCAAGCAGTAAAAAGTTTTGAGAACCTAATAGGATAAACTTTATGTCGTTATTATCATCAACAATACCTTGAATAAATGAAAATAATTCTGGTACATTTTGAATTTCATCTAATATAACTCCTTTTGGGAATTTAGATAGAAACCCTTTAGGATCTTCTTGTGCTCTTTCTTTTACATCAGGTGTTTCTAACAATACATAGGGTAATTTTGAAAAAACTTTTTTTATCAATGTTGTTTTTCCCGATTGTCTTGGCCCAGTAACTGTAATAACTGGATAATATGCCGATATTTCTAGTAGTTTTTGTTGTAAAAGACGATGTATCATAATACAAATATAATTAATTGTTGTACAAAATTGCAATTCAATTGCAATTTTGTACAATAATTTTAAAATTAAAACATTTTTCTTATTAATCAAAATTTTCTTTTTACTTTGTTATCAATGTTAAATTGGTATAAGATGCGAAAATTAAAAAATAGCGAATTAGAAAGATTGTCTATAGAAACTTTTAAAACGGCAAAAAAAACGCCATTAATAGTTATCTTAGATAATATTAGGAGTTTAAATAATATAGGTTCAGTTTTTAGAACGAGTGATGCTTTTTTGATTGAAAAGATTTATTTGTGTGGTATTACAGCAAAACCACCGCATAAAGACATCCATAAAACCGCTTTAGGATCAACAGATTCTGTCGATTGGGAGTATGTTGAAGATACACTTATATTAATTGAGAGATTGAAAAATGAAAAGGTAAAAATCGCTTCAATTGAACAAGCTGAAAACAGTGTTGAATTGCAAAATTTTAATCCTATTCAAGAAGAAAAACTAGCAGTAGTGTTTGGTAATGAAGTGAAAGGCGTACAACAAGAAGTAGTTTCAGCATCTGATTATTGTATTGAAATTCCGCAATATGGCACTAAACATTCTTTAAATATTTCAGTAAGTTGTGGAGTCGTTTTGTGGGATTTATTTTCTAAATTGAAATGTTGAACGAACTCAGGTCTTAAAATGTCTTAAATTTTTACATTTGTCATTATGGAAAATTTACAATTATTTCTAAAACTAGCTTTTGACCACGTGTTAGATTGGAAAGCCTATGATCATATTCTTTTTTTTATAGTTTTGACTGTTGTTTATAGTTTTAAAGATTGGAAAAAAATTTTGTGGCTAATTACACTTTTTACTATTGGTCACACAACTACTTTAGCGTTGGCAACTTATGATTTGGTAGTTATTGATGTTAAAATCATAGAATTTCTGATTCCACTTACTATTTTTATTACAGCATTTATCAATTTGATCACCGTTAAGAAAAAGAATTTTCATCAATCAACTATAAATTTATTTTTTGCCTTCTTTTTCGGATTAATACACGGTTTGGGCTTATCAGGATTTTTAAAAATGGTATTGATTGATTCAGAGAATAAATTATTACCCATACTAGAATTTGCTTTGGGTGTTGAACTTGCACAAATTGGTGTTGTATTATTGATTTTAGTTACTGGGTTTATAGCTATTAAAGGATTGAAAATTTCAAAAAGAGATTGGGTTTTAATAATATCATCCATAGTAATAGGCATTGTAATACCAATGCTTATTGAGCGTAAAATTTGGTAATAATTTAACAAAAATCCCAGTTTTTTATCGGTAATTTGCTGTTAATTGATAAATGATTAAAACCGAGAATAAGAATTTTCAAGTTTTATACGTTATATATATTCAATGACTGAAAAAAAACAACGTAGATATGATACTGCTTATTTAAAAATGGCAATGGAATGGGCAAAATTATCCCATTGTAAACGAAAACAAGTAGGTGCTTTAATTGTTAAAGGTAATATGATTATTTCAGATGGCTTTAACGGGACTCCTTCAGGTTTTGAAAATTGTTGTGAAGATGACAATAATGATACCAAATGGTACGTATTACATGCTGAAGCAAATGCAATATTAAAAGTTGCAGCATCAACACAGTCTTGTAAAGGTTCAACATTATACATTACGTTATCGCCATGTAAAGAGTGTAGTAAACTCATCCACCAAGCAGGGATCAAGCGTTTGGTATATGGCAAAGAATATAAAGATAATTCAGGCTTATTATTTTTAGAAAAAGCTGGTGTAGAATTGGTTTGTTTAAATAGTAACAATGACTAAAAACAAAATATATTTTCCTTTATTCCTATCATTAGCAGTTGTCTTTGGGATTTTTATTGGCAGTATGCTCAATTATCCAAAAAGGAATTCTTTATCCTTTTTTAAAGGAAACCCACAAGAAGTCAAGATTAAAAAATTGATGGACTTTATTCAGTATGATTATGTTGATAAAGTAGATACTGACAGTTTATTAGATGGTACCATACGTCAAATTTTAAGCAAATTAGATCCGCATTCTGTTTATATTCCAGTAAGTGAACATGACGCTATTGCTGAATCTATGAATGGTGAATTTGTAGGAGTTGGTATTCGTTTTAGAATGTTCAAAGATTCTTTAACTGTAATAAGTGTTGTAAAAAATGGACCTAGCGACAAGGTTGGTATTAAAGCAGGAGATCGGATTTTAATTGCTGATAAAGACACCTTATATGGCAAAAATTTGGGAAGTGATTATATTATTAAAAAACTGAAAGGAAAGCCCAATACAAAAGTTGAACTACAAATTTACAGAAAAACTAAAGATACATTACTAGATTTCACATTGAAAAGAGGTAGAATTCCTTTAATAAGTGTACAAAGTCATTATATGATGAATGATAGTTTGGGCTATATTAAAATTGACAAATTTGCAAACACTACTTATGATGAATTTAAAACTGCATTAACTGATTTGCAACAGCAAAACATGAAACGCTTGGTTTTAGATTTAAGAGGAAACCCTGGAGGATATTTAGGTATTGCCACACAAATCATAGATGAATTTTTAGAAAAAGATAAGTTGATTGTATTTACTAAAAATAATGGCGGTAAAATTGATAAGAGTTTTGCCACATCAAAAGGAAGTTTTGAAAACGGTCAATTGTATGTGTTGATTGATGAAAACTCTGCTTCAGCGAGTGAAATTGTTGCAGGTGCTTTACAAGATAATGATAAAGGAATTATTGTGGGTCGACGTTCATTTG
>Ga0209633_10004773_pt1 | contig 12109 bp, 9 predicted proteins | sample Cruoilmetagenom1_FD_187290 | JGI IMG/M metagenome (GOLD analysis project Ga0209633, IMG submission 187290) | Oil polluted marine microbial communities from Coal Oil Point, Santa Barbara, California, USA - Sample 1 (SPAdes) (version 2) | ecosystem: Environmental > Aquatic > Marine > Oil seeps ... | reverse complement strand
GCGGTAAAAGAGGTGCCCGTCGATGCTGGCTGTGCGGGTGAAAACCCGGCTCCAACGTGGCCGAACCGTGTGGTTGTGATAATAGGTCGCGCCCACAGTCAGGTTGCGCGGCGCACCATCCAGCAAAACGCGGGCAATTTTGCCAACATTGCGGTAGGCGGATGGTTCGTGGATGTTTTCAGGGTTGCCATCACATGTGTATGAAAACTGACAACGGTTCAATTTGCCAGTGCCTTGGTTAACAACCGCACAGACTGACCCTGGGAACTTGCTTGATTTGACGCGATTCAAAATCACTTCGGCAACGGCAAACTGCCCCTTGACGCTTTCGCCGCGGGCTTCGAAATACAATGCCTCTGACAAACAACGCCAGTCGGCCCCGCCCGTTGCGGCGGGCTGGTTGGCAACCCATTTGCGGGTGTAGCTTATGGCCGGGATAGAAACATGGTTTTCGCCACGTGCCGCAGGGCGCAAGCTGACAGACGGCGCAGATGAAATCACCCGCATCCGCTCAACACTCAGGCGGCTTAGGGCGTAACGCTCGTGGCTAAGCAGGCGAGTCAATCCGCTGCTCAGCGCGATTTCGTCAGGCTGCACGGTTGGGTCAGTCGAGGTGCTGACGGTAACATCAGCCACAGCAACACCAACGGAACCTGCCATAGCAAGCACGAACATCCAGACCGAAGTCTGTAGTTTAACCAAACTAGAATGCATAACTTCCCCAAATCTCTACTGTTTACACAGAGATCGAGCCCCCAGGCTGCGACCAAGGCAGGTCATACCCCAGTAAAAGCACCGAGTCCAGCCCACGTGACAATTTGGCAACAGGTTGGGCGTGCGGGTGCGTTTGTTCCCGATTTGGAAACGATCATTTGAATCAATTTTTCATCGTATCGTTTTGTTAATAAATAATAATTTATGAAATTGTGTTTTCGATGGCTAATTGCGCAGCTGCCAAGCGCGCCACTGGCAGACGAAATGGCGAACAAGAAACATAGTCGAATCCGGCGCTGCGACAAAATGCGATTGATTCGGGGTTGCCGCCGTGTTCACCGCAAATGGATAAAACCACGTCTTTTCGGGTGCTTCGCCCGCGCTCTGCACCTATGGTCAACAATTCGCCCACGCCTTCGGTGTCCAGCATGTGGAATGGATCCTCGGGGTAAACGCCTTGCTGGACGTAGTCCGACATGAAGCGGCCCGCGTCATCGCGTGACAACCCATAGGTCATTTGGGTCAGGTCATTGGTGCCGAAACTTAAGAAGGCGGCGGTCTGGGCTATGTCACCAGAGCGCAGTGCGGCGCGCGGTGTTTCGACCATCACGCCGAGCTTGTAATCAAAGTCCTGCCCATGCTCGACGCGCACCGCAGCCGCGACGGCGTCCACTTGGGATTTGACCAATTCGACCTCAAGCGTGGCGCTGACCAACGGGATCATGATTTCGGGCACCACTGGGGTGTCTTTTGTGCTGGCCTTGATTGTTGCTTCGAAAATGGCGCGGGCTTGCATGGCATATATTTCGGGCACAGTGATGCCCAAACGCACACCGCGCATTCCCAGCATTGGATTATATTCACGCAGGGCATCGACGCGCCGCGTCACATCGGACACCGGCAGGTCCAGCGCCTCGGCCAAGGCGCGTTGGCCTTCGCGGTTTGCAGGCAGGAATTCGTGCAGGGGCGGGTCCAACAGGCGGATGCAGACGGGCTTGCCCTGCATGATCTCGAACAATTCAACGAAATCTTCGCGTTGCATGGGCAGCAGTTGCCCCAAGGCCTCGGCGCGATCCTGTGAAGTGTCGGCAAAGATCATTTCGCGCATCACCGTTAGGCGGTCTTGCTCAAAGAACATGTGTTCTGTGCGGCAAAGGCCGATACCCTGGGCCTCGAACTCGCGGGCTATCCGGGCATCGGCAGGCGTGTCGGCATTGGCGCGAATGCCAATGTCGCATGCCTCGGCGGCCCATTTCATCAAGGTGGCAAATGCCCCGTCCAAGGCGGGCTCAAGCATTGCAGGTGCGCCCACCAAGGCTTGGCCTGAAGTGCCATCAATGGTGATCGTGTCGCCGGCGGTAAACTGGCGGCCATCCTCGCCGGTCAGGGTCTTTTCGCGGGTGTCGAGCGTCATCCCCATTGCACCAACCACGCAGGGCAAACCAATGCCACGCGCGATCACGGCCGCATGGCTGGTCATGCCACCTTTTACAGTCAAAACAGCTGCTGCGGCATGCATGCCGCGCACATCCTCGGGCGTGGTTTCGCGGCGTACCAAAATACAAGCCTCGCCACGGGCTGCACTGGCCTGGGCCTCGTTGGCGGTAAAGACAATGCGTCCGCTGGCGGCCCCCGGGCTGGCAGCGATGCCTTGCTGGAACATGTCGCGCTTGCCGTCTGGATCAATTTGCGGGTGCATCAGCTCACTCAACGCCCGTGGCTCAATGCGCATCAAGGCCTCTTGCTGGGTTATGATCCCGTCTTCGGCCAAGGCGACGGCAATGCGCACAGCCGCACGGGGGCGGCGTGGGATGCGCACGGCGTCCAGAATGCTAAGGCAATTATTGGTGATGGTGAACTCAATCTGCATTTCCTCGCGCAGACGTTCACGGATCACATTGCCAAACCCGATCAGGGTTGCAATGCAGTCCGGACAGATATCCTCAAGCGCGGGACCACGGTCATCATGGGTGAGGTAGACTGCGGCCGGATCGCCCAACAGCGCATCACGCCCTTGGCTTTGACTAAGATAGCGGCCTTTTGTTTTGGCCAATCCGGTTAAGGCGTCAACGAACTGGATCACACCAGAGCCACATTCACCGACCCCAACCCCCAAAGCCATTTCTTGCACAATCAACCCTAGACCTGCATCCGCAGGCGCGCCCTTGGCTTGCCGCAGCAAGCGCGCTGTGGTGCCAAGCCAGGCCCGCGCCATCGAGCGCAGCACGGCCCCCAGTTGAACGGCGGGGTCCTGCGGAAATTCCGCGTCGGTTTCATCACTATAGGCGCGCAACATATCTTGCAGCGCCTCATTTGTTGGGCTCTCGGGCAGGTTGAACATATCAGGGTCCAACCGTGCCACATGCACCGCAAAGGAGCGTATAAACCGTAAATAAAGCGCATTGGCAGCGGCCTCGCCCAGCTCATTTGACAGAGCCTTGTGGCGTTTCGCGTTCATGCCGATGTTCAGGATCGCGCCGGGGCCACCCCAGTCGGGGTCTTCCGAGCTCGGGCGCACAGAAACCAGGGCCGCGTCGCCAAAGGCTTGCATCATGGCTTCGGTTCTGGCCGATTCTCCGGCCGCGATGCCATGCACGGCTTCAAACGACAGGGCGAGGGTTTTGGGCACCGGCATTTCCAGCCGGATCAGGCGTTGCAGGCATTTTGCTCTGCCGCCGTGGGTTTTTACCCCGATCGGGGCCGTTTGAGTGATTTCGGTAAAACCCATTGTGCTGGCCTATTTTTTGCACAGCAGAAGTTTTCCACTGTTCAACAGCACCTTAGCGGCTGCGGGCTGGGGAGTAAAAAGATTCTATGGCCGCGGCGCAGGGTTGTGCTGAAAAAGAAACGATCAGGGGGATCGTTTCCAGCTAAAACGGGTGCAGCCCAGGGAACAATGATGGGAAGGCTAACCCTCGAGTTTGGAGATATCTGCGACCGAGCTGCATGTTGTGCGGATTTGCGAGAGCAGGTTTAAGCGGTTGCGGCGCACGGTGGTGTTGTCGGTGTTGACCTGAACCTTATCAAAAAATGCGTCGATCGGCGCCCGCAGTGTGGCCATGGCAGACATTGCGGTTGCGAAGTCTTCGGCATCGACGGCAGGGGCGATTTTGGCCTCGGCGGCCGCCAATGCTTTGAACAAGTCGCGTTCCTCGTCGGTTTCGGCGAATTTGGCGTCCGCCCCGTAGGAATACTCGACCCCGTCTTTCTTTTCTTCAGCCGTTAGGATGTTGGAGGCGCGTTTGACGCCTTGCAGCAGGTTTTCCCCGTCGTCGGTGGCCATGAAGGCTTGCAGCGCTTCGGCGCGTTTGACCAGTAAGGTCAGGTCGTCGTTGCCGGGCATCGCGAGGCAGGCGTCGATCACGTCATGGGTGATGCCACGGTCTTTTAGGTAGACCTTTAGCCGGTCATGGAAAAACGCCAACAGGTTGGACGACATGTCGGGCAATCCGGTTTCCAGTTCGCGCACGGCCTTTGGGGCCTCGCCATCAAAGCGTTCCAAAACCTCGCGGATTGCGGCCCCGAATACGCCGTGGTCGCCGATTTCATCCAGCATGTCCTGCAACATCGCGTCGCCGCCAGCTTGAAGATTGTGGCGCAGCAGTTGTGAATCCACATAACGGTCAAGGCGCAAGCGCACGTTATTGTCCAGCACCAGCCGGATCACCCCAAGGGCTGCACGGCGCAACGCGAAGGGATCTTTGGAGCCCGTCGGCTTTTCATCAATTGACCAAAAGCCTGTCAGCGTGTCGATTTTGTCGGCCAGCGCAACGGCGACGGAGGTTGGCTCACTTGGGACATCGTCCGAAGGGCCGAGCGGCGAGTAATGTTGCTCGCAAGCGTTGGCAACACCTTGTGGCAGTTCGGCAGCTTGGGCGTAGTAGCGCCCCATCAACCCTTGCAATTCAGGAAATTCATAGACCATTTCGCTGGACAGATCAGCCTTGGCGATTTGGGCGGCCTGAACGGCCAATTTGGGCTTCGCGCCGACGGGTTTGGCCAATTCGCGGGCCAGATCGGCAATGCGTCTGATACGGTCCGCTTGGGTGCCCAACTTGTTATGAAAGGTGACGTTGTCGAGTTTCGCAGCCATATCCGTCAATGGCACGCGCAGGTCATTCTCCCAAAAGAATTTGGCGTCTGACAGGCGCGCAAACAGCACCTTTTGATTGCCGGCGAGAATGGTTTTGCCGCCATCCGTGGTTTCGCGGTTGGCCACGGTGATAAATTTTTCAATCCGACCGGTTTTGGGATTTTTCACACTAAAGAATTTCTGGTGCTCGCGCATCGAGGTTTGCAACACTTCGATTGGCAGACCCATGAAATCTTCGGCGATTTCGCCCATCAGTACGACAGGCCATTCCACCAGTCCAGAGACTTCGGCCAGCAGGGCGGCGTCCTCAACCACTTCAAGACCTTGCGCAAAGGCTTGATTGGTGGCGTCGGCCCAGATGTGATCGGCACGATCTGTGGCGCTAAGGATCACATGGGCTGTTTTCAACTTGGTGGCGTAGTCCTCAAATGAGGTGACGGCAAAGGCGTCCTGCCCCATGAAACGGTGACCTTCGGTGCGGTCCCCTGCCGCGATCCCATCAATGTCGAGTGGCACGATGGAGGTGCCAGCCTCGTCATTTAGAATACAGATAATTGAGTGCAGCGGGCGGACCCAGCGCAAAGAATCACTGCCCCAGCGCATGGATTTCGGCCAAGGGAAGTTGCGGATGGTTTTTTCCAGCACCTGCGCGATGATATCAGCAGCCGGGCGGCCCGGCTTTTCGATGCAGGCAAAATAAACCTGCCCCTTTTTTTCGTCTCGGACTTCGAGGTCGTCACGGGACACACCTGCGCCGCGCAAGAAGCCTTCGATGGCTTTTTCGGGGGCATCGACGCGCGGGCCTTTACGCTCTTCGCGAGTGGTGGGCGAATGCGCCAACACACCATCCACCGACAGGGTCAGGCGGCGTGGTGTGGAAAACGCACCCGCAGAAGCATAGGTCAGGCCAGCCTCGACCAAACCGTCCGTCACCAGACGTTTCAGATCAGCCGCCGCACGGGTTTGCATACGAGCAGGAATTTCTTCGCTAAACAGTTCGATCAGAAGGTCAGGCATGGGGGTTATTCCGCAAATTTTTCATTGAGTTGGTGCCAGATAAAGGCGCGTCCATCAGGGTAGACCGCTACAACGCGGTCGACACCGTTTGACACATCGGCCTTGGCTAGAAACGGCAAGGCAACGCCAGCTTCAATGTCTGCCCCAATGACTTTGGCGTCATAGCAGGCAAACCACGTTGGGCCGTTTAGGGGGACGGCCTTGTCATAGGACACATAGGTTTCCGACAGCAGTGCTTGCGACATCGGGGTGGTGAAACAGCCGCGAAACCGGATTGGGGATGACTCGCTGTCGATCCCTTCAAAACCGTCTGCGATGATCTCTTCGGGCTCACCCGACACGATTGAGGTCAGTTCGACCACTTCGGTGTTTTGCTCGATCTCATCATAAAACGCAAAGTTCTGCATGTAATAGAGCATGACGCCCGCGATCAATGCTACAACCAAAAGACCCACTCCTATCAGCTTGCCACCGCTCATTGCGCAGCCCATCCGCCAGCGTCTGTTTCCACAAAGGCATCAGCGCATTTTTTGGTCAGGGCGCGGACGCGGCCAATATAGGCTTGGCGTTCGGTCACGGAAATGACGCCGCGCGCGTCCAACAGGTTAAACAGATGGCTGGCCTTGATCGCCTGATCATAGGCCGGATGCACCATAACGATGCGCGTGCCGGTTTTGGGGTCCTCATAGGGATGCTCCAAAATATCGGCGCAGGCGACCTCGGCTTCTTCAAATTGTTTCAGCAACACATCTGTGTTGGCGATGTCGAAATTCCAGCGCGAGTATTCTTGCTCGGTCTGTTTAAACACATCGGCGTATTTCAGCGGAATGATCGCGTCGGGGTCGTTATACGGCATGTCCATGACGTGATCGACGCCCAGAACATACATCGCAAGGCGCTCTAACCCATAGGTCAATTCACCCGACACCGGATGGCAATCATGGCCGCCAACCTGTTGGAAATAGGTGAACTGGCTGACTTCCATACCGTCGCACCAAACCTCCCAGCCCAAACCCCATGCGCCAAGGGTGGGCGATTCCCAATCATCCTCGACAAAGCGGATATCATGCAGGTCCATATCGACACCAATGGCTTGCAGGCTGCCCAAATACAACGCCTGAAGGTCCGGCGGCGAGGGTTTGATCAGCACTTGATATTGGTAGTAATGCTGCAAGCGGTTCGGGTTTTCGCCATAGCGCCCATCGGTTGGGCGGCGCGAGGGTTGAACATAAGCAGCCGCCCAAGGTTTGGTCCCCAAAGAGCGCAGGGTTGTGGCGGGGTGAAAGGTGCCCGCGCCGACCTCCATGTCATAGGGTTGCAAGACGGCACACCCCTTGGCCGCCCAATAGGACTGAAGACGCAGGATGATTTCCTGAAAGCTGCGGGGTTTGTCGGTCATCATGGCCTCGGGGTTGTTGGCGGGTTGGTTTCAAATAGGCAATGTGGCGGGGGGGGTCAATTGCCTGCCTTTTTATCTTTCGCTTCCAAACGCGTTCGAGCCGCTTTTAGCACAGAATCTTCAAACCGCACATGGTGGCGTAACACGACCGCCTCAGCACTCATATCCATCATGTTCCTATCTCGCAGCAAAAAAAGCCTTCCGATGGGGTCGAAGACATCGCTAGGTCCTCTAAAGTTTGCCTAACACCTACTCGTTTGATCTTCTGACGGGTGCGCGCCAATCGAATTGTTTTTCCCCTTTCATCTGATAGTGCGAATTCGAGAGCTGTTATGCTTTTCCAAAAATCCAATACGAGCGAGTCGTTTGGCTCGCCGTGATTGGTCAGAGCATTTACTTCCACCAAGCGCTTAACAGCGGCAGATTCCACATTTTGGGCTTGTTCACGCCTGGCATTCACAATCCATTTATGCAGTTTGGTTAGGTCGCCTTCATTCTCGATAATTTTGATGATTCTCTTATGATTCAACATTTTTCAAATTCCTTTTTAATAAACACACCAATCCGCGCAACCTCATCCACCAACAGCGCCATGTCGCTGTCTTGCGTGCGGTGGTTTGTGATGTTCACGCGAATTGCCACCTGCCCGTCCAAAGTGGTGACCGAGGGGGCGGCGATGCCGCTTGTTTGCAACTGCATGACAATCTCGCCATTCACCGCGTCATTGTCGCCGTATCGGAAACAAACCACGCTGCTGGCAACGGGGGCTAGTAGGGTCAGGTCGGGGTGCGTTGTGACGAGGTCGGCAAGCAATTGGGCTTGGGCGCAGTTTTTGGATATCATCGTGCCCAGCGTTTGGGTGCCGTGCGTCGCGATTTGGGTCCAGATTTTCAAGGCGCGAAAGCCCCGCGACAATTCGGGGCCGTATTCCACAGGCCATGGATTGCCCGCCGCCAAGCCGCGCTCGGTCGCTTGCAGGTACTCCGGTCGGCTGGAAAAGGCGGCCAAATGCGCCGCCCCGTCACGGACCAAAACAAAGCCCGCGTCATAGTTCACGTGCATCCATTTGTGGAAATCAAAAGCCAGCGAATCCGCCCGTGTGATGCCTTTCAAACGTGGCTGCAAAGTTTCAGACAAGACCCCAGCCGCGCCGAACGCGCCGTCGATATGCAGCCACAAGTCTTGCACCGCGGCCAGATCGGCCAAGCCGTCCAGATCGTCAAATGCGCCAACGTTGACGCTGCCTGCGGTGCCGACGATAAGGAAGGGCCGATGCCCTGCTGCGCGATCCTTTGCAATCATCTCTGCGAGCGTATCAACGTCCATTTCATAGGCTATGCTCACAGGTACAGAGCGCAGAGCATCCGCCCCAAGCCCCAGCAAATCAAAGGCCCGCGCCACGCAATTATGCGCTTGACTGGAGGCATATCCAACCAGCCGCGCGCCATCGACGCCATCCTTGCGTGCCGCGCCTCCAAGCGCTTCATCCCGCGCCACTTTGAGCGCAATGATGGTCGCCATCGAGGTGCCAGACACCACCAAGCCGCTGGCGTCAGCGGGAAAACCGAACATCTCGCGCACCCAAGCGACAACCTGTTTTTCCACATAGATCGCGCCGTGGTCCCGCCCGCCCAAGTTGGCGTTCATCGCGGCCGCCGTGATGTCAGCGATCATGCCCGCAGGTGTCCCTGCCCCATGCACCCAACCAAAGAAGCGTGGATGGGTGTTGCCAACCCCGTAGGGCAACAAGTCTTGCAATTGTTGCTGCACCGCGCCGATCTCGGCGCCCTGCACTGGCAATGGGACCTGCAACATCTGTTTCATCGCGTCGGGCATGGCCTGCCAGACCGGCCCCTCGGTGGCACCTTGCATTTTGTCCAAGGCCGCGTCCAACATTGCATGGGCAGTTTGGCGAAATTCCGGCCAGTTGTCGGGGTCAAGCGTATCGGTCATCACGGCCTCCTGTTCAGCAACTTCACCTAACATGAAACGCATAGCATAGGTAGCCGCCGCGCCATCCCTTGGGTTTGAGGCAAAAATGGGGTGCAAATCTCAATTCTTGTCGCTACTTAAGTGGAAATGATTCCGCACCAGAATTTCTTTGTGCACTTGAGGGGTAATATGAAACAATTTTTCGTTTGGGTATTTTTGGCATTTTTCGCGGTCTTGTCAGGACCGGCAGACGCACAGCAGGCGTCGTGGATTCAGATCGAGGCACAACCAAGCCTGCGCCAAGGTCAGGCCCGCGCCCGCGCATATGCTGGTGTTTTTGAAAATGTGAACGGGTTTTCTATTGGTTCTGGCTGGTACGCCATTGCGTTGGGCCCTTTCACAACGGATGCAGCCGAAGCGCATCGTGTTCAACTGCGCCAGGAAAACCTGATCCCGCGCGATAGCTTCGTGGTGGATGGAGCAGCGTTTCGTCAGCAGTTTTGGCCGGTTGGCGCTGATACGCGCAGTCAAACACCCACACCTGCCCCTGTCGAAACCACTCAAACGCCTGATACAACACCCGAAGTTGCCGTGGTGGAAACCCCCGTCGCACCGCCCCCACCTGTTGACGAAACCCCACGCGAGGCCCGCAAGTCCGAGGCCCTGCTGGACCGAGATGAGCGCAAGTTATTGCAGACCGCATTGCAATGGGAAGGCTTTTACAATTCAGCCATTGATGGTGCCTTTGGGCGCGGCACACGCGGTGCGATGGCGGCCTATCAGGCCGCGTTGGGTTATGATGAAACCGGCGTTCTGACCACCAAGCAACGCGCTGAATTGCTTAAATCCTACAACGCTATTTTGGCTGGCATCGGTATGGCCCCCTTGATTGAACAGGCTGCAGGGATCGAAATCAACATCCCGACGGCCCTGGTCGAGTTTGAGAAATACGAACCGCCTTTCGTGCATTTTCGCTCCAAAGAAGACAATGGCGTGCGGGTTTTGCTGATTTCGCAAGTGGGGGATAAATCCTCGCTGTTTGGTCTGTATGACATCATGCAAACGCTGGCGATTGTCCCGACCGAGGGCGAGCGCAACCGTCGGGACAACAGTTTCACCCTAACGGGCCAAGACGCCGACATTCAGTCCTACACCTATGCAGCCCTAAAGGGTGGCATGGTCAAAGGCTTCACGCTGATCTGGCCAACGGGTGATGAAAAACGCCGTACCCGTGTGATTGAGGAAATGAAGGCGAGCTTTAAGCCGTTTGGCGAAACGGCCCTGTCTGACACCTTGGGCGAAGCTTCGCCGGATCAACGTATTGATCTTTTGGCCGGGTTGGAAATTCGCAAACCCACTATCTCGCGCTCGGGTTTTTATGTCGATGCGGGCGGACGGGTTTTGACCACCATTGAAGCGGTTCAAAACTGCAGCCGTATTTCGCTGGATGACAGTTATGACGCCGAAGTGACGTTCATGGACGCTGATCTGGGCATTGCGCTGCTGACCCCGTTAGAACCGCTGTCCCCGACAAATCACGCAAACTTTCGCACTGCCATTCCGCGCATCAATTCTGAAGTCGCGGTCTCGGGCTATGCTTATGAAGGTGTTCTTGGGGCCTCGACCATGACCTTTGGCAAGCTTGGCGATATTCGCGGCCTAAAGGGCGAAGTCGAACTGCGTCGTCTTGTTGTGGCGGCGCAAGATGGCGACGCGGGTGGTCCGGTGTTTGATATGACGGGCAGCGTTTTGGGCATGCTTTTGCCAAAGACACAGGCAAACGGTCAGCGTCTACCGGATGAGGTCAGTTTTGCCATCAGTTCAGAGGCCATGGGCGCAGCCCTGTCCGAGAACGGCGTCACGATTTCGGCGTCGCAACCCGGTGGGGCACTGACACCAAATGATCTGACCACCATCGGCACCGATATGACTGTGCTGGTTAGTTGCTGGAACTAGGAGGCGGCGATGTTTGACTACACGCTATTACACTGGACCACCTTCCTGACAACGGCGGTCATTCTAAACTTGGCCCCTGGCCCTGATGTTGCGTTTATCCTTGGCCAAACTGTGCGCGGTGGGCGCAAATCTGGCTTTGCCGCTCTGGCGGGTATTTGGACAGGGGCGTTTGGCCATGTGTTGATGGCCGCAGCTGGGCTGTCGGCGATTTTAGCCACTTCGGCGGTCGCATTTTCGGTGGTGAAATGGGCGGGCGCTGCCTATTTAATCTGGCTGGGCATTGCAGCGCTTAGGTCTGACGGCAGCGGGTTTATCTCGGATCAGGTGAAGACGTCCGCAGCATTTCGACCAATCTACCGGCAGGGTGTCATTGTGGCGCTGCTGAACCCCAAGGTTGCGATTTTCTTTTTGGCCTTCCTGCCGCAATTCGTGGTGGTCGGAGCTGGTCCTGTTTGGGCGCAATTGTTCCTGCATGGCAGTCTAATCATTGTGGTTGCCGCCTTTGTCGAACCGCCGCTGATACTGGCCGGCGAAACGCTCACAAAAAAGCTGCGCAATTCGCCACGCTTTGGCCTTTGGCTGGATCGCGGTTTGGGTGCTATTTTTATTGCGCTTGGGCTACGACTGGCGATGGAACAACGATAGTTAGACTGTGATTTCGGGCGTTATATAGATCAGTGTCGGGCCGTCGGCCTTTAGCGCGTTCTTCAAGGCTTGCTGAAACTCTACCAGCGTATCTGGGGCCGTTGCATTGGACCCAAAAGCCCGTGCCAAAGCGCAGAAATCAGGGTTTTGGGCGACCACCGCATTGGGTGCAATTTGGCTGCGCACCATACTGTCTTCGATTTCCTTTAGTTTGCCATTGTCCCACAGAATGATCGGCAGGCTTAGGCCCAACTCCACCGCAACACCGAGTTCTTGCATCGTGTAGTGAAACCCGTAATCCCCCGCAATCGCCACGACGGGCGTTTTGGGGCGGCCAATTTTGCCGCAGATGG
>Ga0209633_10004772_pt1 | contig 12110 bp, 7 predicted proteins | sample Cruoilmetagenom1_FD_187290 | JGI IMG/M metagenome (GOLD analysis project Ga0209633, IMG submission 187290) | Oil polluted marine microbial communities from Coal Oil Point, Santa Barbara, California, USA - Sample 1 (SPAdes) (version 2) | ecosystem: Environmental > Aquatic > Marine > Oil seeps ... | reverse complement strand
TAGTAGCTATAACTCCGTCAATTTTAGTGATTTTTATAATATCAATAATATCTAACAATTGACTATCAGTAAGATCTGGTGCAATTTTTAATAGAATAGGTTTTCTTTTTTGTTGTAAATTGTTCTCTTGTTGCAATCTATTCAATAAATTAGTCAATGGTTCTTTTTCTTGTAGATCTCTTAAATTAGGCGTGTTTGGTGAACTTACATTAACTACAAAATAGTCAACCACACTAAACAATGCATTAAAACAAATTACATAATCATCAATAGCACTTTCATTAGGTGTGATTTTGTTTTTGCCAATATTTCCGCCAATAATAATATCTGTTTTTCTATGTTTTAATCGTTTTGCTGCCGCCTCAACACCTTCATTATTAAAACCCATTCTATTGACGATGGCTTTATCTTTTTTTAGACGAAATAAACGTTTTTTAGGGTTTCCATCTTGTGGTTTTGGTGTAACGGTACCTATTTCGATAAAACCGAATCCGAAATTAGACAACTCATTAAATAGTTCCGCGTTTTTATCAAACCCGGCAGCCAATCCTACAGGATTTTTAAAAGTTAAACCGAATAAATTGCGTTCTAATTTTTTATTTTCAACTCTATGATTACTTTTTATAATGGAAGAAATAAACGGAAATTTAAAAGCTATTTTTAAAAAAGAAAAGGTGAAGTGATGCACTTTCTCTGCATCGAATAAAAAAAGTATTTTTCTAATAACTGTTTTATACATTATCCTCTCAACTCCGCTTTTAAATTCGTCTCAAAAGTATGCTGCAGTTTTTGCATTATTTTATCTATTTGTTTATCATTAAGCGTTTTCGTTTCGTCTTGTAATACGAAACTAACTGCATAAGACTTTTTATTTTCGGGTAATTTATCGCCTTCATAAACATCAAATAAGTCAACAGATCGTAATAGATTCTTTTCTGTTTGAAACGCCAACTTATAAAGTTCATCAAAAGAAACACTATTATCTAACAGCAATGCCAGGTCTCTTTTTACAGATGGGAATTTTGATAACTCTTTAACTTTAATTGATTTACGCGAAACTACTTCAAGTATTGTATCCCAATTAAAATCAGCATATAATACTTCTTGTTTAATTCCGAATTCCTTTAGTATAGATGCTTTAATAACACCAAGATCAACAATAGCTTTTTTTCCTAATTGCAATGAAACACCTTCAGAAAAGATATCATTTTTAGTAGGTTTAGATCTTACAGTATTTAATCCTAATCTTTCCAAGACACTTTTTACGATTCCGTTAAGGTAAAAGAAATCAGATTTTTTATGTGTGTTTAACCAACTGTCGTTCGTTCTATTACCAGATACTATTAAAGAAAAATGTTTCTGTTCATCATATCCATTTTCATAATTATGATAGGTCTTTCCGAATTCAAATAATTTTAATCCATTATTTTTTCTATTGATATTATAAGCAATGGCCTCTAAACCACTAAACAATAACGATTGCCTCATTACAGATAAATCTGCACTTAACGGATTCAACATCTCAACATTATGAGCTTCCTCTAACCTACTAGAAAACGTTGTGTATTTAGGAGTGGTCAAAGAGTTTGCCATCATTTCATAAAATCCTTGTCCAACCAACTGATTAGAAACTAAATTCTGTAGTTTATCTGCACTCAATTTATCAGAATAAGATATAGAGGTATTTAATTTTTGTGAAGTATCAATATTGTTATACCCATATACTCTTAAAATTTCTTCAATAACATCAACTTCTCTGGTAACATCTACTCGATAAGCAGGTATGATCAAGCCCAAGCCCATTTCGGTTTGGTTATTAATTTTAATATCTAGAGAAACTATGATATTTTTAATAGTATCAACAGATATTTCTTCGCCTATTAATCTAAAAGCATTTTCATAAAATAAATTGACTTGATGGTCTTCTATTTTTTTAGGATAAATATCAACTATATTAGAAGTTAATTTACCTCCTGTTATTTCTTCGATCATCAATGCTGCTCTTTTCAAAGCATATTCAGTCATATCAGGATCAATACCTCTTTCAAATCTAAAGGAAGCATCAGTATTTAAACCAAACCTTTTAGCTGTTTTACGAATCGCAATGGGATTAAAATAAGCACTTTCTAAAAATATGGAAGTCGTGTTTTCTGTAACACCAGAATCTATCCCACCATAAACACCACCAATACACATAGGGTTTGAATCACCATCACAAATCATAATATCTTCTTCATGAAGCTTTCTCTCTACACCATCTAGAGTTATAAACTTGGTATCAGTTGGTAAATTCTTGACAATGATTTTATTTCCTTTAATTTTAGCAGTATCAAAAGCATGTAAAGGTTGTCCTAATTCATGTAATACATAATTTGTGATATCTACAACATTGTTAATTGGAGTTAAACCAATTGCTCTTAATTTATCTTGTAACCATTTAGGGGAATCTTTTACATCGATATCACTAATGGTTATACCGGCATAACGAGGTACTTGATCTATATTTTCAACATCAACATCAATTATTAGTGTACGCTCTCTTACATGAAAATCACTTATAGAAGGTCTAAACAGTTGTAGATCTATGTCATGTTGAAACAATCCTGCCCGTAAATCACGAGCAACGCCAAAGTGACTCATAGCATCAGACCTATTAGGTGTCAACCCTATTTCAAAAACCTGATCTGTAGTAATATCAAAAATTGATGAAGCTGTTTCTCCAGCCTTAACCTCATTGTCTAACACCAAAATTCCGTCATGGCCATTACCTAAGCCTAATTCATCTTCAGCACAGATCATTCCGTTACTTACTTCACCTCTTATCTTTCCTTTTTTAATCTTAAAATCATTTCCTTCCGCATCATACAATACCGTTCCTACTGTTGCCACAGGTACTTTTTGACCAACGGATACATTAGGAGCGCCACATACAATCTGAATAGGCTCACCATTTCCTAAATCAACCGTAGTTACTTTTAATCGATCAGCATTTGGATGTTTTTCACAAGTTAAAACCTCACCAACAATAATGCCTTTAAGGCTTCCTTTTACAGATTCTATTGTTTCAATTCCTTCAACCTCTAATCCTAAATCGGTTAATATCTCCCCAACTTTTTCAGCTTCCAAATCTATCTCTAAAAATTGTTTTAACCAATTGTATGAAATCTTCATATATTCTTTTTATTAAGCATGCAAAGATAAAGAATAGAATCGAGTCATAATACTCTCTTTTTAACAAATTTATTTGCTTAACCACCTCATTTGCATAATCCTTATAATTTTTATACTTTGCACATCCTCAAAACTAATTATTTATGCCGACCGAAATAAAACGTCTCTTCGATTTTCCATATTATCAATTAGAAAATGGTAATGTTCAAGATGCTCTTACCTCCAAAAAGAATGGAGAATGGGTTAAAACCTCCACTCAAGAGTATATTGACAAAGCTAATACTATTAGTAGAGCATTATTACGGTTAGGTATCAAACCAAATGATAAGATTGCTATTATCTCTTCTTCTAACAGAACTGAATGGTGTATTATGGATACCGGTATTTTACAAATAGGCGCACAAAATGTGCCTATCTATCCAACCATCACAGCTGATGATTATGCATATGTTTTAAATCATTCAGAATCAAAATATTGTTTTGTTTCTGATGCTGCATTATATAAAAAAGCGAAAGAAGCTTCTGCAAAAGTACCGTCTCTAAAAGAAATTTATTGTTTTGAAGAAATTGAAGGCGGTAAAAACTGGCAAGAAGTTTTAGAGTTAGGTAAAGACACTGGTAATCAAGATGAGGTTGAAGCATTGAAAAAAGAAGTAAAACCTGATGATTTAGCAACACTTATTTATACATCGGGTACTACAGGGCTCCCAAAAGGTGTCATGATATCACATAACAATATTGTAAGTAATGTATTAGCTTGTAAAAACCGTTTACCTTTAGTAAGAGGTGAAAAAGTACTTAGTTTTTTACCTCTTTGTCATGTTTTTGAGCGAATGATCATATACTTATACCAGTATACAGGCACCTCAATTTATTTTGCAGAGGCTATAGATAAAATAGGACAAAATTTAAACGAGGTAAACCCAAGTTTTATGACTGCTGTGCCACGTTTATTAGAAAAAATATATGATGGCATTATTGCTAAAGGAAACAAGCTTACAGGTATTAAAAAATTATTATTCTTTTGGGCAGTTAAAATTGGCAATAAATATGAACCTTATGAGCAAAATGGTTGGTGGTATGAAAAAAAATTAACTCTGGCTAGAAAATTGATCTTAAGTAAATGGAAAGATGCCCTTGGCGGAAACCTACATACAATGGTTTCCGGAAGTGCTGCATTACAACCGCGTTTGGCGAGGGTTTTTTGTGCGGCTGAAATGTATCTTATGGAAGGTTATGGTTTGACTGAAACTTCTCCGGTTGTTTCTGTAGGAAAATATGCAGATAATAATTATAAAATTGGTACTGTAGGCAAACCTATTGATGATGTTGAAGTAAAAATTGCTGAAGACGGAGAAATACTAATAAAAGGTCCAAATGTAATGCAAGGGTACTATAAAGATTCTGAAAAAACAGCTGAAGTAATGACCGGAGAGTATTTTCATACAGGAGATAAAGGAGAAATAGATAGTGATGGATTCTTAAAAATAACGGGACGTAAAAAAGAAATATTTAAAACCTCTGGAGGCAAGTATGTATCACCTGCATTGCTTGAAAATGAATTAAAACAATCTCTCTTTATTGAACAAGTAATGGTAGTTGGTGAAGGTGAAAAAATGCCAGCAGCAATTGTACAACCAAATTTTGATTTTGTCAATTCTTGGGCAAAAGAAAACGAACTCTCTTTCCACTCAAATGATAATCTGATCAGTAATAAACAAGTTCTTGATAGAATTCAAGAAGAGGTCGTTCTTTGTAATACTAAATTTGCAAAATGGGAACAAATAAAACGATTTGAATTAACTCCAGATATTTGGACCGTTGATAATAATTTATTAACTCCGACTTTTAAACCAAAAAGAACAGAAATTCAAAAAAAATATCAAGGTTTGTACGATAAAATCTACCGTTAATTATCTATATTTGTTGCATCTCAACTTATTATAATTAATGGAACATTTTATAGTATCTGCTCGTAAGTACAGACCACAAGTCTTTGAAGATGTTGTAGGGCAACAAGCCATTACCAACACTTTAGAAAATGCTATAAAAAATAACCATTTAGCTCAGGCTTTATTATTTACAGGCCCCAGAGGTGTTGGTAAAACAACCTGTGCAAGAATATTGGCAAAACAGATCAATCAAGACGGGCAAGAAGTTAATCCTGATGAAGATTTTGCCTTTAATATTTTTGAATTAGATGCCGCATCAAACAATTCAGTTGATGATATTCGTAATTTAACTGACCAAGTTAGAATTCCGCCTCAAACGGGTAATTACAAAGTGTATATTATAGATGAGGTACACATGCTTTCTCAAGCTGCTTTTAATGCTTTTTTAAAGACCTTAGAAGAGCCTCCTACTCATGCCATTTTTATATTGGCAACTACTGAAAAACATAAGATAATTCCAACAATTTTATCACGTTGTCAAATTTTTGATTTTAAGCGTATTGGTGTATTAGATATTAAGAATTACTTAAAAAAGATAGCAGAACAAGAAAACATTAAAGCTGATGACGATGCACTTCATATTATAGCTCAAAAAGCAGATGGCGCCTTACGTGATGCACTTTCAATTTTTGATAGAGTTGTCAGTTTCTCAGGTGATAATTTAACACGACAAGCCGTAGCGGAAAATTTGAACGTATTAGATTATGATTCTTATTTCAAAACTACTGATTTAATTTTAGCAAATGACATTCCTCAATTATTAGTTGCATTTAATGAGATCTTAGCAAAAGGATTTGATGGACATCATTTTATTGCCGGTTTAGCATCTCATTTTAGAGATCTGTTAGTAGCTAAAGATAAAGCCACTATCGAATTATTGGAAGTAGGTGATAATACAAAAAAACAATACTTAAAACAAGCGGAAAACTGTAGCCTTACATTTTTATTACAAGCTATTGAACTAGCAAATGACTGTGATTTAAAATACAAAACCAGTAAAAATCAACGCTTATTAGTTGAGTTGGCTTTAATGCAATTAGCGTCTATCACTTTTGATCGCATTTCGAGTGATTCGGAATCGGGCGAAAAAAAAAAGTCTAAACCCTTTATAATTCCTTCTTATAATTTTATCAGTGTTGCTCCTAGCTTATCGTTAGATAAAAAAACTGATGCCAATAATTCAGTAATTAAAGAAGATACTATTAATGCAGTTGCTGAACCTAACGATAATCAATATAAAACTGAAGTAAAAAAAGAAACAGAGAAAAAACTTGTAAAAGAAGTCCTTGAAAAACCCATATTAAAAACTGAAAGAAGACGTTCATCTGCCTTATCATTGAATAGCATTAACAATAAAAAAGAAAGCAAAAATGCCATTGCTGACTTAGAATCTGACAGTGAAAATAAACCTAAAGACCAATTTACTGAATCTCAATTTATAGAACTTTGGAATGCTTACATCGATAAATTAAATAAAGAGGGTAAAAAAATATCAGCATCTATAATGAATACTGATATTCCTAAAATAAATAATCATACTATTGAATTAACTTTCCCTAATAGTATGATGAAAGCTGAATTGTTAAAAGTAAGGCCAAAACTACTCAAGCATTTTCGTGAAAAACTAAATAATTATAGCATTGATTTTGACATCAAAGTAAATGAGGAAAATGAAAAAAAATTCGCTTATACACCTCAGGAAAAATACAATAAACTACTAGAAAAAAACAAAGCATTGGCTAAATTAAAAAACACTTTTAAGTTAGACCTTTAAATTTAGCAATCACAAAAGAAATAAAATCTCTAAAAGATTTTGGTTTGCGTTTATAAAAAATTATTACAAAATGTTAGGACTTAAATTTGAAACCGAAACCTCTTGGGCAGAAATTGCCAAAAATGATTTACAACAAATATTGACAGATCATGCTTTTGCAGAGCAAAAAGCAGCTTCTAATGCTGTTTCAATCATTATCAATTATTCTGAAGAAACCGAATTGGTAAAAGCTATGAGCGATATTGCCATTGAAGAGATGGAACATTTTAGAATGGTGCATCAATTGATGATAGAACGAAATATGGTTCTAGGTAGAGAACAAAAAAATGATTATGCCAAACACCTGCATGGTTTCTTCATTAAAACAAAAGATAGAACGGATGCTTTGATTCAACGCCTATTAATTGCAGCATTGATAGAAGCGAGAAGTTGCGAACGTTTTAAAGTGTTTTCAGAAAATTTAAATGATAAAGAATTATCTGACTTTTATAAAGACCTAATGATTTCAGAGGCAAATCATTATAAAATATTCTTAGGTTTTGCACGTCAATATCAAGACAGAGAAATAGTAGACAAAAAATGGCAAGCTTTATTGGAATATGAAGCTGATTTTATGAAAAATAGAGGTGGAAAGGCTAAAGTGCATGGATAATCATCAGTCTTCAGCAGGCAGTCTCAGTCAGCAGTCAATTGGTTTGTAAATAAAAGCACCTAAGTAGTTTAAAATATGATTTTGTCATTCCTGCGAAGGCAGGAATCTATACTAAGTCTGGTCTGGATTCCTGCCTTCGCAGGAATGACAAGTCCAAATAAAATTGTCTTCATTTAAAGTCTAATGCTTGTAAAAAGAAACTATTATAAATTTCTAATCAAAATTTAGTGTGAATTAGTGAAATTTGTGTCTAAAATAGTAAGGAGACAAGCTACTTGTAGAGTTAACCTTAATTAACTTTTTCGCTTCTCTCCTTTCTCCCCTAAGTTGAACTCCCGCTAAGGAGTAATGTTTTAAAAAATAGTAAGGAGAAAAGTTACTTTGTAGTGTTAATCTTATTAACTTTGTTCGCTTCTCTCCTTTCTCCCCTATCGTTTCTATATATTTCTATATAGTATGTTTTATTAATTATCTATCTAATAATTACACTACAAATGTATGTGAGTCGCCTATACTACACAATAGAGGAATTAGGTGTTTTTTAAACTCATGGTTTTTGGGGAGTTTTTAAAGTAATCTTATCTTGCTGAAAATATGGTAGTTAAATAGCTAAAAAGTGTGAGAATAGCGAAAATGTGATAAAAAAGCTCCATTTTTTTTATCACATTTTTTTTAATTTTAAATACTACTTCACAAAATTTATGGAAAATAGGTAATTAGGTTCTTCTCCATTACTTGCTTTTACTGCATTTATGATAGGTAATATGAAGCAAAGTAATGCGATACCTATTAATAATAAGATTCCTAAACCGAAAGCAAGAATTAACGGAACAGCAATAATTGCGTATAATAACATGCTTAGTTGAAAGTTGATAATAGATTTACCATGTATATCCATACTATAAATCTTTTCTTTGTTAGTAAGCCATAGTATTAATGGTACTATAAAACCTCCGAATCCGGTTATGACATCTAATAATTGACTTAAGTGGGTCATTACTATTAATTGATTATTTTTTCTCATGTTGTGGTTTTGATTAATGAATACTGTACTTATATGACGTTCAGTTCTTTAAAATGTTACATATTAATAAGGTTTGATGCACGATGATGTAAGTCAGATGTTTTTTCTTTATTATAAAAACATAATCCTTATTTTTGAACTTATTTTAATAGAATGTATAATCAAGATACTATTATTGCTTTAGCTACGCCTTCAGGTATGGGTGCCATTGCTGTTATTCGCCTTTCGGGGGAAGATTCAATTAGTGTAGTTGATGCTGTTTTTAAATCAAAAATTGGAAACAAAAGTTTATCAAAACAAAAAACACATACCATTCATCTTGGTCATATCGTAGATAACGATCGATTTATAGATGAGGTGTTGGTGTCTGTTTTTAAAAATCCCAATTCGTATACCGGTGAAAATGTAATAGAAATTTCTTGCCATGGTTCAGTATTTATTCAACAAGAAATACTACAGCTTTTTATTCAAAACGGAATTAGACTAGCCAATCCCGGTGAATTTACATTACGCGCTTTTTTGAATGGAAAATTAGATCTAAGTCAGGCAGAAGCTGTAGCTGATTTAATTGCATCTGACTCTAAAGCGTCACATCAAATTGCCATGCAACAAATGCGAGGTGGATTTTCAAACGAGATTGAACAATTGCGTCAAGAACTACTCAATTTTGCTTCTTTGATAGAACTAGAATTAGATTTTGCCGAAGAAGATGTGGAATTTGCCAATAGAGATGACTTTCAAAAATTAGTTCATAAAATTACGGCTGTTTTAAAACAATTAATAGCATCGTTTGCTTATGGTAACGTATTAAAAAACGGAATTCCGGTTGCCATTATTGGCGAGCCCAATGTTGGTAAATCGACCTTATTAAATGCACTATTGAATGAAGATAAAGCAATAGTAAGTGAAATAGCCGGTACAACACGAGATGCTATAGAAGATGAATTAATTATTGATGGCGTTGCCTATCGCTTTATTGATACTGCCGGTATTCGTGATACTGAAGATACTATTGAAAGTATTGGAATCAAAAAAACTTTTGAGAAAGCTTCTCAAGCCCAAGTTATAATTTACTTATTTGATAGTTCAATCGTTAGAAATAGAAATGAGAAAGAACAAAAACAATTATTAGAATTTGTTTTAGTTGAAATCAATAAAATAAAAACGAAGTTTCCTGATAAAAAATTACTAATCATTGCTAATAAAACGGATTTATTATCTGATAAAGAAGTCGACAATATCAATAAAATAATAAAAAACATCCTATTATTATCTGCTAAAAATAATGAAGGAATTAATGAGTTAAAAAATGAATTAACTTCTTTGGCCAATACAGGAGCATTGAGTAATAATCAAACCATTGTAAGTAATAGTCGTCATTTTGAAGCATTAAACAATGCTTTAAAAGAAATCATTAATGTACAAAAGGGTATCAACAATAAACTAAGTAGTGACTTAATTGCTATTGATATTCGAGAGGCACTCTCCTACTTAGGTGAAATTACCGGAAAAGTTACTACCGAAGATCTATTAGGGAATATTTTTGCTAATTTTTGTATTGGAAAATAAACATTAATTTTATTTAGCATCAAAACTAATCATTTAACTGTAAATCAAATGTTTGTGAATAACTATTTCTATTTTACCTTCTTTTCATAGCATTATATTCATACTTTTATTACACCTTCAAGGTACTAGATATCAGAACTTTAATCAATTTAAAATGTCAAGAGTTTTTAACAATTTAGAAGGGTTTTTGCGTAGTCTGACGATTTGTGTATGAAACGTAGCGTGTAAAAAGACGCTGACTTTTCAGATAAACACAGAGCCGAATTTTTATGTTTTTAATTTATCAATCTTAAAAGCCAAATTTTTAAATTTGGCGGACTTTATAAATAAACACAAACCTCTCGATTTAGCACTTATTAGCTATGTTTTATACACCGTGTTAGGCACAGTCATTTCTGCGGTTTTAAATAATTCGATAGTTCTTTTAATATCATTTTCAGTTGTCATCCAAGAACAAATACTAACCCTAATTACAGTTTTTCCCTCCCAAGTAGAACCTCCCAACCAACATTCGCCAGATTTTTGAATATATTCAATTATCTGTTTCGTTTTTTCGTCATTGTCCGAAGCAACAAGTACTTGGTTAAATACAACATCATTGACAATTTGAAATCCAATTTCCTTTAACCCAAGTTCTAATTGTTTAGCTCTTAAATGAAAGGCTGTAACCATTTCATCTATCCCTTTTCTACCTAAATATTTAATTGTAGCCCAAAGCTCAATAGCTCTTGAGCGTTTAGAAAGTTCAGGTGTGTAAAGTAGAGGGTCTCTGTGGTCACTATAAATTATATATTCTCCTGTTGCTTGTAACGAGCTTATTAAAGCATCTGGATGCCTACAGAGAATAACACCGGAATCATATGGTGTATTTAGTGTTTTGTGTCCGTCAACTGCCCAAGAAGATGCCTTTTCTATTCCTTTTGTTAAATGAGAAAGCGATTTTGAAGCAGCAGCCCAAAGTCCAAATGCACCATCAATATGCACCCAAGCACCAGCTTCATTTGCTAAATCACAGACTTGGTCAAAATTATCAAAAGAGCCCGTATTCGCATTACCAGCTTGTAAAAGCACCAAACAGCTATCGTCTAATTTGGGTAATTCTCCTAAAATTAATTTTCCTTGATTGTCCGATGGAATCCATTCAATACTTTTCTTTCCATAACCTAGCATTGATAAAGTCTTTTTAACACTTGCGTGTACTTGGTCGTGAGCAATTATTCTTATTTCTGGTGCACCATTAAGACCATTATCATTAATATCCCAATCTAGGTTTCTTAATAAATGAAATCTTGCTGCGGATAAACCACATAAATTAGCCATAGATGTTCCACTAACAAAGCCTGCGATTGTTTCTTTAGGTAGGCTAAAAATTTCTTTAAGCCAATTTTCACATACAGTTTCTAATTTAGCATTTATTGGTGAAGTCAAATATAAACCACCACATTGGTCCCAAACATCTGACAACCATTTTACACCCAAAGAAACAGGTACAGCTCCTCCATTTACAAACCCAAAGTAACGGCCTCCAGTTTGAGCTATAGTTGCTGGCGAACCAAATTTGTGAAGCTGATTAATAACATCTCTGGCAGGAACTGATTCTTTTGATAAGATTTCGTCAAAGGCATTCATATTCTCCAAATTCAATTCAGAAGGGAATACATCCATTTCTTCAATTCCATCAATATATTCAAATGCATAAGAACGAGCTTGTTCAAAAATTTTTTTGTTTTGTAACTCTTCGGACATTTTTTCTTGTATACTCATATTTTTTTTCTGATTGTGCCTAACGTGAATGTATGTGCAGGACAGCCGCTAAGGCTGGCTTGTCATCATACACATTGTTAGCAATAGTTATTTATATTCAGATTTCAATAACGCAAAAACTATTGAATCATCCATTTTATTATTCTCAAAATAATGGTGTTTTAAAAAACCTTCTTCCTTGAATTTCATTCTTTTTAGCAATTT
>Ga0209633_10004771_pt1 | contig 12110 bp, 13 predicted proteins | sample Cruoilmetagenom1_FD_187290 | JGI IMG/M metagenome (GOLD analysis project Ga0209633, IMG submission 187290) | Oil polluted marine microbial communities from Coal Oil Point, Santa Barbara, California, USA - Sample 1 (SPAdes) (version 2) | ecosystem: Environmental > Aquatic > Marine > Oil seeps ... | reverse complement strand
CGATGCGTTTTTTGATGTCCCTGGTGGTTCCAGACATATCTGAAGTGATGGCATCTCTTTGTCTAGCCAAACGGTTAAAGAGTGAAGACTTCCCAACATTGGGTCGTCCTATGATGGCTACTTTTTTTAATGGTTCTTCTAAAGGTTGTTCTTGCATGAATTTTCTTTCAATGCTCGTTCCATGTCCCCTGATATAAACTAGATATGTTAAAAGAGGAGGAACGAGGGTGGTTTTATGGTTGGAATTATAACATAGTTTAACTAGGCATCTGCTCCACATAGATAGATTGTGAAGGGAATGCAAAACTCGAATCATTCGCTTCTACAATTTTCATGATCTCTAGATGTACATCTTCACGGATAGCTAGGTACTTTTCCCAGTTTGCTGTGGAGGTAAAGGTGTAGATAAAAATGTTTAAGGCAGAGTCTCCGAAGGATTCAAAATTGACCAAGAGCGTATCTTTATGTGAGATGCCTTGATGGTTGTGAAGCATGTACTTTATCTCTTCGACTATCTTACCTACTTGTTCTCCAGAAGTGCCGTAGGTGAGGCCTATACGCATCTTGATGCGTCTGATGCCACGACGTGAGAAGTTTTCTATGGGGTTGTTTGCAACGATCTGGTTGGGTACGGTGATGAGTGATTTTTCAAAAGAGCGTATCTTAGTTGTTCTCATGCCGATGTCTTCTACTGTACCTTCCACGCCATTTACTTTTATCCATTCGCCTATACGTATGGACTTGTCTGCGAGGAGTGAAAACGAGCCAAAGAGGTTTGAAGCAGCATCTTTGGCTGCCAATGCAAAGGCAAGACCACCTATACCTAAAGAGGCTACAAGTGCTGTGACATTAATGCCCCAGACTTGAAGCATCGCTCCCAAGCCTATACCAGTAATGAAGATTTTTAAAATGGTAAGCATAAAGTTACCTACTTCTTTGGAGAGATCAGCAGAAAATTTACTAGCCGTTTTGTGTGCCAGTTCACGTAGAGCCTCAGTGATGGAGAGTATGGCCCAAAATAACGTATAGACTATGAGGGTATTAAGCATGTTTTTAATAGTATCTGACTCTATGAAAATGAGTTGTAAGAACAGATGTATCCCTATGACTATAAATGCAAAACTAACAGGACCTTTAAGTGCAGAGATAATCTTATCATCGTAGTACGTTTTAGTAAACTTTGCTAACTTTTGAAGTCCAACGATCATAATAAAGGTGAAAAATCTTCGTAATGCAAGAAAAAATAAAAAGACAATAATCGCAGCAAATAAATTAGCTAACGGAATGTTGAAAAAAGTTTCTGCTAGTAGGGGAAACTTATCATAGACAGGTGCCAATAACGTTTGAACAAGTGTGTCCAAATTCATATCTAAATCATCAATCACATTGAGAGAAGGTTCAACTGCTAGAGAGGTATTCTGTTCGTTTAAAATGGGTGTTGGCATTCTTTGCTTGTCCTTTGGTGAAAAATACTTCACGTTTTATCCACATAATTATAGTAGAATTTGACTCAACTATGAAGTAAAGGGATAAAGAATGATTAAAAAAACTTTTTCGATGCTATTTATGTTTATAACACTTAGTAGCTTTTCGGTGGCATCGGTGGATCATGTGAACTATCAAGCAACGTTTGGGATATTTGGTACGGTAGGTACCATTCAAAATAAAATAACCAAAAAGAGTAAAACCTATAAGATAGAATCAAAAGTAAAGTTTGCGGGACTTGCAAAAGTACTGATGGGAGGGCAAGTAGAACATTATGTCTCTAAAGGCCATATGAAAAATGGATTGATGATCTCTGATGTATATACGATGACTAGTACAAAAAAAGATAAAAAAAAGATAAAAGAGTATCGCATCAATCATCGAAGTAAACATGTAATAAAAAGAGTGAGAGAATGGAAAAAAGGTAAGTTGGTCAAAGACAGAAAAGAGACTTTAAAATTTTATGCAAAAGATGACCTGCTAACACTCTACTTTAACCTTGGTGAAGCTGTCCATAAAATAGGTAAAAAATATCACTTTAAAGCAGTTGGTCTTGAAAAACAACAGGGAAAAGTACAGATAACTGTACCAAGCAAGAACAAACAAGCCCCATATATCAAAGACTTGGGTAATGGCGCTTCTTTATATGCTAAAGCGTTAATACATCAAAAAAACTTTAAAAAGAAGAAAGGTGACATCTTGCTTTCCCTCGCTAAAGATGGTTACATAGAAAAGTCGGTTATTAAAGATGTTATTTTGTATGGAGATGCGAAGATAGAAAGACTCAGATAGGCCTTTTGATCATATAGCCCATATTACGTACATTGATAATAACGTCTTCTTTTAGGGTTTTTTTCAGCCGATTTATTTCTGCTCTGATACTGGGCACTTCTATTTCTACATCGTTCCAGGCATACGCCATGAAGAGTTCATATCCCACGATACGGCTTCTGTTATTTGCTAGTAGGGTAATGATTTGCATTTGTCTGGCTGAAAGTACTTGTACTTCGCCTCCAAAGCGTAAGGTAGAAGATTCTAAGTCTAAACTATAGTTTTTTGAAAGCCTCAAGTGCGAATGTGGTATATAGTCAGATCGGAGTATCTTATCTATGCGTATGGTAAGTTCCTTGAGATGAAAAGGTTTTTTAAGATAGTCATGACATCCAAGTTCAAAAGCACGAGAGATATCTTCTATATCTATGAGAGCAGAAATGAATATGGCGGGAGTTTGTATTTTTTTCTCATGCAATATCTCAAGTAGTTCTAGTCCATCTATATTGGGTACGTTTATGTCCAAGATAAGTAAATCATAAATATGTTGAGATAATTCATTTAAAGCTTCATGTCCATCTCTGTAAGCCTGTACAGTGTGTCCCGTAGTAATGAGGTACTTGCTGATGGCTTGGTTTAGTAGTGAGTCATCCTCTAAAAGCAATATCTTCATTGTAAACCTTTTTAAAATAGTATCTAAAAAATGTGCTATCTTCTTTAGAGTGTAGTTCTATGCGTATATTTTCATTGTCGCATATATTTTTGACAAGGTTAAGCCCAAGTCCAAGTCCTTCTTCCTTGACATCTTCCCTATAATACGCTTCAAATATTCTTTCTTTATCTTTGATGATAGAAGAGGAAGAAGAAATCTCAAAAATACAATGTTCTGCTTCTTCAAATACCAAAATATGTATGGTTTCTAGTTCCCTAGTATACTTGATAGCGTTGGTGATATTGTTGTCAATGATACGTTGTAGTTTCGTTTCGTTAATGTGTATGAATGATAAAGAGCAGGCTTCATGAAGTTCTAGTGACAGGTAAGATTGTCGTGCTACGATGTTAAAAAATTCTATGCGAGTTTGAATGAACTCTGTTAAAATAATGTCTCTTTTGGGGTAAGATATCTGGTCTTTTTTTATGAGGTACCCTAAGTCATCGTAGATACCATAGATGTTTTTAGTTGCAGCCTCTATGTTAGAGAGTATAGGATGTTTACCAAGTTCTAACTCATAGAGTTCTATGTTTGCAATAATGACAGCTAGAGGAGTGTTTGTCTCATGTATAGCGTGACGAAGAAAAAGTTTTTGGTATTTGAGAAGTTCTTGTGAATATTCTTTTTCTTGTTTTAAGAGATTTTCGTAGTCTTGACGAGAGAGGATTATGATTTTCAAGTAGATAAGGTTGATGATAAAAATAAGTACACCATAAGGTAAGTACTTTATCAAATCATGTGAATGGTTGATCAAGGCTATAGTGCCAAGTGAAAAGGTAGAAATAAAGGCTACTATGCCAAAAAGATGCATAGAATAAGTACTAAATAATTCTTTAGATTTATCTATACTCTCCATATACATGAGCCTTTTCTTCTTTTGAGATATAGTATCTTAACCTTGCTAAATTGTTAGAATTTACATAAAAAACATAAAAGAAAACATCATTTTTGATTTATTTGTCTTCATGCTATTTTCATGCTACTTAACTAAAGTATACTCAGACAATCGATAAATTTTTATAATCGATGAAGATATAAAACAAAAATGGAGGATTTTATGAAAAAAACGATGATGAGTGTTGCAATTGTTGCAACGATGAGTGTACCTGCGTTTGCTACGCAGTTTATTACCATTGGTACAGGTGGAGTAACTGGGACATACTACCCAACAGGTGGTGCGATCTGTCGTATGATGAATAAAGAGAGAAAAACAACAGGTATCAGATGTTCAGTAGAGTCCACAGGGGGATCAGTTTACAATGTAAATACGATCAATGCCAATGAACTTGATTTTGGTATCGCACAAAGTGATACAGCTTATCAGGGGTACAATGGTGAAGGAAAATTTGAGGGAAAAGCAGTAAAAGGATTAAGATCTGTTTTGGCTATCTATCCTGAGCTTTTAGCATTTGTTGTCACAAAATCATCAGGTATTAAATCTTTAGCAGATGTAAAAGGCAAAAAGTTAAATGTAGATATTCCAGGTTCTGGTACGCGTATGACTACAGACATTGTACTAGAAGCTTCAGGTATTAAACATTCTGATTTGGCTCTTGCAAATGAACTCAAGTCATCAGAGGGTCCAACAATGTTGAAAGACAACAAGATAGATGGCTATTTTGGTGTGTTCGGTCACCCTACAGCTAACATTAAAGACGCATCTAACTCTGTAGACATAGACTTGGTAGCATTGGAAGGTCCAGCGATAGATGCTTTGGTAGAAAAGTACTCTTACTACGCAAAAGGCATTATCTCTGGTACTTTTTACAAAGGTGTTGAACATGACACACCAAGTATCGGTGTAAAAGCTGTACTGGTCACTAAAGACAGCATTGATGACAAGATAGTTTATACGGTAGCTAAAACTATTTTAGATAACTTTGATGAATTTAAAAAGTTACATCCTGCATATAAAACGATTACAAAAGAGTCACTACTTGATGGTTTAGCAGTTCCACAACACCCAGGTGCAATAAAAGCATTTAAAGAGGCGGGTCTTTTAAAATAAGGATGTACAATGCAAGAAAATCAACATATCGATGATGAATTCATTGAAAATGAAGAGAAGCTAGTAGAAAAACTTGAAGGACAGAGAAATCTAAAAGAGGGCACGTGGCAGTATTGGATGATAGCTATCATCGCATTTTCTTGGTCATTGTACCAGATATATGTAGTGGTGGTACCTACCAATAGTGTCTTTGTACGTTCTTTTCACTTAGCATTTGCCCTGGCTTTAGCTTTTGCCATGTATCCAATGTTCAGAACACCTAAAACGATGAGTAGTATACCTTGGTATAACTTTCCTATTGCGATTTCTGCTGTGATAGGGGCACTTTATATTTTTATTAATTATGATGCCCTTAATGCACGGAGTGGCGCATGGTCCCCTTTGGATGTGGCAATGGGTATAGGAACAATAATCTTGCTTTTAAAAGCAGCAAGACGTTCGCTTGGTATGGCGCTGCCTGTCATAGCAGGTATCTTTATAGCATATGATTATTTTGGTCAATATATGCCAGATCTTATTGCTCATAAGGGTGCAAGCATTAACAAGATTGTAGGACAGATGTATCTTACTACTGAGGGTATCTTTGGGGTACCTCTTGGGGTGAGTGCTTCATATGTTTTCCTGTTTGTACTTTTTGGTGCATTGCTTGAAAGAGCAGGGGCAGGGAAGTACTTTATAGACTTAGCATACGCACTTCTGGGAAAATACGATGGTGGACCAGCAAAAGCATCTGTTGCAGCGTCAGGTATGATGGGTATCATCTCAGGTTCTTCAATCGCGAATACCGTAACTACAGGTACATTTACGATCCCACTTATGAAAAGACTAGGTTTTCCTGGGTATAAAGCAGCATCAGTAGAAGTAGCAGCCTCAACCAATGGTCAGCTCATGCCTCCAATTATGGGGGCAGCGGCGTTTATTATTGCAGAGTTTTTGGGGCTTGCGTATACCGATGTAATCATGGCAGCAGCTATTCCTGCATTCGTGAGTTATTTTGCACTTTTCTATATTGTGCATTTAGAAGCAAAAAAGTTAGGTATTAAAGGTGAAGATGCATCTAAGTTAGCACGTGCATTTGACATTTTTAAAGGAGGTATCCACTACATAGTGCCTATCTTCTTTCTGATGTATACGCTTATTATACTTAGACAGTCTCCACAGATGGCAGCATTTAACGCCATTTTCTTTATGATGCTTATTATGGTACTTCAACGCCCTGCTTATGCATTTTTAGAAAAACGAAAGCTTACTACAGATGTGTGGATAAGTGGTTTTGTAGATATTGGTCACGGTATGATAAATGGCGCTAAAAATATGGTGCCTATTGCTATTGCTACAGCAGTTGCGGGTATTGTTGTTGGTTCAGTAACATTGACTGGTATTGGCCTTATTTTGGCTGAGGTTATAGAAGAGTTGTCTGGCGGTTATATCATTGCCATACTTTTCTTTACAGCGATTGTGTCACTCGTACTTGGAATGGGTTTACCCACAACAGCAAACTATATTGTTATGGCAGCATTAACAGCACCGGTGATCATGTCATTATCTGGTGATTTAGGATATGTCATCCCAGCTATAGCAGCACACTTATTTGTGTTCTACTTTGGGATACTGGCCGATGATACACCACCTGTGGGAATGGCGGCTTATGCCGCCGCAGGGATAGCTAAAAGTGATCCTATAAAAACTGGTTTACAAGGGTTTGCATACGATATAAGGACAGCCATACTACCTTTTGCGTTTTTCTTTAACAACAAACTCTTGCTTATTGCAGGCGTGGATGCAGCAGATCCAAACAATCCGGCAACATGGCAATGGATTACAAACCCAGGCGAGATAGCACTTATCTTCTTTACAGCTGCTGCTGGGATGTTTGCATTTTCTTCAGCTACACAAGGTTGGGTATTGACTAAAACATCAGGTGTTGAAAGATTCCTGTTGATGTCAGTTGTACCCTTTATGCTTATACCAAATATGACAAGTATGTGGCTTGGTATAGGTTCGGAGTACTTATCGTACGTCATAGGGTTTGCACTATATGGACTCGTCTATTTTATGCAAAAAAATAAAGTAAGCACGTAGGGCTAAATACGACCAGTCGTATGATCCAACTGCTAAAGTGCACAGAGGAAATACCCCTTGGGTATGTCCCAGTGACAACGACGTATTATGGGCTTTGCTCATAATACGTCTAATTAATAAAAAAACAAGGAAATTAAGATGAAAAAGAGTTTATTATTATCAGTAATAGCATCAACGATGATCATGGCAGGGGGAGATATTGTTCCTGTGGAGCCAGCAGTAGAAATTGAGGCTGCACCAGTAGTAGACACAGGTAGTTTTGGAGATGCTCTTAAAAATGGTACATTTTCTGCAAATATGAGAGTCTTCTATTTTGATAGAGAATATGATGATGAGGATTCTGATGCAAAAGGTATAGGACGTAAACCAAATTCTTCAACCTTTACAGCAGGTGGGATTTTAAAATATGAAAGTGCTGCGTATTATGGTGTTAAATTTGGTTTAGCATATTATGGAAATCATAAATTAGGTTCAGTATTTGATAGGATAGATGCTGCTGGAGCGAGTATGTTAGATAATGATGGTAGCTATGATGATATAGCATTTTTAGGTGAGGCGTATGTGCAGTATGATATTGGCAACACTATGCTAAAAGTTGGTCGTCAGCAGTTATCTACCCCACTTATACAAGGGCATGATTTAAGATTGCTACCATCTGTATATGAAGCAGCTATTCTTAGAAATAAAGATATCCCAGATACCATGATCGAATTAGGTTTTGTAGATAGATATACCGGATTTACATCAAGAGATAATGGTTTTACAGATAATAAAACAAGTAAAGATGGCTTAGCATACATATCTTTTACCAATAAAAGTATTGATAATTTGTCACTTCGTGGACAGTATGTTAAAACATTGGATGATACAAATTCGAATGGAGGGGCAGTTTCAAGAGAGGTATATACATACTTAGACGCAAAATACAATTTACCATTTGGTGAAAAAACATACATAAAAGCACAGTATGGAACAAATTCATATTTTGATGCAGCACAAGATGACTCTACGCTTGTTGGAGCAAAAATTGGAACATCATTTGGTATGTTTGATATAGCAGCACTTTATGACAAAATTTCAGACAATCAATTCCAAGCATTTGAATCAGGACCAATGTATACAGATTGGCAACAAGGATATGGACCTTATGAAGCAAGTACAGGGGTAGGTGCACAACTTGTTGTAAGACCACTTGATGGGCTTAGCTTGAAATTTGGTTACGTTGATGTATCTGCTGATGAAGGGAACACTGTGGATGATTTTTCAGAGTTTAACTTTGACGGACAATACACCATCAATGACTACTCTAAAATCAGAGTACGATATTCTCTTAAAGATCAAACTGATACTTCTACAAGAGAAGACAGAGATGACTTGAGAGTCATTTACTACATGAACTTTTAAAATGATTACATCAAGAGCTTAGCTCTTGATGTGGTTTGATAATGTATTTTTAGTGAATCTGATTATTGGTCTCCTTGAAAAATCCTATAAAAAGGGTTCACTGAAAATATGTATATGAGGAGAAAAATAGATGCATTCAGTACAGTACGAGGGTGACAGTAACATACCCTCAAAAGTAATTTGTGTAGGAAGAAACTATGTAGCACATATAGAAGAGCTGAACAATGAAACCCCAGATAGTATGGTTTTGTTCAATAAACCAAATTCGGCAATTACGTCAGAATTAAAATACATTCAAGAAGATTGTCGTTTTGAGGGTGAGATTTGCTTTCTTATAAAAGATAAACAGATAGATGGCATCGGCTTTGGGCTTGACTTGACTAAAGCAGGCATACAAAATAAGATGAAAGAAAAAGGTTTACCTTGGGAGAGAGCAAAAGGTTTTAATGGCTCTGCTGTTCTTTCCCCCTTTGTAAAATTTAAAGGTGACATAGGGACTATTGAGATGAAACTTTATATCAATGGAAAGTTAGCACAACATGCAAACTATGCACTAATGATTTACAAACCACAAGAGATACTAGATGAGATACAAACTTTCATGACGTTAGAGGATGGTGATGTGATTATGTCTGGTACACCTAAAGGTGTGGCAACATACAGAAGACATGATGTTTTTCTTGCTATCATCTATGTCGATAAAAAGATAGTGCTAAAAGAAGAGTTTATAGTACTTTAGCATGTAAAACAAAATCTATAACCTTTGCATCGGACATTTCGCAGGGTTTTAGCATTCCACCTTTCATTGTGGGATAATAGTTTCCACTCACGACATCTATTTCATCTAACCTTTCAGCATAGACTTTGAGAAGTTTCCCGTCTAATAAAGTTTCTTTTATAAGTAGGTAACGTTTTCCTAAGTACATCACATCATTTGCACCATTGGGTAGGGCTAAGAGTTTTGTGTAAAATTCTGTTTCATTCATAAGAGGTATTCTATCCTAATATGCTACACTTCCACCAAATATAAAATCAGGCTAAAATGAAAAAAATAATCAAAAACATGGACAGAGGTATACTTTTTATGCTTCTAGCCTCACTCTCCTTTGCCATTATGGGGGGCTTTGCTAAAGTGGTGAGTCAAGCACTCCCACCAGTGGAAGTTACTTTTTTTAGAAATATTTTTGGTGTCCTACTTGTGGGTATTGCCATCTGGAAAGTACCACTGAAGCAGACGGGTGGGAAGCCTTTTCTTTTACTGTTTCGTGGTTCTATGGGATTTGCGGCACTTTTAGCGTATTTTTACATTATGGCGCATATCCCTTTGGGTGAAGCTGTAACCTATAACAAAACCTCTCCCATCTTTGTGGCCATTTTTGCCTACATCTTTCTCAAAGAAGAGTTACCTAAAATGGCGTTACTTGCCATAGTCATCGGGTTTTCAGGTATCGTACTGGTAGCTCAACCTGAAGGAGGAAGCTTTGACAAGTATGACATCTTGGGTATCTTCTCAGGCATTGGAGCAGCATTAGCATACACTTCCATAAGAGAGCTCAGAAAGTACTATGATACCCGTGCGATCGTGATGTCATTTATGGGGGTGGGAACGATCGCCCCTCTGTTCCTTATGCTTGTCACACCGTATGTCACCGTGAGCGAAGATTTTGACTGGATGTTTGCAGAATTTGTGATGCCTCAGGGGGTACAGTGGGGTTATGTGACAGCGGTAGGGATCTTTGCTACCATCTCACAACTGCTTATGACTAAAGCGTACGAACTAACCAAGGCGGGTATAGTTGGCACTATAAGTTACAGTAACATCGTCTTTGCAGTCATCATCGGGGTGATGTTGGGTGACCCTATACCTGATATTTGGACAGTTTTGGGTATAATCTTAGTAATATTGTCGGGCCTACTCGTAGCCCTACCAAAAGGTAAGAAATGATTTTAATAGCAGGACCTTGTGTATTAGAAAGCCGTGATGCAGTGATGCGTATAGCAGAGTCTTTGGGGAAGTACCATGAAGACTGTACAAAAGACTTTTACTTCAAGGCAAGTTTTGACAAAGCCAACCGTACAAGCTTAGACTCTTTTAGAGGGCCAGGACTGGATGAAGGCTTGAAGATGCTTCAAGAGGTTAAAGAACAGTTTGGTTATAAGATACTCACAGATGTACATGACTACACACAGCCAGAAGCGGCTGCTGAGGTAGCAGATGTACTTCAGATACCAGCATTTTTGTGTCGTCAAACAGACTTGCTTGTAGCCGCTGCGAAAACATCAGCAGTGGTCAACATCAAAAAAGGGCAATTTTTAGCCCCTGCTGCGATGGAACACTCTGTAAAGAAAGTACTGAAAACCAGAGGTTTTGACGGAGATGCTACTTACGAAAATGCAGAAAAATACAAGGTTTGGCTCACGGAGAGAGGTTCAAGCTTTGGTTATGGTAACTTAGTTGTAGACATGAGAGGACTTAAGCAGATGAGAGAGTTTGCTCCTGTCATTTTCGATGCGACACACTCTGTACAACAGCCAGCAAGTGGAGGCGCAACCAGTGGTGGTGACTCTGCTTTAGTACCGTACTTGTCAAGAGCAGCCGCAGCCGTGGGTGTAGATGGTTTCTTTTTTGAGACACACTTTGACCCAAGTGTTGCTTTAAGTGACGGACCAAATATGATAGAACTTACAAAGCTAGAAGCACTTATGAAGCAGATAGAAGCCATAAGAGCCATAGTTGAATAAACATACAAAACATAAAAATTAAAGGTAAAAAATGAAAACAGTAGAAGGTAACCTTCAAGTTAACAAGAGTAAAAAAGTAGCGATAATCAATGCGAGATTTAACCACTTCATCACAGACAGACTAGTAGAAGGTGCAGTAGATGCGTATGCAAGACACGGTGGAAATGCAGATGATCTCGATCTCATTTTGGTACCAGGTGCATTTGAAGTGCCATTTGCACTAGACAAAGCCTTGGCTTCAGGAAAATATGACGCAGTATGTTGTTTAGGTGCAGTTATCAGAGGTGCTACACCACATTTTGACTACGTCTCAGCTGAGGCTACAAAAGGTGTAGCGTCAGTAACGATGAAACATGGTAAACCAGCAACTTTTGGTGTCCTAACAGTAGATAGCATTGAACAAGCTATTGAACGTGCAGGTACTAAAGCAGGAAACAAAGGTGGCGAAGCGATGGTAGGACTGATAGAATTAATAAACTTATATGATGAGCTTGCTTAATGGCAACAAGACATCAGTCTCGTACAGCAGTTGTAGGGCTACTCTATGCCTATGATTTGGGTAATGAAAATATAGGTAGTTTCAAAGATGACATCTTAGAAGAAGGTAAGATCCGTAACAAGCAAAGAGAGTTTTCTCATGAATTGTTTAACGGTACTATCGAACATTTAGAGATGTTAGATACCCAGATAGTCGAACACCTCAAAGAGTGGGACTACGCTACCATCGGTAAAGTGGAAAAAGCCATTATGAGACTAGGCGCTTATGAGATACTTGTAGCAAAAACAGACAAAGCCATCATCATCAACGAAGCTGTTGAACTTGCAAAAACACTTGCTGATGAGAAGTCGCCGAAGTTCATCAACGGTGTGCTTGACGCGCTTGAAGTCAAATAAAGATGTGTAGGG
>Ga0209633_10004769_pt1 | contig 12112 bp, 16 predicted proteins | sample Cruoilmetagenom1_FD_187290 | JGI IMG/M metagenome (GOLD analysis project Ga0209633, IMG submission 187290) | Oil polluted marine microbial communities from Coal Oil Point, Santa Barbara, California, USA - Sample 1 (SPAdes) (version 2) | ecosystem: Environmental > Aquatic > Marine > Oil seeps ... | reverse complement strand
CCCTCCTGACATGGTAGTAATATCAATATTACCTGATCTAACTTTGATTATATTTTGTTTTTCAATTCTACCTATAACATTTTTTATAACATAATCACTATAATCTCCATCCAATTCAATAGTTCCTACATTGTTCAAAATAATATTTCCTCCAAGATCTTTAATGTTAACCGATCCCAAAACGTCACTAATCCTAATGTCAGAATAATCAGCACTAATATTTATGAATTTTGTAATATCTTTTATATCTATATCTGCATCAATAGATTTTATTTTCAGTTCACCATCAATCCAGTAAAGAGTTAAGTCTGAATAATCAGATTCTACTTCAACAGAGCCCACGAAATTTTTAACAATATTTTTACTACCACGCGATAATAGTTTAAGATTTCCACTACTGTTTTCAATTTCTACTTCACCGTAATCATTTTCAATTTTATTTACATTTTCACAACTCCGTAAAACGAGTTCATTTCCTCTACCTTGCAAGTTTATTTCCCCGCTCATATCAGACAAAAAAATATCACAATATTCAAAATCGGCACTAAAACTATTTTTCTTTGGAATAAATATTTCCCCTGTAATTTCTTTACTTATAGAATTGTTAAACTTTAATATGAATATATTCCAAAAGTTAAATGATGCATCTTCTTCTGTTTCACGTATTTCAAATATCATTTTAGAATTGAACGAATGAGCCACAATATCAAAATCTTTAATATAAGCTTTCTCGTATTCATCATCGCTGGAAGAAATATTTATATATAGATTAAAACTAATTTCGTCTTTGTCCCAAGTTTTTATATCAACGTCCAAACCGGAAATGCTTAATATCTCAATTTCCTTACCTTTCTCTATTGGAAAACTTTTTTGTATTTTTCTCAATTCAGTTGCATTCAGTAAAATAGAAAAACCTACCACAAACAATACTATTACTATTTTAGCATTCATATCATTTTTCCTCCATCAAAATCAATTGTTCTATAATTTTTAGTTTTATTTGGTATAGAGTTCGCAATCTTTTCTGTTTAATTAACGAAATATCATCCGGAACAAACTCAAACTTCAGTTCATTTATTGCTTGATTAACATTGCTGAAATTTTCTAAATCAGCCTGCAATCGTTTATCTACATTCACAATTTTTGTTTCGTTAAATAATGCAGCAGGCAATAACTTTTCCATTCCATTTATAGTTTGCGAATAAACTCTATTAATTTTACTAATTTCCGGTTCACTTCTAATTGTAAAACTTGTTAAATAAGTGTATAGATTGATTGAAGTAATCAATAGTAACACAGCAGCAGCAAACCCGAATGCAAAACTTTTTTTTTCAATAAGAAAATTAAATTCTTTCTTAATAGGAGTGATGTTATGTTTAATCTCTTCCCACATCATCTCGGAAAGTTCTTTATTGGGATATTCATTATCATCATAAAATTTATTTTGCTTGTTCATATCTTCCTCTTTCTTTCATCCACTTCTTTCTTAATATCTGTTTTGCTCTTGATAAAATTGCTCTTGAATTTCCAATAGACATTCCTAGTATTTTAGAAATCTCATTATGATTGTATCCTTCAATTTCAAATAGGATAAAAACAATTCGTTTATTCTCATCCAATACTGAAAGCAGCTCTTTCATTTCTTGCTTCCATTCAAACTCATTAACTAAATCAAATCCTTCGTGTTCTTCAATATTTTTATCAATATGAAAAATATTTTTTGATGATAATTTTCGCATCTCAGATTTCATTTCATTTATTGCAATTCCAAATAACCAAGTTGAAAATTTGGATTTTCCTGAAAAACTTCCAATGCTATTGTATGCTTTAATAAATGCTTTTTGCACCCAGTCTGCAACCTGATCTTTATCCTTCGAGAATTGCATCATAAAACTAAATAAAGGTTTCACATTGGCATCGTAAAGCAATTTATATGCTCTACTATTCCCATTTCTAATCTTTGAAATTTGTTTCTTTTCTTTCCGGATATCCATAGAATACGTTTTATAAGTTAGACGCTATGAAATTGCAAAACGTTACACTAGTTTATAAATTAGTTATAAATTGTGAATTCAAAAATTAACAACTGAGTTAATAAACAAATAAAAGATTAAAATATAAGTAATTGATTTTAGAATTGGACTGAGCAACGAAGAAATTTGGATATGACTTTTCAAATTGTATTACGAATTGCTGATTCGCTATAGCAATAAAGTTCAAAATAAAATATTAAAATACTGCTTTAAACAAACTTAACATCTATCATTTCATCATAAACTTGATGGAAGAAAACCATTTGTAGTAATTCTTCTAATGCGTAAACGTTTTCTTCTGTAGTATCAAATGATATTGATGTAATTGCTTCTTTAATAAAGAGAGTAGTATTTTCTGAGTAATCCAAATCTTTCAGAAATGAATCTATTTTACTTTCTAATATTGGGTTTAACTTATCAAGCTTGGCCACAAATTCTTTTAGCACATCTTCATCCTTAGCGGCCAAAACAAAATTTGTGTATGGTACTTCAATAGATTCTGAAATATATTCGGAAAAACTTGCAGCTTTTTCAAATTTATCATCTGTCCAATTATTACTACCAGAAAATAAATATGTCTTATCGGGCAATATTTCTTCACTTGTATCTAAAGATATTTCTGGAGATAAATCAAATTTTTCCTTAAAAATAATTTTAGAAAGTATTACTTCATTTGAAGAAACATCACCTTTTAATACTAGGTTATTAATAGCCTCAGATTTGGAAGAGAAATACAAGTAAGAATTAGAAAGAACATCCGTAAAAGATATTCCATAATTCTTCGAGATAAATAAATCTTTATGTTGAATCAAATCAAGGGATGGTATTAAGACCACACTATTTTCAACTAATAAAAGCTCTCTAGTAATTAAAGATGATTCTTTTATTATTAAATTTAATTCTTGCTGATCTTTTGCACATAATGCAAAAAGAGCTGTAAAAATATTATTGGGAATTATTAAGTTCATTATTATTTAAAATTAAAAAAGTCCGGGAAAATACCGGACTTAAAATTTACAAATATTCTTAACTTTATCTTGTAGTTTTAGATTTAATACGAGCAGCTTTACCAGAAAGATTTCTAAGATAATACAGTTTTGCACGTCTTACCTTACCTTGTTTAATTAAATCAATCTTAGCAATTTTAGGTGAATTGAACGGAAAGATTCTTTCAACTCCAACACCACTTGAAATTTTTCTAACTGTAAAAGTCTTATTATTACCATCGCCTCTAAGACTTATAACATCGCCTTCAAACTGCTGAATTCTTTCTTTCGTACCTTCAATAACACGAACGTGTAACCTAATTCTGTCGCCAGAATTAAAAATAGGATAGTCAGTTCTTTGCTGATCCGCTGTTATTTCTTTTAATTTATCCATCATTTACTCCAAACTATTTATTTTTTTCCATTTTTCTGTTAATTTTTTTGATTGTACTTCTTTCCAATTTTTTATTTTACTATCATTTCCAGAAAGTAAAATTTCTGGGACCTTCATTTCATCATATTCTGCAGGTCTTGTATAATAAGGTGCTTCAATTATTTCTCCATTCATAAATGAATCTTGCAACATTGATGCACTATCTCCCAACACTCCAGGAAGCAATCTAACAACTGAGTCAGCAATTATGAGAGCTAATAATTCACCGCCACTTAAAACAAAATTTCCTATTGATACCTCATCTGTCGCAAATCTCTCACGCACTCTATCATCAATACCTTTATAATGGCCTGCAATAATAATTATATTTTTTGCCAGCGAAAATTTATTTGCAAGTGATTGATTATAAATTTTTCCACATGGAGAACAAAATATTATATGCTCATATTTTCGTTCTTCAAACAATTTTTCTATGCACAGAAAAAATGGTTCAGGTTTAAGTAACATTCCCGGACCACCACCAAAAGGTTTATCATCAATTTGTTTCTGCTTATTTGTAGAATAATCTCGTAGGTTATGAACAACTATTTTTACTAATTTTTTATCTTGAGCTCTTTTTACAATACTTGAATTGAGCATACTGTCTAACGAATCTGGAACAGCACTAATTATATCAATCCTCATCATAATTAAAAATCTCACTTTCTTCAGATAAAAAAAGTTTTTTGTTGTCTATGTCTATAATTTCAAAATATTCTTCTACCCCAGGTATCATAATTTGTTTACCATCATTATTTTCAATAACGTAAACATCATTACCCGGAATATTAAGCACATCAACCAATTTCCCAAAGAACAAAGAATCTCTATAAACTTCACTTCCAATTAAATCATGTAAATAATAAGAAGAATCAGGAAGTTCATAAAGATTATTAGAATCTACATACAATTTTTTTCCAATTAAAAATTGTACATCTTCACTGTCATTAAATCTATCAAATTTAATAACTATTGAATTGTTTATTTCCTCAACAAATTCAATTGACAATTCTTTTTTATTGCCAAAATAATCAATAAATATTTTTTCAAGATCAAAAAAATGTTGAGGAAAATCAGTATAGGATTTTAGAATAACAGAGCCATCTTTCCTGAATTCAGAAATAATTTCCGCTATTAAAAAAAACTCACTCAACTAATCAAGAATCTTAAGTATTGCTCGTTTACCATTTTTGGCTGCTATAGCAGTAAGCAGCGTTCTCATAGCTTGAGCAGTTTTGCCTTGTTTGCCAATAACCTTACCAACATCATCAGCACCAACTTTTAGGCTTAACTCAACTGTGTTTTCGCTAGTTTCAGCAACATCAATGTTAACATCATCTGGACTATCAACTAAATGTTTTGCAATAAATTCAACGAATTCTTTCATGAGAGTTACCTATAGATTATTTTCAAGAATTAGGATACTTTAATATTAGCAAAGTTCCTTAATCAGAATCTACTCAGTCTCTGGCTTTGTTTCATCCGTAGAAACTTCTTCAGAAGCAGTATCCTCTTTAACTTCTGTAGCTTTTTCTTCTTCAACTTTTTCTTCTTTTGCTTTAGCTTCAGCAGCAGCTTTTTCTTCTTCAGCCTTTGCTTTTGCTTCAGCTTCTTTTTCTTCTTCTATTTTTTTATTTTCAGCGTCTATTTTAGCTTGTTTTTTCTTTTCTATTTTATCTCTTTTACTAGTTAATTTATCATCTTGCAACTTATTCCATTCTTCCATTTTAGCTGCAACATCTTCTTCTGACAAACCTTGTTTAGTTAATTCTCTTTTAAGTAAAATTCCATTTTCGCTTAATAAATTTTTAACTGTAGTTGTAGGTTGAGCTCCACAGCTTAACCAATAAAGAATTCTATCTTCATTTAATTCAACTTTTGCCGGATTTGTTTTAGGGTTGTAAGAACCAATAGCTTCAATGTATTTACCATCTCTTGGTGAACGAACATCAGCTGCAACCAATTTATAAATTGGTTGTCTTTTCTTACCCATTCTACGTAATCTTATCTTAACTGCCAAATTTGAAAACCTCCAAATTGTATTATTTTATTTATTTTAATTAAATTTTAAGTTTTTTAGATTTCCCAAACGCTTTTTCCCGCCTTTGGTATTAAACTTTTTCATCATCTTTTGCATTTCATTAAATTGCTTTATTAATCGATTAATCTCTTGAATAGAATTTCCGCTTCCTTTTGCAATTCTTCTACGCCTACTACCATTCAATATTTTGGGTTTTGCTCTTTCAATCTTAGTCATTGATTGAATTATTGATTCAACTTTAACTAACTGATTATCATCAACATCGGCATTTTTCATCTCTGAACTTATGCCAGGAATCATTCCCATAATCGATTTTAAAGAACCCATTTTCTTTATCATCTTAATTTGCTTAAGAAAATCTTCAAAGTCAAATTTATTTGTAAGTAATTTCTTTTCTAAATCTTCTGCTTCTTTTTCATCTACTTGAAGTTGAGCTTTTTCAACTAGAGAAATTACATCGCCTTTACCAATAATTCTTGACGCTAATCTATTAGGATGAAACTTTTCAATTGTTTCTAACGTTTCACCAAGACTTACAAACTTAACTGGTTTTTCAACTACTGCTTTAATTGAAATAGCACAACCACCTCTTGAATCACCATCAAGTTTGGTTAGTACAACTCCATCAAAATTTACAATATCATTAAAAGCCTTTGCTGAATTAACAGCATCTTGTCCAGTCATTGAATCAACAACAAAAAGAATTTCAGTCGGATTGACTTTATTCTTAATTGCTAAAACTTCATCCATCAAATCTTGGTCAACATGCAAACGACCAGCAGTATCAATTATAACAGTATTAAGGTTTTTTTCCTTTGCATACTTAATTGATTCACTAGCAATTTCAACCGCATCTTGACTACCTTCAATATTAAATACCGGAACACCAATTTGCTCGCCAAGTGTAAACAATTGATCGATAGCAGCAGGACGATAAATATCAGCTGCTGTTAACAACACTTTCCTATCATTAGCTTGCAAATATTTTGCAAGTTTTCCACTAAATGTTGTTTTACCGGAACCTTGTAAACCAACCATTAAAATTATTGTTGGTCCAGTAGGATTTATATTTAATTCTTGCGATGATGAGCCCATCAAATCTGTTAACTCATCATAGATAATCTTTGTAATTAACTGGCCTGGAGTGACTGAAGCTAAAACTTCTTGTCCAAGAGCCTTTACTTTAACATCATCAATAAATTGTTTTGCAACTTTGTAATTTACATCTGCATCTAAAAGCACTCTTCTTATTTCTCTAAGCGTATCAGAAATATTTTTTTCAGAAAGTTTTCCTTGACCAGTTACTTTCTTTAGTGCTTTCTCAAATTTTAGCGTAATATCTTCTAACATAAAATCAGTCTAAATATTAAAAATTAAGGTTCAACAAAAAAATTAAGCTCCTTTAAGAGCATTAGCCCCGGAAACGATTTCTAATATTTCTGTAGTAATAGCTGCCTGACGTTCTTTGTTATATTTTATTTGAAGAGTCCTAATCATCTCTTTAGCATTTTCCGTTGCCATTTCCATTGCAGTCATTCTAGCTCCAAGCTCTGCTGCGTATGAATCTAAAAGCATTGTCCACATTTGTCCTTTTAGATGTCTTGGCAAAAGTGAATTCAATATTTCTGCTTGATTAGGTTCATAAATATATTCTATATTTTTATATTCTTGCTCTGTATCTTCTCTTAATTCTGGAATTGGTAAAAGTTGTTGTACAACTGTATTCTGACTTGCAACTGACTTAAACTCATTAGAAACAACAATAACTTTATCAATTTCTTTATTGATAAATTTTGTTGTTAAGTCGTTAATTAGAGTAGCTGCAAAATCAAATTTAAGTTTTGTAAAAACTCCTAAATACGAAGCTACAACATTAAAGTTGTCTCTTTTTGAAAAATAATCCGCACCTTTTTTACCAACGCAATACATTTGAACTTTATTTAATTCAAAAAGATTCTTATAGTCACGGGTAATTAGATTTTCTGTTTCTCTAATTACATTCATATTAAAACCGCCACATAATCCTCTATCGGAAGTTAATACAACAACGGCAATACTTTCATCAACTTCTCTTGGCTCAAAAAGTGGACTTGCACTTGTGCTAACACTTTTTAATAAATGGCCAAGAACTTCTGCTAGTTTTATTGAATAAGGTTTAGCATTAGTAATATTTTCTTGAGCTCTACGCAACCTAGCCGCAGCAACCATCTTCATTGCTTTGGTTATTTGTTGAGTATTTGTAACTCCAACTATTCTTTGCTTTATGTCTTTAAGTGTTGCCATTTAGCTTTATTGTATTGTAATTTCATTGAGATTCCCAGTCAAGCTGAGAATCACAAATTGTTATTTACTTTTCTTAAATTTTGATTTGAATTCACCAACTGCTTTTTGTACACTAGCAACAGTATCATCACTCATTTGTTTTTCTTTTATAATATTTTCAAAAACAGATTTGTAATTTACATCCATATATTCTAAAAATTCTTTTTCAAATCTTTTAACATCAACAACAGCAATATCATCTAAGAAACCATTAGTTGCAGTATATATAGATATTACTTGTCTTTCAATTCCAGCAGGAGCATATTGCCCTTGCTTTAGAAGTTCAACAAGTCTTTCACCTTTTGCTAAAGTTCTTTGAGTTGCAGCATCAAGATCAGAACCAAATTTTGCAAATGCTTCAAGTTCTCTGTATTGTGCAAGATCTAATTTCAAGGAACCTGCAACTTTTTTCATAGCTTTAATTTGTGCATTACCACCAACACGAGACACACTAATACCAACGTTAATAGCAGGACGAATACCGGCATTAAATAAATCAGGTTCAAGATAAATTTGACCATCAGTAATAGAAATTACATTAGTAGGAATATAAGCAGAAACATCACCTTGTTGCGTTTCAATAATTGGCAATGCTGTTAAACTTCCGCCACCAAATTTATCGCTTAACTTAGATGCTCTTTCTAAAAGTCTTGAATGCAAATAAAAAATATCACCAGGATAAGCTTCACGTCCCGGAGGTCTTCTCAGAAGTAATGATAGCTCTCTATAAGCAACAGCTTGTTTTGACAAATCATCATAAACAACTAATGAATGTTTTCCATTGTCTCTAAAAAATTCAGCAAAAGTTGCTCCTGAATAAGGAGCAATATATTGAAGTGGAGCAGGATCAGAAGCAGCAGCAGCAACAACAGTTGTATATTCCATTGCTCCATGTTCTTCTAACTTACCAACCACTTGTGCTATAGTTGAACTCTTTTGACCTATTGCAACATAAACACAATAAACAGGGTCAATTCCATTTTCTGCAGCTTCTTTTGTATGTGTGAATTTTTGATTTATTATAGCATCAATTGCAACTGCTGTTTTACCAGTTTGTCTATCACCAATAATTAATTCTCTTTGTCCACGTCCAATAGGAATCATAGCATCAACAGCGGCAATACCAGTTTGTAATGGCTCAGTAACAGGTTGTCTTGCAACAACTCCAAGAGCTTTACGTTCAATTGGTAAAAATTGTTTTGATTGAATAGCACCTTTACCATCAATTGGTAATCCTAATGGAGTAACAACTCTTCCAAGAAATTCTTCACCAACAGGAATTGAAGCAACACGTTTGGTTCGCTTAACTGTATCACCTTCTTTAATAAGTGAACTATCACCAAAAAGAACGCAACCAACGCTGTCTTCATCAAGGTTTAGAACCATTCCAATAACATCATTTGGGAATTCGACAAGTTCACTTGCCATTACTTGAGAAAGTCCATACACTTGGGCAATACCATCACCAACAGCAAGTACAGTACCAACATCATAAACATCTACTTCGTTATCAAAACCGGAAAGTTGTTTTCTTAGTATTGCGGAAACTTCATCTGGTCTAACTTCAGCCATTATTTTTACCTTCTAAATTTTTCAAAGTTTAATTACTTAAGTAATTTTGTTCAAATAGTTTTTTCTTTAATAATTCTAATTGATGTTGAACGGAAGCATCAATAACTGTATCTCCAAATCTGGCTTTAAATCCACCAATTATAGAATTATCAATTTTATATTCTGATATTATTTTTTTATCTGTAATCTCTTCTAACTTCTTGGCAATTTTTTCTTTTTGTTCATCACTTAATTCAATTGCACTTGAGATTTGAACCTTAGTTCTATTAAGCTTTACATCACAAAGTTCTAAAAATCTATTGCTAATTTCTAAAAGAATATTCTCTCTTCCCTTCTTAACAATTAGTTCTAAAAATGTTTTTACTTCATCAGAAATATGTGATGAGAAAATTTCTGTTACAATTGCAGATTTTTTAGTTGAAGAAACAACCGGATTTTGAAGAACATTTCTTAAGTCCTTGGAATTAAGTAACGTCTTACTAACAAACTCAATATCTTCTACTATTCTTTCAAAAGATTTTTTTTCTTCAGAAATTTCCATTAAAGCATTAGCATATCTGGTTGCAATTACAAATTCACTCATAACTTAATTCTTTCCCAAATCATCAATGTATTTTGTAATTAGACTAGTTTGTTTTTCTTTATCTAAATTATCTTTAAGAATTTTTTCAGCAGCTTCAATAGCAATAGAAGCAACTTGGTCTTTCAATCCAACAAATGCTTCTTGATTTTTTCTTTCTATTTCTATAGAAGCAGCATCAACAAGTTTTTTAGCTTCAGCTTTACTTTCGGTAATTATTTGATTTTTCAAATTCTCGCCATATTCTCTTCCCTGAGCAATAATCTTTTGAGATTCTTCTTCAGCTTTAGCAAGATTTTGTTTGTTTTGTTCAAGTAATTCTTCAGCTTCTTTTTTTGCAATTTCTGCTCTTTCAACAGACTCTTTAATGAAATTTTCTCTTTCACTTAGTGACGCTAGAATAGGCTTCCAAGCTGTCTTTTTAAGGATAAGAAGTAACAATACAAATGTTACAACTGTCCAAAAAATCAGACCTGGATTAACATCCAATAATCCACCTTCCGAACTTCCGCCAGAAAACAATAACATTAAAGTTGATAATAATGCAAGCATTTTAGTTTCCTTATTAAATTAAAATTAAGGATACTAATAAAAGTATCCCCAAAAATTTTTATTTATTTAAGAGCTAAAAGAATGCAAATAACTAATGCAAAAAGTGCAATACCTTCAATAAGTGCTGCAGCAATAATCATAGAAGTTCTGATATCTCCAGAAGCTTCTGGTTGACGACCACTAGCTTCCATAGCAGATGCAGCTAATTTACCAATGCCTAATGCTCCACCGATAATTGTCAATCCAGCTCCAATTCCTGCTGCCAAATATGCAAAATCCATTTGTTTCTCCTTGATTTGAAATAAATTAAATTATAAAATGTATTAATGATCTTGATGAACTGCCATCCCTATAAATAAGGCTGACAACATTGTAAAAATATATGCTTGTATAAATGAAACAAGCAACTCTAACAAATATATAAATAAAGCAAACGCTACTGAAACTGGTGCAACGAAAGCAGTTTTCAAAATAAATATCAATCCAATTAAAGCCATAATAACAATATGACCAGCTGTCATGTTAGCAAAAAGTCTGATTGCCAATGCAAAAGGTTTTGTAAACAATCCAAGAATTTCTACCACAAACATTATAGGCAATAACCAAGCCGGAACTCCGCCAGGAATTAACCCTTTGAAATATCCAAGTGGTCCATTCTTCATCATTCCACCAGCCTGAATTACAAAAAACGAAATTACTGCAAGAGTTGCTGTAACAGAAATATTACTTGTTGCAGTTGCTCCGTAAGGTATTAAGCCTAAGAAATTACAAAATAAAATGAAAAAGAATACAGTTAGTAAGTATGGTAAAAATTTCTCGTATCCTTTACCAATAGTTGGTTTTGCAATATCGTCTTTAACAAAAACAACAAGCATTTCCATTACATTTGAAAGTCCTTTTGGTAAAAAGGATTTTTTGTATGACTTTGCAACGAGATTAAAAATAATAATCATCAAAGCAAAAGCTATCCACATAAACACAACGTGTTTAGTAATGGAAATATCTAAACCAAATAAATGAAGTTCAGGTAAGTGAATAGAAAAGAAAGGTTCAAAATCCAAAACCCTACTATCTAAAATATGATGCATTATCCAACCGGCACCATCACCTTTCGCTTCTACTGGAACCGCGCTTAGACTGTCTGAAACTACTTTAATTTCTTCTGTGTACATTCAGTATTTATTTATTCTTATTTGAACTGTGTGAATAAAAAATCACTTCAAGAGTGAGTGATATAAAATAAAATATAAAGAATATAAATATAAATCCATATTTATCAATATTCAAGAATTTTATTACTAGAATAAAAGATATAAGTAAAAAGATTATTCGGATTCCCAGACCGCCAAAATTGAATATCATAAATGAGGAATGATCTGATTTATAGGAATAATTAAAAAGAAGTGCGGCAATGATTGTATTAACTAAATTAATTGCACCAGCATATATTGCAGATAGATAAAAAACAGAAGAAACAACATCAAAATATTTTAGTAGAAAAATGAAAACAAATGATACTGAATAAATTATTAATGTATTCCGTATAAAACTATTCACTTTTGTTTTTCTTATTTAAACAGAAAGTTTTGATGA
>Ga0209633_10004768_pt1 | contig 12117 bp, 10 predicted proteins | sample Cruoilmetagenom1_FD_187290 | JGI IMG/M metagenome (GOLD analysis project Ga0209633, IMG submission 187290) | Oil polluted marine microbial communities from Coal Oil Point, Santa Barbara, California, USA - Sample 1 (SPAdes) (version 2) | ecosystem: Environmental > Aquatic > Marine > Oil seeps ... | reverse complement strand
AATTTTAGTGTCAGAAATCATAAGCAGATAATTTAGTTAAATATTTGAATTTCAATTGCTTAAATATACTAAATTTTCTGCTTTTTTCTTTGTGTTTTAACACTTTTTTATGTCGAACTCACGTTAGTTATTAATATTTTTAGCTCCTTCTAAAATCGTTGTCGAAAAAAATCAAATTTATTTTTTTTCTTGAGGCCAACATTTAATAGACAGAATGATAACAAATTATAAAAGTTCTTTTTTACAAAAAAACCTCAGCTCTCGCCAAGGTTTTTAATGCTATATACATTCAGTTTAAGCTTCCAATCCTTTTTTTACAAAGACTTTTGCTAGGTGTGATCGATAGGCTTTATCGGCAAAATGATCACTCATTACTTCTACACCTTCAACGGCATGAGAAGCAGCATCACTATTACCATTATAGGCACTTTCTACTGCTGAGGCTCTATAAGGTGTGTCTGACACTCCGGTAACACCTACTTTAACAGAACTGCCATTTTTTACTGTGGCTACACCTACTACTGCAAAACGAGATGCAGATTGATAGAATTTTTGATAATTACCTTGAGCTACTTTTGGAAACCGAACTGCTGTAATTATTTCATCATCTGCCAAGGCTGTAGTGAAAATTCCTTCGAAGAAATCGATTGCCGCAATGGATCTTTTTCCATTTTTGCCTTCTACCTCAATATTAGCATCACAAGCCAATACTGTTGCAGGATAATCAGCAGAAGGATCAGCATGTGCCAAACTTCCACCAATAGTACCTCTATTTCTTACTTGAACATCGCCAATGGTTTTGGCAGTTTGTGCCAATATATTTACTTGACCGTTGACCAAATCAGAATTTAAAATTGCATTATGGGTACAGTTAGCCCCTATAACAATTTCACCGCCTTCTTCTTTAATACTATTCATATCAGCAATACCGCTGATATCAATCAATAATTCAGGCCTATTTAATCTCAATTTCATAGCGGGGATCAAGCTGTGCCCTCCTGATAAAATTTTTGCATCATAACCGTGTTTGTCAAGCAAACTAACTGCTTCACTTACGGAAGATACTTTTATATAATCAAATTTTGATGGTATCATATTTCTAGATTTTAAAATTTTAGTTCTGCATTGCTTTCCAAACTCTTTGTGGTGTTAATGGCATTTGAATATCCGTTACACCTAAATGTGCTAAAGCATCAACTACCGCACTTACAACAGCCGGTGTTGAACCTATGGCTCCGGCTTCTCCCGCTCCTTTTACTCCCAAAGGATTATGAGGGCAAGGGGTTACCGTTCTTTCGGTTTCTATCATCGGTACATCATCGGCTCTAGGCATGGCATAATCCATATAAGAACCAGTAATCATCTGACCATATTCATCATAAACTACTTCTTCTAGCAATGCCTGTCCGATACCCTGAACAACACCACCTTGAATTTGTCCATCTACAATCATTGGATTCATTACATTACCAACATCATCAACCGTAACAAAACGTTTTATATCTATTTTACCGGTATCTTGGCAAACTTCAACTACTGCAATGTGTGTACCGAACGGATAGGTGAAATTAGTAGGGTCATAAAAACTTGAGAAATCTAAACCTGGTTCTAAGCCTTCAGGATAATCGTGTGGAACATATGCCGTTAAAGACACATCACCAAAAGAAACAGATTTGTCAGTTCCCTTTACTGTCCATTTACCCTCAGCATATTCCAGATCTTCTTCTGCCGCCTCCAGTTTATGAGCAGCAATTTTAGCCCCTTTCTCTAATATTTTATCTATACTTTTTATAATTGCACTACCACCGACTGATAAACTTCTAGAGCCATAAGTACCCATACCAAAAGCTACTTGATCTGTATCACCATGCTCAATATCTACGTCGTCCATATCAATCCCTAATTTATCGGCTACAAACTGAGCAAAAACGGTTTCATGTCCTTGTCCGTGAGAATGTGATCCTGTAAAAACAGAAACCTTACCAGTGGGTTGTACCCTTACATGACCTACTTCATACAAACCAGCTCGTGCACCTAAAGCACCAACAACTGCTGACGGTGCAATACCACAACCTTCTATCCAAGTAGATAAGCCTATGCCCAATAATTTTCCGTTTTTACGAGCTTCTGCCTGTTCCATACGAAAATCTTCATAACCCACCATTTCTAATCCTTTTTTCAACGTAGGTACATAATTTCCGCTGTCATATTGCAATGCCACTTGGGTTTGATAACCCGGTTGTTCTACACCATCAAATGCCGGAATAAAGTTTTTAAATCTCAGTTCTGCCGGATCTATATTCATTTCTTTAGCAGCTTTAGAAATCAATCTCTCCAAAAGGTAAGTTGCTTCCGGGCGACCGGCACCACGATAAGCATCGACCGCTACGGTATGTGTAAAAGGTGCTACCACATTTAAGTGAATTAATGGTGTGGTATATACACCTTGAAATAATGTACCATGCAAATACGTTGGTACGGCTGGAGCAAATGTTGAAAGATAGGCTCCCATGGCACAATATTCATCCGTTAAATGGGCAACAATCTTACCCTCTTTATCAAATCCCATTTTTGAAGTTACATAATGGTCTCTACCATGTGCGTCTGTTAAAAATGCCTCACTTCTATCTGATGTCCATTTGATGGGCCTTCCAATTTCTTTAGAAGCCCAAGTCAATAGAGCTTCTTCAGTATAGTGATATATCTTACTTCCAAATCCACCACCCACATCATAAGATACAATACGTACTTTATGTTCAGGAATACCTAAGGCAAAAGCACACATTAACAAACGGATCAAATGTGGGTTTTGTGTACTGGTATATAAGGTCCATTTATCGGCATTTACATCATAATCGGCTATATAACTTCTGGGTTCCATAGCATTTGGGGCCAAACGTTGATTGCGATATTCCATTTCAGTAACATGATGTGCATTGGCTAAAGCGGTTTCTACCTCCGCCCTATCATTACCAATACACCAATCAAATGCCGCATTATCTTTCCATTGATCATGTACCAATGGTGCTCCTGCTTCCATGGCCTTTTTAGGATCTGTTACCGCCGGTAATTCTTCATATTCAACTTCTACTAATTCCGCCGCATCACGAGCCAATTCTAAAGTTTCTGCAATAACTATAGCCACAGCTTCGCCCAGATGGTTTATTTTATCTTTTGCCAATAATGGATGTAAGGGCTCACGCATGGTTTCTCCATCTTTAAAATTGACTTGCCAACCACAAGGCACACCATAAGTACCACAGCCATCATGGCCTGTAAACACAGCTACTACACCTTCTGCTTTTTGTGCTGCACTTGTATCAATACTCAATACTTTAGCATGAGCATATGGGCTTCTAACAAATGCCGAATGTGTCATTTTAGGCAATTTGATATCGTCTGTATATTTACCTGCTCCCTTTAAGAAACGGGCATCTTCTCTTCTTTTTATTGATTTTCCTATATATTTTCCCATGACTAGCTGTTTATTTTATCAGCTGCCAGCTGAATAGATTTAACAATATTATGATACCCTGTACATCTGCAAAAATTTCCTTCTAAACCATGACGAATTTCTTCTTCGGTTGGACTCGGATTATTTTTTAGAATATCTGCTGCGGTCATGACCATACCTGGAGTACAAAAACCACATTGTAGCCCATGTTCTTCTTTAAAGGCTTCCTGTATTGGATGCATAGCATCACCATCTGCCATACCTTCTATAGTTGTAATTTCACAACCGTCCGCTTGAACAGCCAAGAGTGTACAAGATTTTACGGCATTACCATCTAAGGTAATGGTACAAGCTCCACAACTACTGGTATCGCAACCAATATGTGTGCCGGTGAGTTCCAGTGTTTCCCTAAGATATTGAGTCAAGCTAATTCTTGGCTCAATATCATGAGAATACTGCTTCCCATTAATTGTTACTGTAATTTGCATAGTAAATTATAATTTATTTAGTTTAATATTTAATTGCCTGTTACACTGTTCATTTTGTGCTTTATTACAATGAACATTGCATCACTTAGTCTTTTCTACTTCCTTTTCTAAAGCTTTAAAAAATTGTTTTGATAAGGTACTTACCACGCCACTCATAATCCGTTGTCCCATCCTAGCCAGCATGCCAGACATTTTAGCTTCACCTGTATATTGGATCTCAGTTCTATTATCACCATGGGGCATCAATTTTATACCTATCTCTGCCTTTGCATTTCCCATTTTACTTTTTTGGTCTAACAAAACCAAACAACTTTCTCCTGCTACTTTATGCTTTAAGGACAGGTCCCCTTCAAAATCTCCTCTAACCGGCCCAACTTTCACCTCTGAAATTGCTTTATAAGTATCTTCTCCATTGGGTTCTAAGGTCTTAACACCCGGCGTAATTTTTTCAAGCACTTTGGGGTCTATTATCATTTCCCAAATCAATTCTTGCGATGCATCAATACTGTATTTTCCTGTAATTTTCATCAATTCAACTTATTTAATTATAGAAATTATTCTTAATTTAAAATATTTTTTAGCAGCTAATTATTTGATTAATTTAAAAATAGCTCACAATTGATAGCAAGATAATAATTTATTGTGAATTTTTTTACTCAATGTTCATATTTTTGATTATTTTTTTAAATTCTAAATAAGTTTATATATCATCACACTTTTTATCATACTATTTTATAAAATTATCATACTATTTTCGTATCTTCACGTATTAAACTTTGCTACGCAAAATCAGGCATTAAACCTCAGGGTATCCTGATAGCTATCAGGAGAACTTATTCACGAATTTTCGGGATTGCGTGTTCATACCATTAGTAGATACCTCATAAACGGCGTTTCATTAAAAATATAGCTATGAAAGAAATTAAAGACATTATCTCGGCGTATAAACAACTAGATTTAACTACTCATAAAATAGCTATGGCTACAGTTGTCTTTGTTGATGGCTCATCTTATAGACGTGCTGGAGCAAGAATGTTAGTCCAAGATAATGGTATATATATAGGTGGTATCAGTGGTGGATGTTTGGAGGGAGATGCTCTTAAAAAGGCCAATCATTGCATGGCCAGAAACAAAGTTGACGTAGTACGGTATGATACTTCCAAAGATGATGAAGGAGAAATAGGTGCAGGCTTAGGTTGCAACGGCATTATTGATGTATTGCTTTCTCCAATACTTATGGAAGATGCTAAAAATCCAATAAAGATATTAGAGTCTTGTGTAAATGACCGTTATACAAATTGTTTGATTACCATAATAAGTTCTGAAATTGATAATCTTCAGGCTGGAAGTATGTACAAATACGAAGATGATCTTACCTTCCCTAATAATGTTAATGAAGATATTAAAATAGCATTGAAATCAGGAAAGTCTGTAGTAAAGGATTATGAAAATATATCTGTATTCATTGAAATTCTATTGCCAAGTATTAATGTCGTCCTTTTTGGATCTAGTTATGATGTTTACCCACTATTAAAAATCGGAAATGAATTAGGCTGGTTGATGGATGTTGTTACCAATCCTATAAAAGCGAATAACCGTATGAAGTCGTTAAGTGCATCTATTTATTCAAAAGATGATTCTATTCCTTTTGATGATTTTACCGCATTTGTGTTGATGGCCCATGATTATAGGACTGACAAGGATAATTTATTGATGGCATTAGAATCCAATGTTCCTTATGTGGGCATGTTAGGCCCCTTGAAAAGAAGAAATAAAGCCTTGGATGAGCTGAATGTTGAGGGACATACATTTACCAAAGAGCAATTAGAAAAATTATATAATCCTATAGGTTTAGATATTGGCTCTACTACTCCAGAAGAAATTGCATTGGCAATTCTAGCTGAAATAAGAGCACATTTTGCCGGAAGAAATGGTATGTTTTTGAAAGAAAAAATAGGAACAATTCACGAGAGGGCTTAAAGATTGCTCGGTGTTAGGTGCACGATATTGGATGTTGGGTGGACGATACTGGGTGTTAGGGTTGGACGCTAGGTGATGGAAGATTGATAATTGCTGAATTCTGCTTAGTATTTTGTGTTTAGTAAAAAAAACAAACGTTGTGATAGATGTTGGGTGTTAGATGCTAGGTGTTAGTTGTTCTGAGTTAGATTCTACTCCAAGTTTCAAACAGCGTGCTTTGTGCTTCTTATATTATACTACGCGTTCCGTACATCGTGCTACATACATCGTTCTTTATGTCCTTCCTTCAAACCCTTAATCTTTTAACTGCTTCAACAACTTTATCAATTACTTGGTCAATGTCTTTATCAGTTGTAGGTCTTCCTAAACTAAATCTTATTGACGATAAAGCGTCATTATCTGAGAATTGCATCGCTTTTAACACATGTGATGGTAAAACTGAAGCAGAATTACAAGCGGAACCTGAAGACAAAGCAACATGCGTACTTAAAGCCAGCATCAAATCTTCAGCTATTATATTTTTAAATAACAAATTGCTTACATGTGGCATCCTACTATCGATATCTCCGTTCACAGAAACTTCTTTTAATAATCCAAGCAGGCTATTCTCTAAATAATCTCTTTGTTTCATTAAGGTTACGGCATGGTCTGTAAATTTATTATGTGCCAGTGCTACAGCCTTTCCAAAACCAACAATAGCAGGAACATTTAAGGTGCCTGAACGCCTATTCCTTTCATGTTGACCACCATTTTGTTGCTCTTGAATTTGCACACCATTCTCAATATACAAGGCTCCAACCCCTTTGGGTCCATATATTTTATGTGATGAAAATGCCATAAGATCTATTCCCAGTTTTTTAGGGTGGACTTCCATTTTAGCTATAGCTTGAGTGGCATCCGAAAATAAAAATATCTTGTGCTTTTTACAAATGCGACTAATTTGCTCTATAGGATGAATGAGTCCTGTTTCATTATTTACATACATAACCGACATTAATAATGTTTGTTCGCGAATAGCCTGTACTAGGCTTTCTAAATCAATATTTCCCTGAGTATCAACATCTAAATAAGTTATTTGTGCACCTCTATGTTCTTCTAAATATGCACATGTATCTAATACCGCTTTATGTTCAGTTTTTATGGTAATAATATGATTTTTCCCTAGCCTCTTGCCTTCTTCAAAAAGTCCTTTTAATGCCAAATTAACCGATTCTGTTGCACCACTTGTAAAAATTATTTCTTTAGGATTAACTTGAATTAAATCTGCAATCTGAGTTCTTGCATTATCAACCCCTTCTTTGGCATCCCAACCCAATAAATGCGTTCTACTGGCTGCATTGCCATAAATTTCAGTAAAATAGGGCAACATATCATCTAGCACTTCTTGGGCTACTGGAGTTGTCGCATTATAATCGAGATAAATCATAAAAAGGACGATTTTAAATTATAAAAAAAGTAAAAATTTTACTTCATTTAAATTTTTATAAAATTAATGAAAAAATAATCGATTATCCGTTAACACTCTTAAATTTACAATGTAGGTCATTATAATCTTGTGTAAGAATCTTATTACGTTTAAAATCAAATCTTAATAGAATCCACTCGAACAAGGTCAGAGTGACATGATAAAATATGACCAAAAACGGATATTCATAAAGAATAATTACGTAGTTTAGCTTTAAATTGCTTTTGGATTAATTGTAATTGATGGGAATTTTTCACTGCTCAAGTGAGTTAAACTCAGAAAAAATAAATTCGATTAAACACTTCTCGATACACCATCGACCTTTGGTAGGATGCCACTCGAAGAGACGAACTAAAAATAAATTTTATACTAATTGACTTCAAACTCTTAATCATGTAAAAATATGTTCGTTTCAGCAATTGTATTAGCGGCAGGAACTTCTTCAAGAATGGGCAAAAAGAACAAGTTACTACTCCATTTTCAGGGTAGTACCTTTATTGAAAATGTTGTGAATCAATTGCTAAAAAGCACGATTGACGAAGTAATTGTTGTTTTGGGGTATGAGAAGTACAAAATAAAACAAGTTTTAACACAAAAAAATATTATTTTTACGTTCAATCCAGATTACAATTTGGGCATGACCTCATCTATTCAAACGGGAATCAAAGCTTGTTCTAAAGCTACTAATGGTTATTTAATTTGCCTGTCTGATATGCCATTAATTAACAGAGATGATTATAATAAGATACTCGCTTCCATTACAGGAAATAAAGAAATTATCCTTCCGTTTTATCGGCATCAAAAAGGAAACCCTGTATATTTTTCAAAAGATTTCAAGGATGAAATTTTAACTCATACAGCACCCGAGGGCTGTAAAGGTATAGTTGAAACTCATAAAAAATACCTTATTAAAATTCCATTTGACAATACGCATATATTGAAAGATATTGATACTGAGGAAGACTTTTTAGATGCTGGGTGTTAGGTGATGGATGCTCGGTGTTTGGAAGATTGATAATTGCTCAATTCCGCTTCGTACTTCGTATACCATGTCCCGCCATCAAACAACAATCAAACTACAGTAACAATACTCCTCCTTTTATGTATTTGCATCATGGCATTTCTTAAACTTTCTAAATTATGAGCGGAAGCGAACACATCTATATATGGTAGGGCAGTTTTCATACCCAAGGCATCTGGAGAAAAATTATCATTACCGGCTAAGGGATTTAGCCATACTACTTTTTTAGTTTTTTTATATATCGTCTTCATCGCATCTTTCATAATTTCTGGTACTCCGGTATCCCAACCATCACTTAAAATTAATACAATGGTTTTTTTATTTAACATACCATGTCCATAGTTCTTTACAAAATCTTCTAGACAAGAGCCAATGGTTGTACCTCCTGACCAATGCGGAACCCTATCTGAAATAGTATCAAAAGCCTTATCAAATTCATTATTATCTAATATATCACTAACCCTATGTAAGGCTGTACTAAAAACGAAAGTTTCAATTTTATCATAGGCATTTTGAAAAGCATAAATTAAATGCACAAAAAACCGACTGTATAGATCCATTGACTTACTGACATCACAAAGTAGCACTAATTTCAATTTTCTTTCTTTTTTTTCACTAAAAAGCAATTGTTGAATATCACCACCTTTACGCAAATTAGTTCTTATAGTCCGTTTTAAATTAAGATTTTGATGTTTTTTGGACGTTTTTTTTAGTCGGCTTTTTTGATGAGCCAATTTACGAGCCATCTTCTTAAGTAATTGCATCATCAATCGCATTTCATCATTACTTAGATCTGAAAAGTGCTTTCTACTAAGTACATCTAAATCACTATAGGTAGCTATTTCTTTTTCTTCATCAGCAGGATGGAGATTTAACCAACTTTTTAAAGACTCAAATTGTGCCTCTTTTTTTTGAGCTTCAGTTTTTTTGGGCTTTTTTACTTGCTTTTCTTTGGTTTTGGCATCTACTGCTTTAGAGAGTTGATCCCAAAACTCATCATAATATTCATCATATTTTAACTGTTGAAACTTATTTTTAGTTAATATGGCTTTTAGTCCTTCCTTAAAATATTTTTCTTTATCAATAGGCAAAAATGCCAATGATTGTAGAGCATCTGCTTCTTCTGTTGCACTCAATGCAAAGCCTTTTTGCCTTAAAAATCGGCATAATAAGACAATGTTACCTGAGAGCGATGTTTCATATTTTATAAGTTGGTTCATGTTTTTTAACTGCTAGTATAAACTATTATTAAAATTCATATCAATAGGTTCTCTGCATGCTACCTTAAGAGTCTTGATGTTAAAATGTTTACCGCAAAGGTCGCTAAGTCTCTCGCTAGGATCGCAATGGATTAATTTGTTATTTACATCCTTTTAATTCAAAAAAAATATTTTCAAAAAACTCCTCGCATTTTTTATGTACTGCTTTTGTAAACCTAGGTAGGTCGCAAAAGAGTATTACCAGGGTCTAAATGATTATAAATTATTGACTACTCGTTTTATACCATTTTTAATTAGTGTCACGTTAAAATTAATTAGCATTCCTAGTTTACAATCTGACAACTTTAAATATGTCAAAACTTGTGCTAAATGAATATCATTTAAAGCCTCTACAGATTTCAATTCTATAATGACCTTATTATCAATAATTAAATCAACTCTATAACCTACCTCTAATTTTACATCCTCATAAATTAAAGGCAATGGTTTTTGTTTTTCAACTCTTAAGTTTGTTTTCTTTAATTCATAATATAAACATTCTTCGTACGCACTTTCAAGAAGACCCGGACCCAAAGATTTATGCACCTTCAAAGCACAATCAAATACCACTCTTGAGATTTCATTTTCTGTCATATTTATTAAATTAATATTCTCTGTAAAAATTGCGTACAGCCATTAGAGTCTTGATGTTAAAATGCTTTACCGCAAAGGTCACTAAATCTTTCGCTAGGATAGCAATGGTTTAATTTGATATTTATATCCTTTTTATTCAAAATATACTATTCTCCAAAGAAACTCCTTGCGTACTTTGCACACTGCCTTGGCGAACCTTGCGGTTAAAAAATCACCCAATCCTAGAAATTACCCCAGTTTTTTCTAATAATTCCGAAAGTGCATCTTTGGTATGACGCATATCTTGCCAATCTTTTAAAACTACACCTAAAGTATCTTCTACGACTTGCTTATCTAAATGAGAAAGGTGCATACTTACTAATGCCCTAGCCCAATCAATAGTTTCTGAAACTCCGGGAGTTTTTTCTAACTTTAATTGTCTTAATTCTTTCATAAAAAGACAAATTTCTTTACCAAGTTTTTGATCAATCTCTGGAACTTTAGTCTGTACAATGGCTAACTCTTTTTCAAAACTCGGATAATCAATCCATAAATATAAACAGCGTCTTCTTAATGCTTCTGACAGTTCTCGAGTACGATTTCCGGTAAGGATAATATTGGGTTTACTTTTAGCTTTTATGGTACCTATTTCGGGTATGGTAACTTGCCAATCTGATAAAACCTCTAATAAAAAACTTTCAAATTCTTCATCTGCCCGATCAATTTCATCAATCAATAAAACAGATTTCTTGGGTTGCATGATGGCTTGTAACACCGGTCTTTTTAATAAAAATTTATCTGAAAATATTGTTTCTTCCAATTTATCAATTTTTTGTCCTTTCTGCTCTTGCATTTTTAAGTACAACAATTGATGTTGATAATTCCATTCATACAATGCATGTGTACTATCTAGCCCCTCGTAACATTGCAGCCTAATTAGATCTGTATCAAGGGCTTTTGCCATTACCTTTGCAATTTCAGTTTTTCCAACACCTGCAGGGCCTTCAATAAGCAAGGACTTCTCTAACTTCATGGCTAAAAAAATTGACATCGCTATGGAGTTATCACTAATATAACCCTGCTTTTGTAGCATTTTTTGAATTTGTTCTAGTGCTATGGTTTTCATATTGATACAATGCGATTTTAACCCATATTACAAAGTCCTATTACATAACAAGGGATTAACAAAGTTAATCATATTCTCATAACCTGAATTCTGTAATATATAAATTAAAGTGGAATATTACCGTGTTTACGTTTTGGTCTTTCAACGGATTTATTTTCTAACATGCTAAATGCTTTAATCAATTTACGTCTAGTATTTTTTGGTAAAATGACCTCATCAACAAATCCTCGTCTTGCCGCTCTATAAGGATCTGCAAATTTAAAAGCATATTCTGTTTCTTTTTCTTTCCATTTTTTACTAGGATCATCCGCCTCTTTAATTTCATTTTTAAATATTATTTCTGCTGCTCCTTTAGCTCCCATTACGGCAATTTCAGCTGATGGCCAGGCAAAATTCATATCGGCACCAATATGTTTAGAATTCATCACGTCATAAGCCCCGCCATACGCCTTACGCGTAATTACAGTTACTCTTGGTACTGTTGCTTCGCTTAAAGCATATAATAATTTTGCACCATTTACAATAATGCCATTCCATTCTTGATCTGTACCTGGTAAAAATCCAGGTACATCAACCAACACCAATAGGGGAATATTAAATGCATCACAAAAACGAGTAAATCGTCCTGCTTTTTTCGAACTATTCACGTCTAAAACTCCTGCTAAAACCATAGGTTGATTGGCAATAATACCTATACTTCGCCCTCCCAAACGAGCAAATCCCACAATAATATTTTCTGCATAATCTTTGT
>Ga0209633_10004767_pt1 | contig 12117 bp, 10 predicted proteins | sample Cruoilmetagenom1_FD_187290 | JGI IMG/M metagenome (GOLD analysis project Ga0209633, IMG submission 187290) | Oil polluted marine microbial communities from Coal Oil Point, Santa Barbara, California, USA - Sample 1 (SPAdes) (version 2) | ecosystem: Environmental > Aquatic > Marine > Oil seeps ... | reverse complement strand
GTGGAGATGGAGGGACTCGAACCCTCGTCCAAACAAGCAACTATATTATTTTCTACATGCTTAGTTTTTATTTGATTTTAGACTTAAAGCCGACTAAAAACGACCTACTTTAAGCTTAGCTTCTTAAATTTCAAAAATCAATCGAAACAGTTGATCTTCTAGGTTTACTTTTACGATGCCTCAATCCCGATAATTATCGAGGAGAACGCCGTGAACCAAGGCTTTCAAGAGACATAAAGCTTTCCCGCCTTGCGGGACTAGGCTAATCTTACTAAAATTCAGATTATGCAGCTAAAGCGTAGTTATTCTCGCCGTTTAAAAAAGTGAAATCGTGATTAACGAGTACTATTTCATGACTCGACATGCTTATAACATAACTGACCTTGCTGTCAAAACCAGTCATCCCCATAAATTTAAAGAACTTATACTTTTTGTAAAGTTATTGCAAAAATATAAAAATCATTTATATTATTTGTGCATCTTAGTAAAAGCAAATATTTTTGTGCAAAATCTATACCAAGTTTACGGTATAGTAAAACTTCTCTAAATCAACATGATTATGAAATTTGCAATTATAAAAGAGCGTAAAAACCCACCGGATAGAAGAGTGGTTTTGCCCCCACAAGCCTGTAAGGAATTATTGAAAACTTTTCCTGAAATGGAAATAAAAGTAGAGAGCTCTAACCATAGAGCTTTTAATGAGGCTTCGTACCTTAAAGAAGGCATTGAAGTTTCTGACCAAATAAATGATTGTGAAGTGTTATTGGGAGTAAAAGAAGTTCCAATTGATAATTTAGTTCCAAATAAAAAGTATTTTTTCTTTTCTCATACCATTAAAGAGCAGCCTTATAATCGTGATTTGTTGAAAGCAGTTTTAGAGATGAATATTGAATTGTACGATCACGAAGTAATCACCAATAGTAAAGGAATTCGCTTGGTTGCGTTTGGTCGTTATGCTGGGATAGTTGGGGCTTATAATGGTGTTAGAACGTACGGATTAAAAACTAAATTATTTGATTTGCCAAAAGCATCAACACTTCATGATAAAAAAGAACTGATTGCTCAATTGAAAAGTATCACCTTGCCAAAAATTAAAATTATTTTAACAGGAAAGGGCCGCGTTAGTAATGGAGCCAAAGAAATGTTAGACGGAATGGGAGTAAAAGAAGTTTCAATTAATGATTATTTACATAAAGATTTTGATGAAGCAGTTTATGCACAAATAGATGTTTTAGATTACAATAAACGTAAGGATGGAAAAGTAATTGACATGTATGATTTTTTTGATAACCCAACGGAATATAAAAGTAATTTTATGCGCTTCGCAAAAGTTTCCGATATGTATATTGCCGGTCATTTTTATGGAACAGGAGCTCCGTATATTTTTACCCGAGAAGACGCCAAAGATTCTAATTTTAAAATTAAGGTTGTAGCTGATATTAGTTGTGATATTGACGGACCAGTTGCCTCCACTTTAAGAGCATCAACCATAGCCGATCCAATTTATGGTTATAATGCCCAAAACGAATTAGAAGTAGATTATATAAATGATAAAGCTATTGCTGTTATGGCGGTCGATAATTTACCTAATGAATTACCAATAGATGCTTCATTAGGATTTGGAGATAATTTTGTTAAACATGTTATTCCTGCTTTTTTTAATGGAGATAAAGATGGAATATTAGAAAGGGCAAGAATGACTCAAAATGGAAAACTCACCAAGAACTTTTCATATTTACAAGATTATGTTGATGGGAATAATTAGTTAAATGATTTTTCTATAAAGTTATAACCTTGCAATTCGATCCAAATTTTTTAATACAAGTAGCAAATACAAAAATGCCGTTTGGTAAGTTTAAAAATTCGTTTTTAATTGATTTACCAGAGTATTACTTGATATGGTATAGAAACAAAGGTTTTCCAAAAGGCAAACTAGGTTTAATGTTAGAAACTATTTTTGAGATTAAAAGAAATGGACTAGAAGAAATTGTTCATACACTTAAATCAACTTAAACTTTTTTTAAATGATAAACTCCGAAAATAATAGGTAACACTCCAAACCCTATTGCCATAATAAGCAGGTTATTATTACTGAATACAAAGGCTGATAGTCCAAGTAATAATTCAATTACTCCAAGTTTTGTCAAACTAGGTTTATTCACTGTATTTGAAATAAATAATAATACTCCAAAACAAATAATAGAAATTGGAGCTATAAGTTCGCTATTGTTTGTGTTCAATAAATAGAATATAATAGTAAATACTATTACAACCGATGTAATAATCAAAATTTTCTTCTTCCCAGAAATTTTTACCTTTTGTCTTTTGGAAATTAAAAAACTACCAATCAATATAATTAAAACTATTAAAAGAGATAATACCAATAATAAAAATTCAAAAAAATTGACAGGTAATAAATTCACACCTTCTCCATCCAAATTATAGGAAACCATGAATTTATGACCAATAAATAATCCAACAAGAGAAATTATTCCAATTAGGATTAAAATTTTCGATTTAACCATTAATTTACTCATTAAAAATAAGTTCAAAAAGTTAATAAAAATATTCAATAATCAAAGAAAAAACATTTTTTTAAAAATATTTTTTATCAATTCTCTTGTATTTAAAGGGATAAATAATCAAAAAAAAATATTAACCACCATTTGTTAATAATTTCTTAAAGTAAATAGAAAATAACCTTTGAATTATTCTAATTTTAAAACGGGAAAAAAATAATATAATTCAAATCAAATCATGGTAGAAGAAAAAGTAAAAAAGGGGGTGTATACTTATGCTGAAGTTTTAAATAACTCATTATCATACTTTAACGGAGATGAGCTAGCTGCAACAACGTGGATAAATAAATATGCAGTAAAAAACAGTAATGGTGAATATTTAGAAAATACTCCAGACCAAATGCATATGAGAATGGCGAAGCAATTTGGAAGGATAGAATCTAAATACGGTAAAAAAGACACCATAAAAAACAACTTTTCTGTCTACGGTAAAAAAAGAAAAGAGCTAACCGAAGAAAAAATTTATCAGCTTTTTAAAGATTTTAAATATGTTATTCCACAGGGGAGCGTTATGTTTGGATTGGGTAACGATCAAATTGTAGCTTCACTATCAAATTGTATTGTAATTCCACCTGTTTTTGACTCTTATGGAGGGATTTTTCATGCCGATCAACAAATGGCACAGTTGTTTAAAAGAAGATGTGGTGTTGGAGTTGACCTTTCTGAATTAAGACCAAGAGATGCAAAAGTTTCTAACGCAGCTGGTAGTACTACAGGAGCAGTTTCATTCATGAATCGTTTTTCGGGCACAACGCGAGAAGTTGCACAAAATGGACGTCGAGGAGCTTTGATGTTAACTATGGATATAGCTCACCCTGATATTGAAGAATTTATTACTATAAAACAAGATTTAACTAAGGTAACTGGTGCCAATATATCTATTCGTCTATCCGATGAGTTTATGCAGGCTGTAGAAAATAAAGAGAAATATACTTTACGCTGGCCTATTGAATCAAAAAACCCAAAATATACTAAAGAAATTGATGCAGAAGCCTTATGGAAAACCATAATTAAAAGCGCTCATAATACAGCAGAACCAGGATTAATATTTTGGGACAGACAACATCATTATTCTACATCATCTTTATACCCAGGATTTAAAAATTCTTCTACAAATCCTTGTTCTGAAATTGCTATGCAAGGAGGCGATAGTTGTAGGTTAATAGCTGTTAACTTATACAGTTTCGTTGATAATCCTTTTACAAAAAAGGCAAAATTCAATAAGCAAAAATTTTATGAAGTAGTTTATGAAACACAACGTTTGATGGATGACTTGGTTGATTTAGAACTGGAGGCTGTTGACAAAATTTTAGAAAAAATTAAATCAGATCCAGAACCAGATGATGTTAAACAAAACGAAATCTCTACCTGGGAGTTACTACGAGAAACTGGAAAAAAAGGACGTCGTACAGGTTTAGGCTTTACAGCTTTGGGTGATGCAGTAGCAGCTTTGGGTATTAAATTTGATACTACCGAAGCATTAGAAGTAATTGATGAAATAATGAAATCAAAAATTACTGCCGAATTTGATAGCAGCATTGATATGGCAATTGAAAGAGGTCAATTTGAAGTGTTTAACCGTAACATAGAAGACAAATCTGATTTTGTAAAAATGCTTCAAAAAGAATTTCCTGACATGTACACTAGAATGATGGAGCACGGAAGAAGAAATATTTCTATAAGCACAGTGGCACCAACAGGATCTTTAAGTATGTTAGCGCAGGTTTCTTCTGGTATTGAGCCTGTATTTTTAACATCGTACAAACGAAGAAGAAAAATAAACCAAGATGATAAAAATGCAAAAGTTGATTTTGTTGATGATTTAGGAGATGCTTTTGAAGAGTTTACAGTATATCATAAAAAATTAAAGACTTGGATGGAAATTTCAGGTGAAACCGATATTAGTAAAAGTCCTTATGCAGGGGCAACAGCACCTGAAATTGATTGGGAAAAAAGGGTTGAAATGCAAGCCTTGATTCAAAAATATACAACGCATTCTATCAGTTCAACCATAAACCTTGCTAGTGATGTTACTGAAGAGTTGGTTGGTGATATTTATTTAGAATCTTGGAAACAAGGGCTAAAGGGAATAACAGTTTATCGTGATGGTTCACGTAGTGGTATATTAGTTGCGACAGATGATAAAAAGAAAGAAGAGAAGCAGGTAGAACAGTATGCAAAAGGAGGTAAATATATCAAGCGCCCTAAAAAGATTGTAGCCGAAATTGTTCGTTTTCACAATGAACATGAAAAATGGTTAGCTGTAGTTGGATTAATAGATAATCACCCTTATGAAATCTTTACTGGTAAAATGGAAGATTCCTTTGATTTACCAAGTTGGCTCAAAAAAGGATGGGTTATTAAAAAAAGAGATAAAGAAGGTAATGCTAGATATGATTTTCAATATGTAGATAAAGAAGGGTATAAAACTACTATTGAAGGACTTTCAAGATCATTTGATAAAGAATTCTGGAATTATGCTAAACTAATATCAGGTATTTTACGCCATAGTATGCCTATGCCATATGTAGTAAATTTAATTCAAAATTTAAATATGTATGATGACCATATCAATACTTGGAAAAATGGTGTTGCACGTGCATTAAAACGTTTTGTGCCTGAAGGTGCTGCTGCTGCAGATAAAAAATGTGTAGAGTGTGGTGACCCAGAAGGTTTGATATATTCAGAAGGATGCTTGAAATGTGTTAGTTGCGGACACTCAAAATGTGGATAAAATTGTAATAATTGTTTATTAAGTTTGATACTCTGTTTTATTTTTTAGAACAGAGTATTTTTTTTAGGCTTATATTATTGAAAAGCTAAATTTAAAAAGATTCCTCGAGTTCCGAAATAATCTATTGGACCCGTCCATGGACTTGAATAAGGAGGGTTGTGATCTTCATCTCTTACCAATTCGTTATTAATTGCAAAAATTCCTCGAATAGAAGGGGAAAATTTAAAAAACGAAAAATAAAAATCCATACCTATACCCGCTTCATACATAAAATTATGACTTTTCATTCTAAATTCGGTTTCATAATTATCCTTACCATTGCTTTCATTGCTCGAAAAATTATAATCGTAAGAAACTCCACCAATAACATAAGGGCGAATATTTTTATGTCGATTGGTACTAAATTTTAATAGTAGTGGTAAATGCATATAGGTGCCTGATATTTTTCTAACAGGATCTTTAGTGCCATTGTAAATTGGTATACCATCAATTGAAGCATCAACATTTGCATTGTAAAAGGTCAATTCTTTTGTGCTACTTATTAAACCAGGTTCAAACCTCAAATTAATATTTTTATGTAATTTATAATCTATAATAAAACCCAGACTGAATCCTAAAGAAGAATTAACAGAAACAAACATATCTGTAGATGGGATTGGGTTAATTGGCGACGATGAATCTTGACCGCTTTGGTCATAATAACTTACCTTAAAAGTATTGCTATTTATTCCAAGATAATACCCAAAACGCAAGGTTCTCTTATCAAAATTTGGTAAATTTTCAATGGTCTCTTTTTGCCCACGAATAACCTGTGCATTAATAACAGGTATGCTTAGCATTAAAAGTATTATATATAATAATATTGTTTTATTCATTTTCTATTTTATGGCTTGATAGATTGTTGAAATTCCAAATGTTTGTGGATAAACTTTCGATGTATTAAACCCTATTTTTAATAAAATATTGTTGAATTTTTCACCATAAGGGAAAGCAGCAGCAGATTCAGGTAAATATTGATATGCATTTTTATCTTTTGAAAATATTTTACCCACATTTGGTATGACATATTTAGAATAAAAATCAAAACCTTGTTTAATTGGAAATTTTGATGGTTGAGATGTTTCTAAAACAACAAACGTTCCTTTAGGTTTCAAGACTCTATAAATTTCACTTAAGCCTTTTTCTAAATTTTCAAAATTTCTAACTCCAAACCCTACGGTAATAGCGTCAAAAGTATGATCTTCAAATGGTAATTTTTCCGAATCACCAATAACCATATCAATTTTATCTGTTAAATTTAATTGAGCAATTTTTTTCTTTCCAACCTCAAGCATTCCAGGAGAAATATCTAAACCAATAACTTTATCAGGATTTATTTCTGTCAACATAATTGCTAAATCACCTGTGCCTGTTGCAATATCTAAAATATTTTTAGCTTTATGATCGGCTACAAGCTGTACAACTTTTTTTCTCCAACTAACATCAATTCCAAAAGTTAAAACTCGATTTAAAAAATCATAATTCGATGAAACTTTATCAAACATTTGGGTCACTTGTTCCTTTTTACCCAAGGAAGATTCTTTATATGGAATAACTCTTTTTGGCATGTAACAATTTTGCGTAAAGATACAGATTCAATTTACATTTTCAACTTTTACATAAAAAAAGGAATTTAATTTGAAAATCACTTGACAAAGGGTGTTTTTAGATTGTATATTTGCACGCATTAAAATAAAAAGAGCAAATGAAATTATCACATTTTAATTATGAATTGCCAGAAGATTTATTAGCAGAGTATCCGTCATTACATAGAGACGAAGCTCGTTTAATGGTTGTAAATCGTAAGGAAGAAACTATTGAACATAAATCGTTTAAAGACCTTGTAGACTATTTTGATGAAGGAGATATTATGGTGTTCAATAATACAAAAGTATTTCCGGCAAGATTATTTGGAAATAAAGAAAAAACAGGAGCAAGAATTGAAGTTTTTTTACTTCGCGAATTAAATCCTGAGAGTAGACTTTGGGATGTATTGGTTGATCCGGCAAGAAAGATTAGAATTGGAAATAAATTATTTTTTGGAGAAGATAGCGGTTTAGTTGCCGAAGTGATTGACAATACCACTTCAAGAGGTAGAACTTTACGTTTTTTATATGACGGAAGCTATGAAGAGTTTAGAAAAAAACTAAATGAAATGGGCGAAACACCTCTTCCAAAATATATTAAAAGAGAAGTTGAGCCATCAGATAAAGAGCGTTATCAAACAATCTATGCAAAACATGAGGGAGCTGTTGCTGCCCCAACGGCAGGTTTACACTTTTCAAAACATTTATTAAAAAGGTTAGAAATTAAAGGTATTGATTTAAAAGAATTGACTTTACATGTTGGGTTAGGAACTTTTAATCCAGTTGAAGTAGAAGACCTGTCAAAACATAGAATGGATTCTGAAGAAATAATGATTCCAAAAGTAACAGTTGATTCTGTTAATAAAGCTATTGATAATAAAAAAAGAGTTTGTGCAGTTGGTACAACTGTAATGAGATCTATAGAAAGTTCTGTTTCTTCTAGTCATCGTTTAAAACCGTATGAAGGATGGACAAATAAGTTTATTTTTCCACCGTATGAATTTAGTATTGCAAATTGTATGATTACGAATTTTCATACACCTAAATCAACTTTAATGATGATGACATCAGCCTTTGCTGGTCATGATCTTTTAAAAGAAGCTTACGCTGAAGCGATTAAAGAAAAATACAAGTTTTATTCCTATGGTGATGCCATGTTAATTATATAACTTAATTAAAATAGAGCGTCCTTTTTTGGGCGCTTTTTCTTTATAATATTGGATTCAAAACAAGATATACGAGCATTAAATAAAGAACAATTACGTGATTTTTTTGTTTTAAAAAAAGACAAGGCATTTCGTGGTAATCAGGTTTATGAATGGCTTTGGTCAAAAGGAGCTCATGATTTTGAGGCAATGACCAATCTTTCAAAAGAGATCCGTAAAATGTTGAATGATAATTTTGTAATCAATCACATTGAAGTGGACGATATGCAACAATCATCCGACGGGACGATTAAAAATGCAATAAAACTACACGATAATTTGGTAGTTGAATCCGTTCTAATTCCTGCCAAAAACAGAACTACTGCTTGTGTTTCCAGTCAAGTAGGTTGTAGTTTAAATTGTACCTTTTGCGCAACGGCAAGACTAAAAAAAATGCGAAACCTGAATCCTGATGAAATTTATGATCAGGTAGTTGCCATTGATAAACAAAGCAGGTTGTATCAAAATCATAAATTGAGCAATATTGTTTTTATGGGAATGGGAGAACCTTTACTCAATTATAATAATGTATTAAAAGCGATAGACAAAATTACTTCAGACGAAGGTTTATCAATGTCGCCAAGACGCATTACTCTTTCAACCGTAGGGCTACCTAAAATGATTAAAAAATTAGCTGATGATGAAGTAAAATTTAATCTAGCAGTCTCTTTACATTCAGCAATTGATGAGATTCGTTCTAAAATGATGCCAATTAATGAAACTTCTAACCTTTCTGATTTATTAGACTCTTTACAATACTGGTATTCTAAAACTAAAAGCCGGGTTACTTTTGAATATGTGGTTTGGAAAGGCATTAATGATAAGAAAAAAGATATTGAAGCATTGGTTCAATTTTGTAAAAAAATCCCATCAAAAGTTAACCTAATAGAGTATAACTCTATTGAAGAAGATGGTTTTCAACAAGCCGATGCAAAAGCAATTGATTATTATGTTCGAGAATTGGAACGAAATAATATTATAGTAAACGTTAGACGCAGTAGAGGTAAAGACATTGACGCAGCTTGTGGTCAACTGGCAAATAAAAAAGGATAATTTTTAAAGATATTTTAAGACTTTATAGCTTAATTTCTACACCAATCGGACAATGATCACTATGTTTTGCTTCGGGTAAAATAAAAGCTCTTTTTAACATTTTTTGCATGGGTTTACTTGCCAAACAATAATCAATTCTCCACCCTTTATTATTATTTCTTGAATTTGCTCTATAACTCCACCAACTGTAATTATGAGGATCTTTATTAAAAAACCTAAAAGTATCTATAAATCCACTATCGATAAAATTACCAATCCATTCTCTTTCAATAGGTAAAAATCCTGAAACATTTTTCATTTTTGGATTATGAATATCAATTGCTTCATGGCAAATATTATAATCTCCACAGATCAATAAATTATGAATTTCTTTTTTCAGATTATTGATGTAAACTTGAAATTCATCCATATAATTCAATTTAAAATCTAACCTGGCATTATTTGTCCCAGAGGGCAAGTATAAACTCATTACTGAGAATTCATCAAAATCTAAACGAAGGTTTCTACCTTCAAAATCCATGGTTTCAATTCCGGTTCCGTATTCCACATGGTTTGGTTTGGTTTTAGAAAAAACCGCAACGCTACTATAACCTTTTTTTTGAGCAGAGAACCAATAATTGTGGGGGTAACCAGCAGCTTCAAATAATTGAAGATCGAGTTGTTCTTTATGCGCTTTGGTTTCTTGAATACAAATTACATCTGGGTCGGCAGCTTGAAGCCAGTCTAAAAAACCTTTTTTTATTGCTGCACGAATACCGTTTACATTATATGATATTATTTTCATTGTAATTTATTTATTATAAGCGCTTCGTAATTTTCTACGCATCACTTTCCCTGAAGCGGTTCTTGGTAGTGATTCCATTTTAACTAAATCACTAATTTTAAACAAGGGATTTAACTGATTTCTAATTATTTCTTTTGCTTTTTGTAATCTTTCCTTTGAATTTAAAAGAGTATTCCTCTCAACGTAATAAATCACTAATCTACCCGGACCTCCGTTTTTTGGAGAAACTGCAATTGCAGCAGATTCTTTTATAAATTCTAACTGGTTGATTACCTTTTCAATTTGGATCGAACTCACTTTAATTCCGCCCAAATTCATTGCATCATCAGCTCTCCCTTGTGCCCTATAATACCCGTTGAATAACTGTTCTAATTCGTCACCATGTTTACGCAAAACCTTTCCATTATATTTAGGAATATTTTTATAGTAAACATTATGATGATTTCTATTTAGCAAGCTATTTGATAAGCCCATTATAGGTGGAATTAAAAACATTTCACCCTTATTTGACATTTCATGGTTTTCATTTAATAAAACAAATTCACCACCAAGAGCTTGTGTACTAAATGTGCTCGCAATATTTGGTTGGACCATAGTACTTGTAACATACCCTCCACCTATTTCAGTTCCGCCACAATATTCAATAATAGGCTTATGATCACCCAACTTCATTAAATACTCCATTTCTTCTGCGTTTGAAGCTTCTCCTGTAGAACTAAAACATTTGATTGACTGCCAGTTAAAACCTTCCATACACGAACTATTTTTCCAGTTTCTAACAATACTTGGAACCACTCCTAACATGGTGACGTTTGTATCTTGGATAAAAGCTCCAAACTCTTCTCCCATTGGGGCTCCGTAGTATAAAGCAACAGATGCCTTATTAATTAATGCTGCAAATACTAACCATGGCCCCATCATCCAGCCTAGATTTGTTGGCCAACATATTACATCATCTTTTTGAATGTTATGATGATAATACGCATCTGATGCACTTTTAATTGGGGTTGTGTGTGTCCATGGAATTGCTTTAGGTTCACCTGTTGTACCCGAGGAAAATAAAATGGTAATGATATCATCTGGATCTTGAATAACAGATTCAAAATGGGAATTATCCACTAAAAAATCATGAAAATATAGATCACTTTTTCTTAAAGAAATATTTTCATCACTTACTTTAGTTACAATGGATTTTGGAGCATTAGCTTCTATTACTTTTTTATATAAAGGAAGCGTTTTTCCAGCTCGTTGAAGAACATCTTGAGTGAAAATTAATTTTGGATTCGTAATTTTTAACCTAATTTCTATTTCATTGGTTGTAAAACTATCCGCAATTGTAACGACGGGGTTACCAGCTTTTATTCCTGCAAGATATATAGCAACAGCTTCTAATGTCATTGGCATATCAATAGCAATAAAATCACCTTTTTTAATACCAGCCTGTCTTAGACTATTTGCAATTCTATTGACTAAATGTTCTAATTGAATTTGAGAATATTTTTCTGATTTTCCGTTTTCTTTTTGAAAAATTAACGCAAGTGAATCATCTGTATTTTGAAAGCAAGAATCAACAATATTCAATTTGGCTCCTTTTAACCATTGGGCTTGTTCCACCCCATGAGAAACATCAACAATATTAGAATAGTTTTTTTGAAGTTTAATATTTAAGTTCTCAACAGTTTGCGACCAAAAACCAGTTTTATTTTCAACAGACCATTTCCAAAGAGCATCATAGTTTTTCAAACCATTTTTTAGCATCATTTTGTAGATGTTGCTATTTTTTACGATTTTATCGCTTGGTTTCCATGAAGCTTTTAAGATCATTTTAAAAATCTATTTCATCGTTAAGATTTGGAGTTGTATTATCATCTTCTTTTTCATTTTTTTTACTACAATCTATTATTATAGATAAGTTTTCAGGCTTTTCAAACTCTTCTAAACTAATCTCTAAATCTTTATCGTTATAACACCTTTGCATAAATAAAGCCCAGATTGGTAATGCCATTGAAGCACCTTGGCCTCTTCCCAGATCAGCAAAATGAACAGCTCGATCTTCTGCTCCAACCCAAACACCGGTAGAAAGGTTTGGAACCAATCCCATAAACCAACCATCTGATTGATTTTGTGTTGTACCTGT
>Ga0209633_10004765_pt1 | contig 12119 bp, 10 predicted proteins | sample Cruoilmetagenom1_FD_187290 | JGI IMG/M metagenome (GOLD analysis project Ga0209633, IMG submission 187290) | Oil polluted marine microbial communities from Coal Oil Point, Santa Barbara, California, USA - Sample 1 (SPAdes) (version 2) | ecosystem: Environmental > Aquatic > Marine > Oil seeps ... | reverse complement strand
TTTTGTCTGTTCAAGATGTTCATCATTTAATTTTAAAACATTCTTCAAGCTTTACAACATGGTCAATTACTACTTTCATCTTATTTCTTACAGGATTTGGAGTCTATATTGGTCGATTTTTAAGATTTAATAGTTGGGATATGGCATCAAACCCAAAACTATTATTTTTAGAAATTTTTGACAGAATAGCACAACCAACATCCCACCCTAGAACATGGGGATTTACCATAGGGTTTGGTACTTTACTCCTCTTTGGGTTTCTAATTTTTAAAACTATAAATTATAAAGAAATTATAAAGGTAAATTAAGACATGTCATAAAAAAATTGTTCACTAACAATTTTACCATCATTGACTTCATATACACAAACTTCACTAAATTGTTGACGTCCTCTATCTTTAAAAGTAACATCCATAGCCATAATACACGTAAAATGATTATTGGCTACTTGAGGATCGGAGACTTTTCCATCATGAAATTCTTCTACGTTAGCGTACCATTCTTGACTTTTCTTAGTAATCGCTTCTATACCAGACACAAATTCATTTCCTGGAATACCAGGCATTTCTTTACTCGTGCAATTGTCAGCATACAATTCTTCTAAAGCTTGCATGTTTTCGCCTTTACGACATAAATCAACTAAACGATTGGCAACTTGTTGTGTGTTCATAGGTGTGAATTTTATAATTATTCACTAAATATACAAAAATCTACTTGATTATATGTTTTTCTGAATATTCCTAATAAGGTATTCTAAACCATTTAGTTTCAATTCATACACTAAACCTAACATCATTCCAATTTTTCCTTTTGGGAAGCCTTTGGCATGATACCAAACTATATAATGTTCTGGTAAATCAATAAGAAACCGTCCTTTGTACTTACCATAAGGCATTTTGGTGTTCGCTAAATCGATAAGAAATTGTTTGTCTTGCATAGTATTTAAAACGCCTTGATAAATGCCATCATAAATAGTGTATTTACTGATGACTGCTACTGCTTACTGAATACACTTTTTACTATTCCTTTCCATCAACATAATCCTGAAGATAACTGAATTTATCTGTGAGTTTTCCGTTTTTTGTCATCAAAGCACGTTCTAAAACACCATCTTTATCACCATTAAAAAAAGCGGGAATTACATAGTTGGCAAAACTTTCACCAAACCCAATAGAAGCATCCTTTGGGAGTTCGCAAGGTAAATTATCTACTGCCATAACTGCAATAGCCTCTTTATCCATATAATTGACTTCTTTTTCTGTTTGAGGGTTATATCCATAAATAGGTTCAGCAACCGTGGAAGGTCTTATTGTTGATGCCACAGGGCCATCAATATCGCAACTTATATCGGCAATCACTTTTATCTTAAAATCAGATGATTTTGCATCTTCACGAGAAAAAATAAATGGAGCAGATTCATCCCAGTAATGGCAAGCAATATAAAGATCGGCTATTTTAGCAAAACGCATGAAATCACTATTATATTCGGCAGGATTTGTGTAAAAATTATTTTTAGGAAGCTTTTTTTCGTCTTTTCTTTTGTTATAATCTAATACATCTAACTGCACATAAACAGGCTCGTTAAAATCTGTACTTAAAAATTCTTTAACTGAAACTTGCTTGATTTGTATTGCATCTAGCATTTCTTTTGCTCCTTTGCTAACCCTACCTTTACCTGTCAACACAATTTTAATATTGGGTAATTCAATTTTATTTAATTCAGTAATCAAGCCTTTTTGATCGGGTAAATGCTCTGCTTTGGGCAAATTAAAAGTTTGATGTTTTAGTCCGAAAGCTCTAAAACCGTTATATGCACCAACTATACCAGCATATCTACCAAAAGCTACGACACGGATTCCTTTTGCATTTGTAATGACTTCATGGTCGTACAATTCAATGTTTTTTTTGAGAATCGCCTGAAGCAGTTTGCGATTATACGGCTGTTTTTTAAAGGTATGTGAAAAGAAGAAATATTTTTTATTGGCAATCAAATCTTCAATAGGAACTTCTTTTACACCTAATAAAACCTCACAATTAGACACATCATCAATTACTTCAATTCCTTGATTTTTATAGGCTTCATCAGTAAAAACCCGAATAGTCGAGCTTTCTACTTTTAATTCTAAATCAGGATTTGAAGCGACTAAGGCTTTACATGCTTCTGGAGAAAAAATCACCCTTCTATCTGGTGGATTTTTCCGTTCTTTGATTAAGGCAAACTTCATAGGTTGTTTTATGGTATAATAATTGTTGCAAGGTATTATGATTTGAAGGATTTAGCAAGTTTTGGTATTGTAAAAACTGTATATTTGCAGACTATTAAACTTCTCCAACCGAAGTGTTGGTATTTTTTAATTGTCATTCCTGCGTAGGCAGGAATCTAATTTAAATGAAATTAGTTCAATAACGGTACGCTTAAGTGTACCTATTTCATAATGGGGACGACTGGTTTTGACAGCAAGACCAATTGAACTGTAAGCATGTCGAGCAATGAAATAGTACTCGTAAAAGTCAATTTCAACTTTTAAACGGCGAGAATAACTACGCTTTAGCTGCATAATCTGAATTATAGTAGGATTAAGCCAAGTCTCTACCAGGTAGAGAAGCTTTATGTCTCCTGAAAGCCTTGGTTAACGGCGGTCAATTTTGAGACATCGTAAAAGTAAACCTAGAAGTACTAATGCTTTGGTAGTATTTCGAAACTAAAGAAGTTAAGCTTATAGTGGGCGGTTTTCGGTCAGCTATTTGTCGAAAATTAATCGATAACTATACATGTAGAAAGCACTTTAGTTGCTTGTTTGGACGAGGGTTCGAGTCCCTCCGTCTCCACAATTAAATAAAAAATGCTTAAGTGAATTGTGCAAAAAAATTGCCAAGCTCGCTTGAGCACTTTTTTGTCAATACGCTAAATGGCCTTAGCCATTTGCAGTTTTTTATTTACAGGACTGGATGGCAATAGGGACCATTGCACAGTATGCAATGAATCCCGGCATCTTTAGAATTTACTTATTTTCGGCTCAAAAACTATACTTCGTCACTAAATTCGATTAGCTGACGAAGTATAGTTTTCTAAGTCTAATTCTTTTCACACTTAAATAAAGTATGTTATTTCTTTTGTATATGTTTGGGGGATTAAATTAACCCCGTAATAATATATAAAGTATAATTTTATTGATATTCATTAAATCTTAATTTAATTGCTATATTTGTAAGGTCTTATAAATAGTTTAGGGGGTGTTTTGCTCCTTTTTATCAATATGAAAGATAAAATTATTACAAAAAATACAGCTAAATTTTTTAGATATCTCATTGAGCATAAGAAGTCTTTTTTTACCACAAAAGATGCTGAAAACTTTATGAGTGCTTTTTCTAAAGATTATATTAAAGAGTTTTTACAAAGTTTAGTTAAAAGACAACTGGCATTACGTATAAAAAGAGGCTTATATGTAATGCTACCTTATGATACATTAAAAGAAGAGTTTTTTCCAAATCGTCATTTAACCGCTTCAGTATTAGTTGTTAATAGAGATTATTATATTGGCTATTATTCAGCACTACAATTACATGACTTAACAACCCAACCAGCACTTATAGAACAAGTTGTTGTTGACAAACAAATGATTCCTAATAAAAGAGAAATAAAAGGGTATAAATTTCAATTTATATATCATAATAAAAAACATTTTTTTGGTTTTAAAAAAATGTGGGTTGAGTTTCTTAACCAAACATATCCTATAAAATATAGTGATTTAGAAAAAACAATTGTAGATTGCTTATATAAGCCTAATTATGCAGGTGGAATAGTAGAAGTTGCAAAAGCCATATACAGAGTAAAAGATAAATTGGACTATAATAAGATGCTTAGATACTTAGAGCAAATGGAGAGTCAGGCAGTTATTAAGCGTTTGGGGTTTTTACTAGAAATTTATAAGGTAGATGCTCCTATTATTGAACAAATGCAAAAGCTTAAAACAGCTTCTTATATCGTACTCGATCCTATTCATCTAAAGCAAGGTGTAATGCAAAGCCGTTGGAGCATTCAAATAAATATTGATATAGAAACTTTAAAACAAGCACCCTTTAGCTAAATGATTCCAAGAGGAGAAATAGACAAAATAGCCGTTAAGTATAGAGTTGGAGCTATTGAAATAGAAAAAGACTATGTAATTACATGGGTGCTTTACGGTATTTCTAAAAACGAGACCTTAAGAAATATTCTTGCTTTTAAAGGAGGAACTGTTTTGAAAAAGGTATATTTTGAAGACTACCGATTTTCAGAGGATTTAGATTTTACCTTAGTAAACGAAAAAATAACTAATGATGAAATTCTTGCTTTTTTTGAAGAAAGTTTGAAAATAGCAGAAAATGAATCTGGACTAAAATTTGAAATTGATTATGAAAAAGAAACAATTCACACCACAACAGGAAGTTTAAAATTTTATATCAATTATGTTGCACCACTTCAAGGATCTATGGGTAGTCGCCATCTTAAAGTAGATATTACACGAGGTGAGATTATTGAATTTGATTTACAAAAACGCACTGTTTTTGCTAATTATTCAGATATTGATGAGGATATTTCGATAGTTTGCTATTCATTGTCAGAAGTTCTTATAGAAAAAATGACGGCATTAATGGGTAGAACTATCCCACGTGATGTATATGATTTATGGTATCTTTTTGAATTTGAAGAAATGGATATTACAAATCACCATTTTGAATTTGAACGTAAGGCAACAAACAAAGGACATGACCCTAAAGAATTTCAAACCAAATTTGAAAGAAAAGAAGCCACATACAAAAGAGATTGGAACAAAAGTTTGGCAAATCAAATCCATGATTTACCAGATTTTAATCAAGTAATACGTGAACTAAATAAACATTTTAGACAATTGTAAGTAAAAATATCAGCAAAGGAAAAAGAATTAACCCAAAATGAAATTCAACGAAGATTCAAGAGTAAAACGAGCCAATCCCGACACAGTATTATGTCCTCTAGCTTAACGCTAAGGGGGACTTATTAAACTTAGCAAATTGTTTGAAACTTTAAGAAATAAATAAAAAAGGGCTTCGGTGGACGTCGGTCCTCTAAAATAATACAAAAAAGAAAAGTATTATTTCTGTATCTTCAAACAAAAGCAATAAAAAACCAACACTTATGAAGTTACCTTACGCTGTTTACATTTTAAAATGTAGTAATGGTCAATACTACACAGGTTATACTACTAATATAACTCAAAGACTAAAAGCTCATACTAACGGAGAAGTTCATTTTACTAAAAACAAACTACCTTTTGAATTAATTCATCTTTCATTATTTGAAAATAAAAAAAGCCTATGATTTTAAATGGCATTTAAAGAGTGGTTCTGGAAATTGCCTTTCGGAATAAGAAATTTGTGTAATAAAGTCTTTCCAGATACATGAGCCGATTACAAAAATTATTCGACTCATGGTACAATTTTTGGTATTTATAGTAAAGATTAAATTATACCATCAAACGTTCCAATCTGTCTTTAGTAACTTTCCAATCAGGATAAATTTCATCAAGAAGTGAATAAAAGGCACTACTATGATTTAGGTATTTTAAATGACATAGTTCATGCACCATGACATATTCAATACATTTTTTTGGGGCTTTAATAAGTTCAATATTTAAATGAATTTTTCCATTTTTATCGCAACTTCCCCAACGTTTTTTCATCCATCTAAATGTTAGTTGTGGCTCTCCCTCGTAAAACCTTTTTGATACAATTATATTATCATTAAATAATTGTTTAAAATGATAGCTTGCTTTTTCTTTATACCATTGTTTTAATAGCCTTTGAATACTCTTTTTATCATCTATATTCGTTATACAGACATGAATATACCCACCAGCTAGTTTTACCGATTCTTCAGTTTTTTTATGGAGTTTTAATCTATATTGTCTACCTAGATATAAATGAGTTTCTCCGCTAATGAATTTACGAGCTGGAGTTAGTGGGTGAAACGATAAAAAGAAATCTTGCTGCTTTAAAATCCAAGATGCTTTTTTCTTGACCTTTTCTCTTATTTTATCAATGTTACTTTCTTGTGGAGCATATACTTTTACTGACTTATCTGGATGCACTTTAATGCCTAAAGTTTTACGGTCATTAAATTCTAAATTATAATTTATAAGGGTATTGCCGTATTGTATTTTATCTTTCATAAGTCTATTTGTATTTATGTATTGCTATTTTCATACACTCTTCAATAAGACTATCAATTTTATTCCAATCAATATCCAAATCATATTTTTTTAAAAGTTCATACAACGCATCACTTAAAGCAATGTTCATTTTCCCTACTACGTCATCATTTTTGTGCCATTCAATAATTTTATTTCCATTTAAGTAAATATGGTCTTTTACTGTATTATCAATAGCTAAGCTTGTATCAATATGAAATGGGGGTTCAACTAACTTTGCATCGTCATAAATTGATTTGCTGAAATTATAAAAAGCTAAAGCGGTATCATTGTTTGTCAATTCTTTTGGCACATCATCTGACCTTCCATGTAAAAATTGATTTTCATATTCTTTTACACGTTTTAAAAATTCAGCTTCTGAGATTCTTTTTAAATAATACTCTTTAATGGTCTCTTTTATTAAATCTGCTAACTTTTTAAAGTACACGGGGTCTTCAATCATCTTAACATGAATAGCCTTTACAGTTCTGCTAGCTATATGATCTGCCTGTGCTGCTTTACCAGTTATTTTTCCAATTTCTGCTTCTCGTTCTTCTTTGTCAAAAATATTTACTAGTTCAGTTACTTTCATAATTTCACCTTCTGTAGAAATATGCTTATTAATTAATTTCTGAATTTGTGGTTCAAATTCTTTGTATGATAACTCGTCATTATATCTACGTTTAACGTCAACACGTAATTTTAAAAAGAATTTTGCATCTCTTTTATACATATCAACTTTCTTTTCATCTGTACTATTTATGAATTCAACAGATGACAAAGCCATTTTTAACAATCGAGCAAACCGACTTAATTTATCATAAAATTTATTTCTTATGTCCTCTGGAGATAATAATTCTTCATAAGTTGTTGGTTCTAAATTTTTATCTTTAAGGGTCTTAAAAATATCCCAAAGTTCAGAATGTGCTTGTGGCAATTTTTTAATCTCTTCATTTATATTTGTCAACGTTCCTTCTAATTCTGACTCTTCAAAATTTGCCAATCCAGAATAAGTGCTTAAAGCATTGTCTAAGTTCTCTAAATTCCCATAATAATCAATAATATAACCGTAATCTTTTCCAGGAAAGACTCGATTAACACGTGCAATTGCTTGTAGTAATGTATGTTCTTTTAATGATTTACAGAGATATAAAATAGTATTGTTTGGTGCGTCAAAACCTGTAAGTAATTTAGCTACAACAATTAATATTTCTGGATGTTCTCGTTTTTTAAACTGTGTAATTACACTTTTTTCAAAGCTTTTTAAATCGCCATATTTATCTATCATTGCATTAAAATATGCGTCTTCTCTTTCTTTTTCTTTATTGACATTGTAAAAGCCATCCTCAGTTCCTTCTCGTTGGTCTGACTGCGTTACAATTACTTCAGAACTAACTTTGCCAATTTCATCAAGGTATTGTTTGTACAATAAAGCTGTTTTTATACTAGGTGCTACCAATTGGGCTTTTGGTTTGTATTTATCGTTTTGTGTTTGGAAAAAATCTTGATAATGTTCTGATATATCCCAAGCTCTAGCATAAACAACCTGTTCTGCTTTATTTAACTCATTAATGGTATTGAACTTTTTCTTTAAAGCTACTTTTCCATACTCACTTAAAGGCTCTGAAACTCTATCAAAAAAACGATTTATTGGGTCTTCATTTAACGTAATTATATTGTGTCTTCCTTCATAAAGCAAGGGCACAACTGCCCCATCTTCAACGGCATCTTTAACGGTATATGGAAGCCCTATATAACCACCAAATTTATGAGCTGTACTCTTTTCTTTTTTCATTAACGGCGTACCTGTAAAAGCTAAAAAACAAGCATTTGGAAATACGCGTTGCATACTCACATTAAAACTTCCGTATTGCGTTCTATGCCCCTCATCTATCATTACAAAAATGTTGGGTGATAAAAATGGTTTTTTACACTGCTTAACAGCAGCTTCAAATTTGTTGATAATGGTGGTTATTATCGCATCACTTTTATCATTTAAAAGTGCTGTTAAATGCGAACCTGTTTTTGCTTGCAAAACTTCTTTTTGACATTTTTTAAAAGTGTCAGAAATTTGGTCATCTAAGTCTATCCTATCAGTTACCAATAGAATTTTAGGATTGTTTATTTCTGAATTTGAAGCTATCATTTGAGCCAACATAACCATGGTTAATGATTTTCCACTTCCTTGGGTGTGCCAAATAACACCACCTTGTCTTTTCCCTGTATTGTCAAGTTTTGTAATACGTTTTAAGGTGTCTTTTACTGCAAAATATTGCTGATATCTAGCTATCTTTTTTATACCTTCATCATAGATGGTGAAATTTCTTATCAAATCTATTAGCCGTTCGGGTTTACATAAACTAAATAATAATTTGTCTTGTTGGGTCAAAAGTCTTTCTTCTTGTTCTAATCCGTCAAAATAATGTTTTACATACTTAAATCTACCAGAAAATAAATTGATTTTATCTGCTTCTGAAAGTACCTTATTTTTTAACGTATTTAAGGTATTCTTATAATTTGTTTCGGCATCTTTACTAGCAAACTGCTCTTTCCATTTTGCCCAAAATTCTTTGTTAGTACCCGTTGTGCCATAACTACCGTTATTTGTGGCAATACTTATTAAAAGGTTGGAGTATGTATATAAAGACCGTATTCCTGTTTTGCTAAAATTCCGTATCTGTTGCTCTATGGCTAATTCATTAGGTGATTTTACACCGCTTAAAGATGGACTTTTACATTCTATAATTACGGTTGGAATTCCATTAATAAAAAGTACAATATCTGGTCTGTAGGTATCTGTTCTTTCGGTTCTTAATACAGGAAATTCTTCGGTTACATGAAATATATTGTTTTCTGGATTTTTCCAATCAATATAGTTTAAGGTATGGCTTTTCTTATCTCCGTCAATACGTTGCTCTAAGGCTTTACCTAAGGTAATTAAATCGTAAAAAGCAGCATTGGCATTTAAAAAGCCTTCATGAATAGGCAGGTCTTTTAATGCTAAAATAGCCGTATTGATATTGGCATCTGAAAACTCATAAGCCTTACCTTTTCTATGGATATAGTTAATTTTTTTTAACTGAGCCTTTACTATATGCTCAAATAAAACATGAGATTTTTTTTGTCCTCTCCATTCAAATGCCTGTTCTGGACTCACATACTGATAGCCCATACTGATAAGCAATTGTAAAGCTGGTACTTGAGAAACATGATCTTCTAAAAATGATGGTGTGCTCATAACTTATTAATTTTAATCTTTTTTTTATACAAAACGATGTATATTTGTACTGCTCATCTTACCGTATATAGGAAGGTTGAGTTTCGAGGCTCGATGCATCAAGATATGTACCGAGCCTTGCGGTTTTTATTAAAAACCGTTTCTATCGGACACTTTTTAATAAATAATCGTCCATTGTCCGATAGAATGTCCGATAGAATGTCCGATAGAACATATTATATGGTTTGATATTTTCTCCATCTTTTTTCTCCAATCCCTTGAATTTTACCTTGTTCAATCATTTTATCCAATTTTCGTTTGATTTTTTTTTGATTGATTTCTTTTCCTATTCTTTCATGAATATCACCGATAGAACACGGTTGATAGACTTTTAAATCTTCTAAAATTAATTGCTCCAATCGGTGGATTTCAATATTTTTTAAATCTGTTTTTCCTTTAAAATCTAATTGTTTTAGTAATTTAGGGTTTATAAAATATTCTGTTGCTTTAGTTTTGCCTTTGCTTAAAACAATATCGTACTTTAATAAGCCTGAGATCCAATATTTTAATGCTTCACTATTTCTTACACTTAGTTTTTTACTCAATATAATGCTGGGTATGGAGGTTTGTTGAGCAATTATACCCAAAGCGATTATCTCTTTTTGTTTTAAATGAAAATCATCATTTACTTTACTCATCAATCTAACAACCTCATTACTAATAATATTTTTCTTTACAGTTACCATTACCCTATCGTCTAATTCTTCAACTATCGGTTCGGGTTTACCATTAAGTAGAAGTAACTCATAAACTTTATCATAACCACTACCTTCTTTTTCCATTAGCTGTAAATCGTGAAAAACTTTTGCTAAATGAATATTTCTATAAACAGATTTACTGATAATATTACTAGGAGTAACCCCCAAAGGAAGCAATCCGGGAGAATGAATTTCAAGCCTATCATTATAAAGGTTGATAAAAATATCTCCTCGCATAGTATAAACCTGATGAACTAATGCATTTGCAATTAATTCTCTTATAATTTCAATATCATAATTAGGAATGTTCTTACGAAATAAACCATCAGAAATTTCAATAGACTCTTTCCAATCAGTTAATCTAATAATTTCGGCTAATAACTCTTTTGGGTTGAGTCTAAAATCATCCCAAACAATTTTATTTATCTTATTTTCTTGTTCGTCGTACTTGATAAACTGAACAGAGGGAGCATAGTGTAACTTTGCTCTATCTTCTCTTTTACCAACCCATAATACTCCTAAATTAGTCAAAAGACCATCTTTAGTTAAGAAATAATATTCAAAAAACTCTTCAACCGACATTTCTTTGACAAAATCACTAACTCGATTAGATGATTTTATATCTTTAATAAAATCAGCATATTTTTTGATATCGGCATTGTTGAGAGGTATTTTACTAACTATTTTTTCTTCCCAGTTAAACGCTTGTTTCTCTGCTGCAACTCTTGTGAGTTCATCAGGCATAATAGGTTTACAATCATCAGAAATTCTAATATAATATTTCCCATCTGAAGTGCTTGCGATAACTTGCTGGCTTCTATACACTTGAAGTTTTATAAATTCACCACCATTTTTGGCTGTTTCTTTAATAGCGGAAATAGCAACACCAACTGTGCGTTGAGGAATTATTTTGTTTACTTTTTCTACTAAAGCATCAGAAATTTTTTGAGAAGCTCTAGGTAAATCTTCGGCATTCTCAATTCCTATATGAATAACTCCTCCTTTTCCATTTGCAAAACAGACGCAATCTTTTGCTAGTTCATTCCAATTGGCTGTTTTACCTTGAATAAGCTTTATTGATTTTTTATCAAATTCACTATTTTCTACCATAACTTCTATTTCTTTTTTTTGATACTATTTTGTTAGTAACAAAATAGTGGTAAATTTACACTGTCAATACTCAAAGGGTAAAAGACTTGGCTTAGCATTTATTTGTATCAAACGTATTGCCTAAAGGTGCGTGCCTCACTTAAAAAGTGAGGTTTATTTTTTAAACTTTTACTCTAATCTTACCCGTTAACAATTGTTGCATCAAACCCTTTTTTTGGGTTTGTAATTGGATTGTATAGTTTTGATAATGTTTTATTTCTTCATCAATTGAATTTAAAATATTACCTATTGCTCGTTGCTCCTCAATAGATGGAACTTTAACCATTAGTTTTGGAAAATCTTTCTTACTCATTACACGATTTCGACCTGCTCCACCAGGAGAAATTACTCCAAGTAAATACCTAAATCTAGATTGTAAAATATAATATCTAAAAAATTCAGCATCTGATATCCCATTTTTAAAAGTGTATGTTGGAAAACGGTGCGACACTAAACCTCCTTCATCTTCTTTGTTGGCAACAGCAATTGCATGTTCCCAAGCAAAAGTTATATTAACTACCAAATCATTTTCGTTCACTTCATACAGTGTCTCCATTGCAATAGAGCTTGGATCAAAATTTTCTTTATGAAAAATACCTTTACCATGACTTCTTAAACCCAAAGCTAAATATAACTCTTTAGGTTTATCTTTTGGTCTTGATGTGTATTCAATAAAATATTCTAATTCTTTTTCTTGCCACTCTCTACTAAACCCAGCCAAACGTGTTTTACCCGTTAATAACTGTTGCATCAACCCTTTTTTACGTAATTGTAATGTTTTTATCA
>Ga0209633_10004764_pt1 | contig 12120 bp, 12 predicted proteins | sample Cruoilmetagenom1_FD_187290 | JGI IMG/M metagenome (GOLD analysis project Ga0209633, IMG submission 187290) | Oil polluted marine microbial communities from Coal Oil Point, Santa Barbara, California, USA - Sample 1 (SPAdes) (version 2) | ecosystem: Environmental > Aquatic > Marine > Oil seeps ... | reverse complement strand
AGCCTGCCAGGACTGTTGTGCCATCAGGCCTTCAAGATCATCCGTGTCACCGGTCAGGCCACCGGTATCAATAACAATAAACGGGCGATCACCCATCTTGCCATCACCATACTTGCGGTCCCGGGTCAGGCCCGGGGTATCGGCAACCAGCGCATCACGAGAACGGGTCAGGCGATTAAACAGCGTTGATTTTCCGACGTTGGGGCGTCCAACAAGTGCGATGACCGGTAACATAAACGTATCAGGGTTCGGGGAAGGCGTGCAGTAAAACGACCGGGGCACTGCCCGGCATGTCTGCCCGCTTATTCTTCCGGCAAGACAAAGGCCGCCAGCTTGCCGGAATTGCCGTACACATAAAGGACATCATTGCTGGTCAACAGCCTTGAACTGATACCCTTGCTGTCAACCTTCACACGTCCCGCAATATGCCCGTCGTAACGAGACAACAGATGAACATAGCCCTCGAAATCACCCACAGCAACATAATCTCCGAACGGTTCCGGCGCCGTCAGCCCCCGGTTATCCAGGGTTTCCACCATCCACTCGGAAGCACCGGTGCTGCGTGACAGAGCCCATACATGGCTCTGGTCGTCAGTTACATAGACCTGCGAGAAATCCACACCCAGGCCAACACTGGAAGACATATCACGCGTCCAGCCCGGATTACCGTTTTGTATATCAACCACGGCAACGCGCCCCTGGTAGGTGGTGACATACACTGCACTACCGACGATGATCGGATCACCGTCTATATCCACCATGCGGTCAATTTCCGAGCTACCCTGTGGAATGGTGATGCTGGTTTCCCAGACATCAAAACCCTTTTCTGCACTTAACGCCGCCAGCTTGCCATTGGCATACCCGACAACCACCAGTCCATGCTGCACTGCCGGCGTGCTGGTACCCCGCAGCGTCAGTACCGGTATGGAGCGGTCATGCACCCATATTTCATGACCATCCTCGGCATCCAGTGCGGCCACGTTGCCATCGACGGTTTGCACAATCACCTTGTCCAGATCAATTTGCGGGACCGACAGAACCTCACTACTAACCTCGGACTTCCACAACAGGGTCCCGTCAGCAGCGCTCAGTGCCAGCACCTCTGCATCACTGGTACCCACCAGCACGACCCCTTCACCGGCACCCGGTCCTGCAGATATCGCCACTTCTGTTTTTACCGACCAGTTTTCCTTGCCGGTTTCGGCATTGAATGCGGCTACCCGCCCCTTGCGGTTCGCAACAAACACCTGTGAATCGTCAACGGCCGGGACAAGATTGATAAACTGCTGATCATCGCCCACACCAACGCTGGCACTCCACAGCTTTTTCAGCGGCACCGGATCTTCAATATCAACCAGTGGCGCGGGTGGATCGGCGTTATCATCACCACCAAGAATACTTCTGGACCAGTCGCCCATGGTGGAGCAACCGGTCAACAACCCAAGCAGCAATAAAGTTGCAACCGCCTGCTTCACTCCTGCAACTCTCCTGCATCAGCAGACACTACTTGCGTACTCTGGTATTTCAGCTCCAGCAAGTGCTGCATCGGGGATCCGGCTGCAGTCGCCGCCAGCGCTTCCTGGTAGGCCTGGTTTGCGGCCGTCAGGTTCCCGCGGGCAACAAAAACGTCTCCCCCGGCTTCTGTATACAGCGGCTCAAAGGCAGCTCCCTTGGGCTTCTGGTTCAGCAGTGTTTCAGCACCCTCCAGGTTTTCCATGGCAAGCAGGACACGGGCAAGCCGCAGGCGTACCGTGTCCTGCATGATGTCCGACTTGCTGTTCTCAAGCACCCATTCCAGCTGAGCCTGCGCAGCCTCCAGTTCGCCGGCTTCAATCCTGACCTTGGCAAGCGCCAGTGATGCGAGCGCGGCATAGGGGGTATCACCATACTCCGCAACCAGCATACCGGCCTTCTGACTCACCGCCATGGCATCACCGCTTTCCACGGAGTTCATCAGCATCGTGTACAGGTTCGATGCATTCTGAGCATTCCTGTCCTGCCAGGAGAACCACGCCTTGCCACCAAACAGGACAGCCAGTCCCAGCACGACACCGGTAATGATCGAACCGCCATTCTCGCTCCACCACTTCTTGATTTGCTCAAGCTTCTCGTCATCTGTCAAATTCGCGTCCATCAATCACTCCAGTTACTAATATTCAAAATAGATAATTATCCACCACATTCTACGGACTGATGGGTGCGTCGCTGCGCTCCTTCACCCATCCTACAAAGATCTACGTTTCTTTATGTAGGATGGGTGAAGGAGCGCAGCGACGCACCCATCAGAGATGGTTAACCAATATCCCCAACTCTCAGCATGCACGTTCAACCCAGCTCCAGCAGTTCGCCCAGTCGTGCCGGCACAACCTGCCGGGATAAAATTTCCTGGTCGAGCTTGCTGCGCAGGGGTTTCAGTAGCAGGGTACCCTGTTCGGCTTCATCATCCCCCATCACCAGCGCATACTCCGCCCCGCTCTTGTCAGCCCGTTTGAACTGGCTCTTGAAACTGCCATTGCCGCAGTTGCTCTGCAGCCGCAACCCGGGAAGCGCGGTACGCAAGACTTCTGCGAACAGCATTCCTTCCTGCACGCCGCGATCACCATTCAGGACAAGGTACACATGCGGCAAACTTGCCGGTAAGGTAGCGCCACTCGCCTCCAGCAATGCCAGCAGGCGTTCCAGGCCCAGGGCAAATCCGAATGCCGGTGCCGGTTTCCCGCCGAGATATTCTACCAGCCCGTCATAACGTCCACCGGCACATATCGTTCCCTGTGCCCCGAGCTGGTCTGTGACCCATTCAAAGACTGTTTTCGAATAGTAGTCCAGCCCGCGAACCAGACGCGGATTGACTTCGTATTTCAGTCCGGCCCCGTCCAGCAAAGCACACAATGCCGAGAAATGTGTCCTGGACTCATCGTCCAGATGATCCGGCAGCCTGGGCGCGTCTTCAATCAGAGCCTGCATATCCGGGTTTTTGCTGTCCAGGATGCGCAGGGGATTACCCTCCAGGCGCCGCCGGCTGTCTTCATCCAGCGCGGTTTCATGCTTGCGCAACCAGGCCACCAGCGCCGTGCGGTAATCCGCCCGCGCAGCCGGCGTACCCAGAGAATTAATCTGCAATACCGCGCCGTGCAGGCCCAACTTGTCCCACATACGAGCCGTCATAAAAATCATTTCGGCATCGATATCCGGCCCGGCCATGCCAAATGCCTCGACACCGATCTGATGGAACTGCCGATAGCGGCCTTTTTGCGGGCGCTCGTGGCGGAACATCGGGCCGGCATACCACAGTCGTTGCACCTGGTTGTGGAGCAAGCCGTGTTCCAGGCAGGCACGTACACAACTTGCCGTGCCCTCGGGACGTAACGTCAGGCTGTCACCGTTGCGGTCGTCGAAGCTATACATCTCCTTCTCGACAATATCGGTCACTTCGCCGATCGAGCGCTTGAACAGCTCGGTCTTCTCCAGCAGGGGCAGGCGAATTTCACGGTAACCATAGGCGTGCACAACATCACGTAGCGTATCCTCAAGATACTGCCAGACGGATGACTCCCCGGGGAGTATGTCGTTCATGCCTCGAACGGCCTGTAGGGTCTTGGCCATGATTTACACGCGTATTTTTTCAGGATGCAAGTTGAACTGCCTCGCTGCCATTACACGGATAGTGTGCACATGCCAGACATGTCTTGCTGTTATCTGTTTAATGATCCGTTTCCTGTGGCAGCACCAGCTGGTTTGACTGCGGCAACTCCAGATGACCCGGCGCCGGCTCCTCTGCTGACTGTCCACGCGATGCAATGAAGCGTTCCACAAACGGATAGGCCAGCCACAGCATGACCACTGCCAGCAGCAGCAGGATGATGTTGCGCAGCAACCTGGCTGAAGGCAGCCGGACAAGGGATTTTTTCCTTTTAATGGCCACCACTGTCAGTGGCGGCAACTCACCCATGGTATCCGCATAATCACTGACCAGTTCCTCTTCCGGCAGTCCTGTCAGGCGTGCATACCTGCGCAAATAGCCCTTCACAAAAATTGCTGCCGGCAAGGTAGCCTGGTCGTCCTGTTCGAGTGCCGCAACCATGTTGACGTCAAGCTTCAGCTCATCCGCAACGGCTTTAAGGGACAGTTTACGCTCCTTTCTGGCCGCAGACAGCCGGGCCCCTGGCGACATCCGGCCATTATCAGTCACGCCGTCACTGGTATCATCTTCCCGACCGGCGTTCACTTTCCCACTCCAGCAACATTATCGCCTGCTCACTCTTCGGAAAATTTTTCCTGAGCAAGATGGCATACCGGCCCGCAGCAGCAGGATCTCTTAGTGCATGCTCGGTCTGAACTGCGAGCCACAGGCTACTAGGGTTATGCTCGGCAACCTGCTGAAACCGCTCCAGGTAGGCCCTGGAACCCAGAAACTGGCCCGACTCAAACTTGACAATAGCCATCTGCAGCAGGGCCGGTGCAAACTTCGGATCTATCTGCAGGGCCTGGCGAAAAAACAGCTCCGCCTGTTTAGCATCCGGAATCCGCTTGGCACACAGGCCGGCGTTGGTATACGGCACCTGGGGTGAAGCATAGAAAGGATTCTTTGCAGCCTTCATAAACTGTTTATTTGCTTCCTTGTAACGTTCCTGGAAACACAGAAACTGACCATAGTTATTCTCCTCCCTGGGATTATCCGGGTTGAGACGCAAAGCTTTCTTGTAATGCTTTTCTGCAAGCTCGGGTTCACCCACTTTTTCATACAGAACGGCTATCGCACCATGCGCCTGAGGGAAATCAGGTTTCAGTTCCAGTGCCTTCTCCAGCTTGGTTCGTGACAATTCATAGTTGCCCTGGCGAAAATACTCGACACCCAGCTCGGTATACGACTCGGCGCCCCGGGTTGCATTCTCTTCCTCACGTTGCCGCTCTGCGGAGGATGTGCAAGCAGTCAGCATGACGACTGCAGCAGCACATACAAGGAGCTTTCCTGGATTCATTGCTTCACCATCCCGTTGTTCAACTGTCCGCGTTCCCGCCGCCGGGTCCGGTCCATGAATTCCCCGGCAAGCTGACCACAAGCCGCATCGATGTCATCGCCACGGGTACGCCGTGTAATGGTAACAATCCCGGCACGGTTCAGGATCTCGAAAAAACGCTGGATACGATTACCGGAACTGCGCTGATAGCGGGTTTCCGGAAACGGATTAAAAGGAATCAGGTTTACCTTCGCAGGCACCCCTTCCAGGCACCGGGCAAGCTGGCGCGCATGCGCATCCGAGTCATTGACACCTGCCAGCATGACGTACTCAAAGGTGACACGGCGCCTGCCCTCACCCACATATTCCTTGCAAGCTGCCAGCAACTCACCAATCGGATACTTCCTGTTCAGGGGCACCAGCTGGTCACGCAGCAGATCATCCGGCGCATGCAGGGACACGGCAAGACTGACATCACAATCTTCCCGTAACTGCCGCAGTGCCGGTACCACACCGGCGGTACTCAGGGTAACGCGGCGTTTGGAAAGCCCGAAACCATAGTCATCCAGCATAATACCCATCGCACGAACCACGTTGTCGTAGTTAAGCAGCGGTTCACCCATGCCCATCATGACCACATTCGATATTCTGCGTTCGCCATCCGCCGTCTGACCGAGCGCCATCGCCGCCACCAGTACTTGCGAGATGATTTCACCGGTAGTGAGATTGCGGTTAAAGCCCTGTTGTGCAGTGGAACAAAAGCTGCAATTCAGCATGCACCCCACTTGCGACGAGACACACAGGGTGCCGCGGTCTGCCTCCGGAATAAACACGGTCTCGATGCAGTTACCGTCAGTCATCTCCAGCAGCCATTTGCGCGAACCGTCTTCCGACAGACTGTCCGAGGCCACCGTTGGCAAGTCGATGCAGGCGAGTTGCTGCAATTCGGCACGCAAACGCTTGCTGATATTGGTCATGGCCTCGAAATCCGTCACCCCCTGGCCATAGATCCACTTCATCACCTGGGTTGCACGAAAGGATTTTTCACCCTGTTCGGCAAAAAACCCCGCCAACCCTGTACGATCCAGGTCAAGCAGATTGGTAGTGGCAGTTGCGGTCATGGGGTGGCTGAAATGACTAGCGGGTACGCGGACAGAGTCCGTCTTCGCCAAAGAAATATTTTATTTCCTCGGCGGCTGTCTCCGGCGCATCCGAACCATGTACGGCATTCTCATCGACGGTAGTCGCGAAATCTGCACGGATGGTGCCGGGATCGGCATCGGCCGGATTGGTGGCCCCCATCAGTTCACGGTTCTTGCTGATGGCATTTTCACCCTCGAGCACCTGCACAACCACCGGGCCGGAGATCATGAAGCTGACCAGATCGTTATAAAAAGGGCGCTCCTTGTGCACGGCATAGAAACCCTCTGCCTGTTCCCTGGTGAGATGCAGCATCTTCGAGGCAATAATCTGCAGGCCGTTCTTCTCGAAACGGCTCACGATCTCGCCTATGACATTCTTGGCAACAGCATCGGGTTTGATAATGGAAAAGGTTTGTTCAATGGCCATGCAGGACTCCGTATAAATGCTCAAAAGAAACCCGCCAGAAAACGGGAGCTTAGTGGATAATTTCAATCGGGTAGTTTAAGCCGAAGGCGGTCAACAGGCAATGACGCAGGGCCTGTTTTATGAGGAAATATTGCCTGCTGCTCGCCCTTAAAAACTAGCTGCGGGAGCGGCGTCCTCGCCGCGATGATGCCAGATAATCGCGCCGAGGACGACGCTCCTACAGGAAGATCAGGTAAACACCCGCTTGGCCGTCGCTCCAATCAGTGCCGGGTTGCGTACCACATGGACACCCAGTTCTTCCATCAGGTCCATTTTGGCGTTGGCGGTATCTGACTCACCCGAGATAATCGCCCCGGCATGCCCCATGCGCCGTCCCGGCGGTGCAGACACCCCGGCAACGAAGCCAACCACCGGCTTGCTCATATTCTCTTTCGCCCAGCGGGCTGCATCAACTTCCTGCGGGCCACCAATCTCGCCGATCATGATAACGGCCTCGGTCTCCGGATCATCCTCGAAGGCTCGCAGCACGGTGACAAAATCAGTGCCATTGACGGGGTCACCACCGATGCCCACCGAAGTGGTCTGCCCCATACCCAGCTCGGACATCTGCTGTACGGCTTCATAGTTCAGGGTGCCGGAACGCGACACCACTCCGATACGACCCGGGGTATAAATATGCGAGGGCATAATGCCAACCTTGCAGGCATCCGGGGTGATGATACCCGGCGTATTCGGTCCGATAATAATGGCTTTCTTGTCAGCGGCATAACGCTTGACCTTGACCATGTCCTGTACCGGAATACCGTCGGCAATCACAACGACCACACCGATACCGGCCTCCAGCGCTTCCATAATGGCATCGGCCGCAAACGGTGGCGGCACAAAAATACCGCTGACATCAGCACCTGTTTCTGCAACTGCCTGATGCACCGTATCGAAAACCGGCAGCCCGAGATGCTCCTGACCACCCTTGCCCGGTGTAACGCCACCAACGACCGTGGTGCCATTCTGCATGGACTCTTCGGCATGAAAGGTGGCGTGTTGGCCGGTAAAACCCTGAATAATAACCCGTGATTCTTTATGGACGAATACACTCATGCCGAGGCCTCCAGTGTTGCCATCACCTTCGTGGCGGCATCATCAAGATTGTCTGCCATAATAAACGGGAAGCCTGATGCATCCAGAATGGGGCCGCCCTTTTCAACATTGGTGCCGGCCAGGCGCACAACAATCGGTACATTAATATCCTGATCGCGCATGGCCTGGACCAGGCCCTCGGCAATCCAGTCACACCGGTTAATGCCGGCAAAGATATTTACCAGGATAATTTTTACGTTTGGATCCTGCAGTACGATGCGAAATGCATTACCCACTTTCTCCGGGGATGCGCCGCCACCGACATCCAGAAAGTTTGCCGGCTTGCCACCATGAAAACTGATGGCATCCATGGTTGCCATGGCCAGGCCCGCACCATTGACGATGCAGCCGACGTTACCATCAAGCGCAATATAGTTCAGTCCATGAGCACTTGCCTCGACTTCCTTGGTGTCTTCTTCGTCAAAATCCCGCAACTCGGTAATCGTCGGACGGCGGTACATGGCATTACTGTCAAAAGACATTTTGGCATCCAGCGCCATAAACTTGCCATCATTGACTTCAGCCAGCGGATTAATCTCCGCCAGCAGGGCATCCTTTTCCCTGAAACATTTGTACAGGGCCTGCATCAGCTTGGCCGCTTCATTAATCTGCTTGCCACGCAGGCCGATCCTGGCAGCAATCTTGCGGCACTGAAAACCGGCCAGGCCGATTGCCGGGTCAACGGGCTCACGAATAACACGATCAGGATCAGATTTCGCAACCTCCTCGATATTCATGCCACCGGATGCCGAGGCAATCACGGTAATGCGCTGCGTTGCCCGGTCAATCACCATGCCCAGGTAATATTCTTTTTTGATATCACAGGCTTGCTCAACCAGCACACGTTGCACCAGCCGTCCTTCCGTACCGGTTTGCGGGGTAACCAGCTGCATACCAATCAGTTCGTCGGTAAACTGCCTGACCTCATCCAGGGATGAGGCCACCTTGACGCCACCACCCTTGCCACGCCCACCCGCATGGATTTGCGCCTTTACGACCCAGCGTTCACCGCCCAGTTCTTCCGCAATCGTGGCGGCATTATCAACGTTATGTGCAACGCGACCATCCGGAACCGCGACGCCATAGCCACGCAACAATTCCTTGGTCTGATATTCATGAATATTCAAGTTATGTCTCCGCTTGTATTTTTACTGGCGGGCTGCGAGCGACTGCTCGATCTGTACAGCCTTGTCCACCATCACCTGTGCCTGTCGAATGGAGGCGGCATCGATCAAACGGCCATCCAGTGAAACCGCGCCCTTGCCCTGGGCCGCTGCCTCTTCCATCGCCACCAGGATGCGGCGCGCGCGGTCAACTTCGGCAGCCGGCGGGGTGAATACTTCGTTTGCCAGTTCAATCTGTGACGGGTGGATGGCCCACTTGCCTTCAACACCCAGGGCGGCAACGCTGCGCGAGACTGCCTTGTAACCATCCGGATCGGCAAAATCGCCAAACGGCCCGTCAATCGGTCGCAGTCCATAGGCGCGACAGGCAACCACCATCCGTGAAATGGCGAAGTGCCACTGATCGCCCCAGTGACGTTCCCGCGCTCCTTCATTATCCGGATGCGTCAACATGTAATAATCGGGATTCGCGCCACCCATGTTGGTAGTGCGCGCCTGGGTTGAAGCCGCGTAATCCGCAACACCAAAGACCATGGCCTCCATTCGCTCCGGACAGGTCTGCGCAATGGCTTCCACGTTTGCCATACCCAATGCCGTTTCAATCAGCACATGCAGGTTTATCGGCTTTATCCCCTTCGCCGCCTCGATTTGCTCCAGCATTGTTGAGACGAACAGAATATCGGAAGGTGTTCCCACCTTCGGAATTAGAATTGTATCGAGCTTGTCACCCGCCTGTTCGACCACATCGACGATATCGCGGTAGCAATAATGCGTATCCAGTCCATTGATGCGTACCGAGACGGCACAGTTGGACCAGTCAAGATCATTTAATGCCTCTATGACATTCTTGCGGGCCTGGCCCTTGTCGTCCGGGGCAACGGCATCTTCAAGATCCAGAAAGACCATATCCGCACCCGCGCCAGGGGCCTTTTCAAGCATGCGGGGGTTACTGCCGGGGACGGCCAATTCACTACGATGCAGGCGATTTCTTACAGCCATGGATTACCTCTTTAGAATTTAGATACCAACCACCAATAGAGCGGTGCAGTTTCCTGCCCGGCCAGACGACCGGCAGGAAGGAAGCCGCGTAATATACAAGGTTGAGGCGTTTAATGGAATGTAGCTGGCGGCAACACCCTGACTAACGCCTCACGCGCGCGCAAGAAATTGAAGACCTACAAGTTTACTTTCAGTTGTTTATTATATGGTTACAGGTTATTCATAACACTCTTCTGCATATGCAACGCCGCCAGACACAACATCGATAGCAGAACGACCGCCTAGGTCAACAACACATAAACAACGGCTGCCAGCATAAACATGGCAATCAGGTAACCGAAGTAATTGTTCTCACTCTGTTCCGGCGTGTTGTTCACGATATGCTCCATGGATTCATGTACCAGCTTGTCTATTGCTGCCCGCCGCTGCTCCATCCGCTGCCGGGCAGCAAGGCGCTGCTCCTGTGCCTCACTGCAAGCCGCCTCACAGGCCAGGTCATACTGGGCTTCTTCCGCCTCGTCATCCTCACCATTCTCCAGCTTCAGCCACTGCTCTTCCAGCAGCATTAACTGCTGGTCTTCATGGGCAGTGATTGCCTCGATATCGCTGTCGTAGATCTGCTTGCATAACTTGCTGGCCGCATCACCACAGCCATTTCCGGACCAGGCGGCCAGCTTATCCGCCGCATAGGTGATGCCAGTCACCGCCCCGCCATCGTCCCTGGTTTCAGTGTAAAGGTGCCTTGGAAGATACAGCGCGAGTGCGTCCATTTGATCTCCTGTTAGTTGACTGTTAGTCACAGCCCCGCAACACAATATGCAGGGTATGCGGGAATGATACGACACAAGAACTGGGGTTGTCACGCGGCATGTCAATCTGTGCCTGAAATAAACTGCCAGCAGGCGAGCGCGTCGCTCCCGGCATGGCCCAGGCCAGCTTCTCGACCGGTTCCCGGTCTCACCTTGTGGGCCGGCCCGTCTGATGGGTGCGTCGCTGCGCTCCTTCACCCATCCTACAAATATTTACGGTTTTTTGTAGGATGGGTGAAGGAGCGCAGCGACGCACCCATCAATCCGTAGAATGTTGTGAAGTGAGTTACAAAAATGGCGGCCCGAGGGCCGCCATCAAGCTTACTGCCATAACAGCTTGCGCTGTTATGGCCTGATTAGCCGGACTCTATTGATGAATCAGGTTCAGCTCAACCAGTGCACTGTAGCAGCGCATCGTTATGTTGGTGTTGTGCTCTACCAGGCAGGCCAGCATGCGACCTTCACCCGGCGTGACATCGGAACACAGCAGCTTCATATCCGGGCCGCATTTTGAGCCGAAGAAGTTGGCATCGCCCAGCGCGTCCCCAACGACCGCCTTGCCCAGTACAATCGACTCGGAACACTGGGCCGACAACTGGCCTTCGTGTGCCGTGAGGCAGTTCAGTACGCGGTTGTTACCCATCTCGACATCCCCGCAGAAAGTTGCGATTTCCTTGCTGCAGCCGTCACCAACGATCTTGACGGCCTTATTGAAGGCAGCGGTAATCATCGGGCTGTTTACAGCATCGACCTCGGCAGTAATATTCTTGTCCTTGACTTCTTCCGCACGGCGTCTTGCCACGAATTCAGCGGAAGCGGCCGTACTGACCACGGGAATGACAAACCCGACCTCGGTGCGCCGATTGGGTGCCAGGCACCTGATAAGCGACTCACCGGCCATGCCCGGGCAGGTCACCAGCGGGTCCGCCGAACCATGTGCGGAGACTGCAATGCGTTCCTTCGGCATACCCAGCGCAACCAGCTCGGCCGCCACGGCATCAGCACGCCGCTGTGACAATTTCATGTTGTAGGCATCATCACCGATTTGATCGGTATAACCGTCCACATCAACCTTATGAATGTAGTCATCCACGTGTGCGCCCAGGGCCACTGCCAGTTGTTCCTTCCCTACCGCGCTCAGCTTGTCGCTGTCAAAGGCAAATGCCTCACCTGCCTGCAACACCATCAGATCAACCTTGGCGGTCACACCGGTCACCCGCGCCTTTTCTTCCCTGACGGGTACGATGTCTTTCTGGCCGGCAACAACTTCCGGATCACATTCTGCAATGGCCACTGTCGGGCTCCACTTCGATGTCCTGACGCATTGGCCATCGGCTTTGCGGACGACATTGCCGCGCATATCGTACTGATAACCTGCCGAGTGCTCGGAGGCGGCCTGGGACGCAAGCGGTGCCAAGACACTCCCGGCAATCAGTAACGTCATGAGCGACGTAATATGGCGAATGGAATTTATTGGTTTCTTCATGGGTAATTCTCCTTAATACATTTATATTGAAGATTCAG
>Ga0209633_10004763_pt1 | contig 12121 bp, 8 predicted proteins | sample Cruoilmetagenom1_FD_187290 | JGI IMG/M metagenome (GOLD analysis project Ga0209633, IMG submission 187290) | Oil polluted marine microbial communities from Coal Oil Point, Santa Barbara, California, USA - Sample 1 (SPAdes) (version 2) | ecosystem: Environmental > Aquatic > Marine > Oil seeps ... | reverse complement strand
ACTCAGTAATTATAGTTTTGTAATTTAAATTATTTGTGGCAAAAGCATTGGAAAATAAATCTTGTGCAGTTTCAAAACGAATATAACCATAACCTTTATCCTTTTTGCCTGTAAAAGAATAGTTTGTTCTTATTAAATATCCATTCGGGGCAACTTTGGGATCATTAGCATCGAATTTAACATATGTATTGTTATCGGTTTCGTAGTAAGCAGCTCCGCCATGTGCATCAATTACACCAAAACTTGCAGCTACACCCATTGGTTTTGGTAGCTTAGCCAAGAAATGTTCAAAATCTTCCAGACTCGCACATTGCTGTAAAGCCATCTTCATTACATAACCTTCTCGATCTTTGTAATCACCTTTGTAATTCAGATTAACATCGTATAAAGCAGCATTCATAATGGAAAAGCCTGCAGAGTTTGTGCCTGCCCACACTTGTTTACCTTCAAAATCTTCTGAATTTACTAATCCGATATAATCGTATTTCCCATTGGTAAAATACATAAGCTTGTTTTGATTAAAATCAGAATCGCGATGTTTCCATAAAATAGGACGGCCATCTTCGGTATATTTTCCCGATACAATTGCTGTTGTGCATGCAAACATATCATTTGCAAAAATCGCCATTAGAAGAAATGTAGAAACAAGTATTTTTTTCATAATCGTAAACATTAAACTTTGAACTAAGAACTACTCCGTTACTTTAAAAAAGGAATTTGCTTGTGCTGTTGCTGTAATAATCATATCGTTAATACAAACATGCGTTGGACGTGTAACTGCATATAAAATTGCATCGGCAACATCGTGTGCATAAAGCGGAGTAAATCCTTTATAAACTTTATCAGCTTTTTCTTTATCTCCTTTAAAACGAACAATCGAAAATTCAGTTTCCACCATGCCTGGATTTATAGCTGTAACTTTAATTTTATGTTTTAGTAAATCGATTCTCATCCCTTTCGAAATAGCATCAACGGCATGTTTTGTTCCGCAATAAACGTTTCCGTTTTCGTAAGCTTCTTTTCCTGCTGTTGATCCAATATTTACAACGTGACCTTGTTTTTTTGCAACCATTATTGGCGAAATTTTTCTGGTTACATAAAGCAAACCTTTAATATTTGTATCAATCATTCTTTCCCAATCATCAGTATCACCTTCGTCGATATGGTTTAAACCGACAGCTAAACCTGCATTGTTAACAAGCACATCAATGTTTTTCCATTCTGTCGGAAGACTATCAATAGCTTCAGAAACTTCTTCTTTGTTTCTAACATCAAAATCTAAAATATAAATTTTGTTTGATGATTTTGTTTTGATTTCCTTTTCCAGATCTTCTAAAAGTTCTTTTCGTCGACCTGTAATAATTACATTAAAATTATTTTCTGATAAAGCAATAGCAGTAGCTCTGCCAATTCCTGAACTTGCACCTGTTATTAATGCTATTTTATTCATAGTGTATTGATTTTTAATGAAACGAGCAGATAAAAATAAATAAAATAAATTGAATCGAAGATTTAAAAAATCAGAAATAAAAATATTTAAAAGTAGTATTGTTAAATAAGCTTGTAAGTGTCATTTAATCAGTGAATTTTGTTTGTTGGTTTGTTGGGGTTAATAATTGTTGGGAATTTGTTAATTGAATATTAGAATTTTCTTGCTAAGACACCTTATATTTGCTATGTCTTTAACCAACTATTAATTATTCAAAAGCAATAAAAAATGGAAGCTACTTTAAAAACAGCCGAACAATTAGGTTTATTACCCGAAGAATTTGAGAAAATAAAAGAATATATGGGACGTACTCCAAATTTTACCGAATTAAGTATTTATTCAGTAATGTGGTCGGAGCATGCTTCATATAAAAACTCAATAAAGTGGTTAAAGACTTTACCTCGAACCGGAAAGCAATTACTGGTTGAAGCTGGTGAAGAAAATGCAGGCTTAGTTGATATAGGTGATGGAATGGCATGTGCTTTTAAAATTGAATCGCATAATCATCCATCGGCTGTTGAGCCATACCAAGGTGCAGCAACGGGAGTTGGTGGAATTAATCGAGATATTTTTACTATGGGTGCTCGTCCGGTAGCTCAGTTAAATTCGCTTCGTTTTGGTGATATTAATGAAGATCATACAAAATGGCATTTAAAAGGTGCTGTTAAAGGTATTGGCGATTATGGTAATGCTTTTGGAATCCCTGTTTTAGGTGGTGAATTAATGTTCGATAAATGTTATAATACAAATCCATTGGTTAATGCAATGTCGGTTGGTATTATGGAAAAAGGAGATTTAATTTCTGCTGTTGCAAAAGGAGTGGGGAATCCTGTTTATATAGTTGGTTCATCAACTGGTAAAGATGGAATACATGGAGCAACTTTTGCTTCTGCCGAATTAACCGAGAACTCAGCTGATGATTTACCATCGGTTCAAGTAGGTGATCCATTTATGGAGAAACTTTTGCTCGAAGCTACATTGGAATTAAATAAAAGTGGTGCTGTTGTTGGAATGCAAGATATGGGGGCTGCAGGAATTATTTGCTCTACAGCCGAAATGTCTGAAAAGGGTGGACAAGGAATGAAAATCTATTTAGATCAAGTTCCGCTGCGTCAAGAAAATATGTTGGGCTGGGAAATTCTCCTTTCAGAATCGCAAGAAAGAATGCTTGTGGTTGTTGAAAAAGGAAAAGAAAATATTGTTGAAGGTATTTTTGATAAGTGGGATTTACATTGCAAAATTATTGGTGAAGTTATCGATGAAGATAAACTTTACTTTTATAAAGAAGATAAATTACTTGCTGAAGTTCCTGCATCAACATTAGTATTAGGTGGTGGCGCTCCAATTTACGATCGCGAATATAAAGAACCTGCTTATTATAAAGAGTATCAGAAATTTAATATTAATAAAATCCCAGAACCAACAGATTATGTTGAAACTGCGCTTAAGTTATTACAAAGCCCAAATATTGCATCAAAAAAATGGGTAATTGAACAATATGATACAATGGTTGGTACTGGAAACATGAGTACTAATTTTCCTTCTGATGCAGGTATATATAATATTAAAGGAACAAACAGAGCCATAGCAATGACCGTTGATTGTAACTCACGTTATGTTAAAGCTGATCCTGAAAAAGGTACTAGTATTGCAGTTTCTGAAGCTGCTCGAAATATTGTTTGCTCCGGAGGAACTCCTCTTGCAATAACTAATTGCTTAAATTTTGGAAACCCATATAATCCAGATGCATTTTGGCAATTTGTTGGAGCTATTAAAGGAATGACACATGCTTGTAAGAAGTTTAACACTCCGGTAACAGGAGGGAATGTAAGCTTTTATAATCAAATGCAAGTTGATGGTAGAATTGAACCAATAAACCCTACTCCAACAATTGGAATGATTGGTTTAATTGAAGATAAAAACGATCAAATGAGTATTGCTTTTAAAAATAAAGGTGATATGATTTATTTAATTGGGAAATCACAGGAAGATATTAATTCGTCAGAATACTTAAATTATATTCATAATATTGAAGAATCTCCTGCTCCATATTTCGATTTAGAAGAAGAGCATGAAATGCAAGATGCAATTAAGAAATTAATTAAAAAGAATTTAATTCTTTCGGCACACGATGTTTCCGATGGTGGTTTGTTTACTACATTAGTAGAATCGGCAATGGTTAAATGCTATGGTTTTGATGTAACTCCTGATCTTTCAATTCGTAAAGATGCATTTATGTTTGGCGAATCGCAAAGTAGAGTCGTTGTTTCTGTTTCTCCAACAAACGAAGATAATTTTATTGATTTTATGATCGAATCTAAAGTTCCATTTTCTGCTTTGGGTCATGTAACGAAATCGGAACTTCGTATAGATGATAACTCGTACGGTTTTATTTCTGATATTAAGAAACTTGACGAAACAGCATTAGAAAAATATTTGAAAGAAGATTAATGTTAACTCCATATAAAGATAAAGAGTCGGGCAAAAAAGAACAAGTTGCACACATGTTCAATAATATTGCCCGACGCTACGATTTTCTAAATCATTTTCTCTCTTTAGGTATAGATAAAATCTGGAGAAGAAAAACCATTAGAAGTCTTAAAAGCATTCCGTCAGATTCAAATTTATTAGATGTAGCATCGGGAACAGGCGATTTGGCTATTGCTGCATTAAAGCTCAAGCCGCAAAAAATTGTAGGTATCGATATATCGGAGAAAATGCTCGGTATTGGAATGGATAAAATCAAGAAAAAAAAACTTGATCAAATTATTTCATTGCAACAAGGTGATTCTGAAGATATCCGCTTCGAAGAAAACTACTTTGATGCTATAACTGTTGCTTTTGGTGTTCGTAATTTTGAGAATCTAACTAAAGGTTTATCCGAAATGTATCGTGTTTTAAAGCCAAATGGAAGAGTGGCAATCTTGGAATTCTCAAAGCCAAAACAATTTCCGTTAAAGCAGATTTATAATTTTTATTTTAAACGAATGCTTCCTTTTATTGGAAAAATTATTTCGAAAGATTATGCAGCGTACACCTATTTATACGATTCTGTAAGTCAGTTTTCAGAAGGCGAACAATTTATTGATGAACTAAAAAAGTTAGGGTTTAAAAATTGTACATATAAAAAATTGTCATTTGGAATTGCATCAATATATAATGCCAATAAGTAATTTTTCATTTTAATACTATTAAATCTATTTTAGCGTTTAGTAAATCAAATCGCACAATTTGAAAAAGATCCTGTACATATTAGTTATCTTATTTATATCTCAAAAGATTTATTCTCAGGAAGATGTTATCTTAAACTATCAAAAGGTCGATAATAAAAAGCTTCATTTCGGATTTACAATTGGATTTAATACAATGGATTTTAAGTTAACTCCCTCCATGAATACTTTTGGTACTGATTCTGCAATATTAATACCCGAAATTAATAATATATCACCTGGTTTCCATGTAAGTGTAATTGCAGATTTGCGACTGAACGAATACTTTAATCTGAGATTTTTACCTGGGATATCGCTTGGACAGCGTACGATTTTATTTTATAATCAGGACAAAACAATCGATTCCGAAATGAAAATAGAATCTACATATATAGATTTACCTCTTTCTATTAAATACAAAGCAACCAGAATAAATAATTCCAGACCTTATTTGATAGGGGGCATTAATGTTCGGAATGATATGGCACGAAATAAGGATTTTAATGAAGACGAAAAAATTTATATAAAATTAAAATCCTTCGATATTTATGCAGAATTAGGTGTTGGAATCGATTTCTATTTAGCATATTTTAAGTTCTCAACGGAAATTAAATATTCAGTAGGGACATTTAATAATGTATCATCAGAAGCAGCAGAAGAGGCTCCTCAGTATGCTAACGCAATTGATAAATTAAATTCTCGAATGTTTATGATTTCTCTTCATTTCGAATAGTTACGCATTCCGTCTAAACTCAGAACAAACAATTGCTGTAGCAACAGAAATATTTAACGATTCCGATGATTTTAAATCTATGGGATAATTAGGTATAAATAGTTTCTTTGTCACATTCTTTTTCCATTCCTCAGAAATCCCATGCGACTCACTCCCCATTATTATAAAACCCTTTTGAGATAATTCTTCTTTATATATATTATTGCCTTCTAAGAAAGTTCCGTATATATTAAAATCATTTAAATCTTTGGTCTGATTAAATAATAGAGAAAAATTTACATAATGTACCTTAGATCTATAAATAGCACCCATAGTTGATTGCACTACCTTCGGATTATAAACATCAACACTTTCTGTTGTGCAAAAAATATTTTTAATACCAAACCAATCGGCAATTCGTATTATTGTTCCTAAATTTCCAGGATCGTTAATGTTATCTAGTAAAATACTAAGATCGTTTTGTATTTCGTTTATCGAGAAAGAATGTTTTGGTTGAGAAATTATCGCAAAAACCTTATTTGGAGTAGAAAGAGAACTTATTTTATGTAGTTCTTCTTGTGAAATTTCAATTGCATTTACCTTTTTTAAATAAAGATTTGATTCATTTTTAAGTATCCATTCTTTAGTTGCAAAAAAATCAATTATTTGATGATTTGATTTTAATAATTCATCAGCTAATTTCTCTCCTTCAATAAAAAAACACTGATGTTCGTCTCGGTATTTCTTTTTTTTAATGGAATTAATGAATTTAATTTTATTTTTGCTTAGCATTTTTGAATGTACTTTTCACGTGCGGATGTAAATATATAAAATAAGACTTGAAAAATCATAGAATACTAAATATTCATCAATACCATAAATTAGCTGTAATAGCAGCCTTAATATCTGTGTTATTTTTTTCGTGTAGCCCTGTAAAATATGTTCAAGAAGATGAATATTTATTAGATCGTTACCGAATTAAAATAACCGATGGAAAAATAAATAAAGAAGATTTACGAAATTATATTCGACAAAAACCGAATAAGCGAATTCTAGGTATTCGATTTCATCTTGGAATGTATAATCTTTCGAGTAAGAAAAAACAAAAAGGAATTAGTAATTGGCTACGTACAATTGGTGAAGAGCCAGTTATTTTCGATGAGTTTTTAACACAAAAATCTAAGGAGCAATTAAAATCATATCTAAATAATAAGGGATATTACAATTCGGTTGTTACAGATACAATACTGTTCAGAAGAAGCCGTGCGCGAGTTTTGTATAAAGTAGATGCGAAAAACCCATATAAAATTAGAACTATAACATATACTTGCAGCGATTCTAGTTTGGCTCCAATTGTTCTTCCAGATACAGTAAATTCATTAATTAATATTGATGATAATTTCGATTTAGATATTTTGCAGGAAGAACGAGAAAGGATCGAAACCCAACTTAAGAACAAAGGATATTATGCCTTTAGCAAGGAGTTTATAAATTTTCAGGCCGATAGTTCGACTAGGAATCTTGATGTTGCTCTAAATTTAAATATTAAAAAAAGACCTATAAAAAAAGGAACGGCTATTCAGTTAATTCAAAATAAGAAGTATACAATAAGAAATGTTTACGTATTTACAAATTTCGACCAAAAGAAAGTTCTTGAGCAAAAAGGCTTTTACTACGACGACATTGATACATTATTTCAAGATGGGATTTATTTTGTGTCAAAAGGAGAAGAAAATCTTAATAAAAGAGTAATACATCAATCAAATTTTATTGTTCCTGGAGATTTTTATTCATCAAATGCCGCTAATAAAACTTATAAATCGTTAAATTCATTACGATTATTTAAAATAATTAATATCCAATTCAGCGAACTTGATTCTACTAATGTTGATAGTTTGGGTTTTTCTCAACTCGATTGCCATATTCAGTTAACGAAGTATTATTTACAGTCGTATACAGTTGAATTACAAGGAACAAACTCTTATGGTAATATTGGGGCTGGAGGAAATTTCTTATATCAGCACCGTAGCCTATTTGGTGGAGCCGAAATAACCGATTTTAAAATTAATGGATCAATTGAAACTATCGATGAACAAAGTCTTGGTGGAAATGATTATACAACCGAATTGGGAGGAAATATTACTGTAAGTATTCCTAAATTTATATTACCAATTTTTAAAGCAGAAAGATTCAGTAAGAAATTTACTCCCAAAACTCAAATTTCCGTTGGATATAATTTTCAAGATAGAATCGAATATCGTCGATCCATCTCAAATTTATCTTATGGATATAATTGGGACGGAAACAGATATTTAAAGCATTATGTAAAATTAGTTGAGCTAAATGCGATTGATTTAAAGGCTACTGACAGTTTTAGAGAGTATATCGATTCTACTTATTTAAAGAGTAGCTACGAGAATCATTTGGTATCAGTAAGTAATTATTCTTTGGTATTTAATAATCAAAATATTAAAAAAAATAGGGATTTCTATTTTTTTAGAATGAATTCCGAATTTTCTGGAAATATATTATCATATGCAAGTCTATTAGCAAATTCAGACAAGGTTGATGGGAAGTACGAAGTTTTTGGAATCCCATTTTCTCAATATTTTAAAGTTGATTTTGATTTTCGATATTACGATATTGTCGATAAATCAAGTACCATAGCATATAGAATATTTGCTGGTATTGGAATTCCATATGGAAATTCAGAAGTTTTACCGTTTGAAAAAATGTATTTCTCAGGTGGAGCAAATAGTATTCGGGCATGGAATGTTCGCAATGTTGGACCAGGATCATATTCTGGAGGTTCAAGGACACGCTTCCCAAATCAAACAGGAGATATAAAGTTAGAAGCTAATTTAGAGTACCGATTTAAATTGTTCTGGGTATTAGAAGGGGCATTTTTTATTGATGCCGGTAATGTTTGGAATTTAAATTCCGATGAATTTGAAGGTGGGCTATTTCGCAAAGATAAATTTTATAATGAGTTTGCTGTTGGTTCTGGGTTTGGTACGCGATTCGATTTCTCCTTCTTTATTTTTAGGCTTGACCTGGGAGTCAAGTTAAGAGATCCATCACTCTCAGAAGGTCAGCGATGGATTATTGGAACCAGATCGCTAAATTGGCAAGATGACTTTACTATAAATATTGGTATTGGTTATCCATTCTAATAAATCAGAAATACTTTTCGTAATATATATCGAACTCAGGTTATAATCAGTAAATTTTATTTTCAATTAAAAACAATCGCCTTTGGCGGTAGTTTACTGCAATTACTTTAGTTTCTATAAATTTCAATTTAAAATACAAATTCCAAACCTAATTGTAGCAGGCAAATAACTAACAAAATTCAATATACAAAGCATAATGTTTAGGTTTTAATTATTTAAATATTGGCAATAATGTTTATGGTTTTGAATTTGATATTTTGAATATTGTGTTATTTGGTAATTGTTTTTTTTGTGCTTACTATATAATTTTATTCATAATTCAATCCATAGTGGCTTAGTTTCTGATATGGAATGTTTATAATTTAAAAAGATAAAACAAAATGGGTTCAAATTTGTAATAAGTTAGTTCATTATTTTTTCTTAAATTTGTAAATAACCCTAACAAGATTAAACAAAATACTATGGCGAAAAAATTTAGATCAGGAGTGCTATTCGGAGAAGAAGTTTCACATCTTTTTGAATATGCTAAAGAAAAGCAATTTGCACTTCCAGCAGTTAATGTTATAGGAACGAATTCTATAAATGCAGTTTTAGAAACAGCACGAGAAGTAAATTCACCAGTTATCATTCAATTTTCAAATAGCGGTGCTGCTTTCGTTGCAGGTAAGGGTTTGTCTAATGAGAATCAGCAATCTAGCATTGCGGGAGCCATTTCAGGTGCTCAACATATACATAATCTAGCTAAATATTACGACGTTCCGGTTGTGCTACATACCGATCATTGTGCTAAGAAGCTTATCCCTTGGGTAGAAGGATTAATTGAAGCAGGTGTTGATTTTTATGAAAAAAATAAACAACCACTTTTTAGTTCTCACATGCTAGATTTAAGTGAAGAATCTATAGAAGAAAATATTGAGATTTCGGCATCTTTTTTAAAAAAGATGCGTGAATTAGAAATGACTCTGGAAATAGAACTTGGAGTTACAGGAGGCGAAGAAGATGGTGTTGACAATACAAATGTTGATACTTCAAAACTATACACCCAGCCGGAAGAAGTTGCATATGCTTATGAAAATTTATTGAAAATAAGCCCTAATTTTACTATTGCAGCATCATTTGGTAATGTGCATGGTGTTTATAAGCCTGGTAACGTGGTCTTAAGTCCAATTATATTAAAGAACTCGCAGGAGTTGATTCAAAAGAAATTTGGGACAAAAGAAAAGCCAGTAAACTTTGTTTTTCATGGAGGGTCGGGTTCCGAAAAAGATAAAATCGCAGAAGCAATTAGTTACGGAGCAATAAAAATGAATATTGATACAGATCTTCAATGGGCTTCGTGGAAAGGGATTTTGGATTACTATAACGAAAAACAAGGATTTCTTCAAAGTCAAATTGGCAATCCAAATGATCCTGATGGTCCTAATAAAAAGTTCTACGATCCAAGGGTTTGGTTGCGCACAGTTGAAAAGAGTTTTATTAAGAGATTATTTGAAGCATATAAAGACCTTAATGCTGAGAATAGAAATTAAAAAGAATAAAATAAACTTTCCAAGGCCGTTTTGATAATTATCAGAACGGCTTTTGTTTTCTGTCAAACTATATTTTGCAATTAGAGTCTATTTTTGTAAAATTGTTCGTTCTAGAATTTAAACAATAAAAAATGGCAAATATTGATTCTTCGAAAAGAGATGGCTTTACTAGTAAATTTGGAATTGTAGCAGCGGCTGCCGGTTCTGCAATTGGTTTGGGTAATATTTGGAAGTTCCCATATATTGCTGGTGAAAATGGAGGAGGAGTATTTTTAGTAATCTATTTAATTTTTATCGTGTTAATTGGTATTCCAGTTATGATGTCGGAGTTTATTATTGGTAGAAAAGCTAAACAAAATGTTTTTGGAGCATTTCGGCAATTATCATCACATGGTTTTTGGAAAATAATTGGTATAATGGGTGTTTTGGCGGCATTTTTAATCTTGTCGTTTTATGGAACAATTGCAGGTTGGACAATAGAGTATTTGATTCTTGCAATAAAGAATGGCTTTGCAAATAGAAGTGCCGAAGAACTTAATACTATGTTCGATGTATTTAGCACAAGTATTATAAAACCAGTTTTTTTCCAACTAATTTTTATGGCGCTTACTGCATATATTGTAATAGGTGGAATTAAGAAGGGTATTGAAAAATATACAAAAATCCTCATGCCATTATTATTTGTAATTATTATATATTTAGATATTACTGCAATTTCTCTTAAAGGTGGTATGGATGGCTTACGATTTTTATTTCAACCCGATTTTTCAAAGCTTACAGCGAGATGTTTTATAGATGCCTTAGGACATGCCTTTTTTACATTAAGCCTTGGTATGGGAGTGTTAATTACCTATGCATCTTATTTTCAAAAAGAAACAAATCTGACCGAAACAAGTATTTCTGTAGCTTCTGCAGATACTATTATTGCTTTATTGGCTGGAATCGCAATTTTCCCTGCTGTTTTTGCTTTTAATGCCGAACCAGCCAGCGGACCTGGCCTTGTTTTTATGACATTGCCAAATATTTTCAAATTAATTCCTGGCGGTTATATATTTTCTATTTTATTTTTCTTATTGTTGGGCGTTGCGGCATTAACATCATCAATATCAATACTCGAAGTTGTGGTTGCATATGTTTCTGAAGAAAAAAATATTTCTCGAAAAAAGGCTACAATATTAACAACAATTCTAATAACAATTACTGGAATTTTATGCACTCTTTCTTTTGGACCATTGCATAATCTGAAACTTGGTGGATTTACTATTTTTGATATTTTTGATAAAATAGCATCAAATATTTTATTGCCTTTAGGTGGAATGTTAATTTCAATTTTTATTGGTTGGAAATTAAAAAGACACATAATAACAGAAGAACTTTCAAATAATGGTATTTTAAAAATAGGATTTGTGCATATATTTTTATTTTTGGTACGTTATCTGGCTCCAATTGCCATATTTTTTGTGTTTATTCATGGTATTTGGGAATTATTGATAAATTAATCATAGCTTCAGTCCTAGTAATTTAATGTTTTAAATAGTATTGAAATAATAAAGTTTTAGTATATTTAATATATGATTGGAAAACGATTTAAAGAATATTTTAATTATACAAAAAGGGAGCGCAATGGAGTTATTGTGCTCCTTCTTATTATTGTAATTCTAGTAGCTGTTGATACATACATAAATAACAGATCTTTTGGTGGATTTGTTGAAATAGATACTCAATTCCAAGCCGAGATCGAACAGTTCGAAAACTCATTGGAGCTTAAGAAACAAGAAGAAAAGCAAATCATAAAAAAGTATACTAAAAAAAAGAAAGTAGCTTGGAAACTTGTTGATGAACTTTTTGATTTTGACCCAAATACAATTAATAAAACGAATCTTAAGAACTTAGGTTTTAGTGTAAAACAGATTAAAACTCTATACAATTTCCGCAAGAACGGTGGTATCTTTTATCAAAAAGAAGATTTATTAAAAATATATGGTGTAAACGAGGAACAGTATAAATAT
>Ga0209633_10004761_pt1 | contig 12121 bp, 13 predicted proteins | sample Cruoilmetagenom1_FD_187290 | JGI IMG/M metagenome (GOLD analysis project Ga0209633, IMG submission 187290) | Oil polluted marine microbial communities from Coal Oil Point, Santa Barbara, California, USA - Sample 1 (SPAdes) (version 2) | ecosystem: Environmental > Aquatic > Marine > Oil seeps ... | reverse complement strand
GTTTGTTTTATCAGATAAACAAGATGATTTTAAAGGGCAAGATTTGCAAATAACAGATGACAATCTATAAACATCTAGCATTCTATTATTTCTTTTATATTGAGTTTTACTATTTGCTAATATTTGAGAATATAAGCAAATCACAAATATAAATGCTCATGTAATAACACAAAAAGAATGTTTATCTGATTTAACATACTGAAATGCAGAGTTTGTAAGCTGTACAGAATCTAATTATACTCGTATTTGAGATAGTCTAATTTGTGAATTATCTTGTAGTACATTTGTAATTGACTGAGTATGTCAAGATAATTGAATGACATTAGTTGCTAGTGCAGAATATAATACTAGTTGAAATATTTACTTAAATGACAATACTAATAATGATTATTGAAATACTTCTTCTGAATCGATATTATTAGTATCAAATCCAAATGATTTACCTAGTTATTGTACAAGTTGAAGTGAAAATTGGAATTCATTTTGTGTAGTATCAAACTCTATAAAATGAGTTATGATAGATTTAGATGAAAATAATGACGACTACATTAAATACTCAGACCTAAATCTAGATTCAGATTTTATAATAGAAATGAATGTAAGAATTCCTGAATTTGATTGAGCTAAACATTATTTAATTCATAGTTGATATGATACTTCTGATTCTGGTGATGATATAAAACTATATATTCAAGACTGAAAACTATATCTAAATCCAAGTGCATCAAATGAATATATAACATTATCTACTATAGATGATTGAGGTTTTAAAAATATTCAATTGAAAAAAGTATGAAGTTATATAAAAGCTACTAATTGAAGTTCAACAACTCCAATTAAAGTATATACAACAATTGTTGTTGATATATTAGTTTGAAGTTTTTATAATTCTAGTCAAAATTATTATCAATTTCAAATAAACTCTATAATAGATTTTATAAAAATATATAAATAGTAAAAAAGCTTGAGAAATTCTCAAGCTTTTTTTATTAACCATTATCAACAACTGTTAAGCTAAACGAAGCACTAGCAGTTCCAGTATCTGGATTTGTAACTTTTACAGTAATAGTTTCAGTTTGATTACCAAATAAATCTCCATTCCAAGACATTTGTCCTGTAGAAGAATTTATAGTAAGCATTACACCAAAAGGATTAGATGTAAGAGTATATGTTGCACCTGCAACTACATTTGTAACTGTTGGAGTTCCAACTATTTGTGTAGAACCTCCACCCTCATCATTTACATTTTGATTAGCCATTGCAATAGTTGGACTTGAAATTCCTGGAGATGGAGGAGTATCCTCTTGCACTACAACCTTACTCGCAAAAACCTCTGGAGCAACAGTTTGTGCAACTATATCCCCAGTCCCTACAGCATTCTCAAAGAAATCTCTCATTTTTAGAGATCTGTTCGCAATATCCTCTGAGTATTCAAGACCTACATTAACATTTTTATCTGTGTTAGCAGTAGCTCTTAAATATGGACTGAACTCAGCAGTTGCAAATGTGTATTGAATACCCGCTCTAACAGCGTAATCATTTTTATCATGATCTACACTATCATAACCTGCAAATGTTCTTACATCATCAGTTGCATACCAACCAAGCTCTGCTTGATAGTCATCATAGTTTTTGTCAAAAACATTAGTGTTTTTAGCAATACCTACAATATCAAATGTAGCATACTCACCAAAACTGTGCTTCCCTACAACTTCAATATATGAAATCTTAGAATGCCCATCAGCAAGTGCAGCGTCTTTTAACTTGCTATCTAAATAACCAGCTTCGATGTTATAGCTTTTTTCATCACCATAACCTAAACCAGCACCTAAAGTTGTTTGAGTAACATCTTTATCAGCACCAAGTATCAGCATTTCTCTTTGTAAATAACCAAGACCACCTTTGATATAAATATCGTTAGTGATATCGTATTTTAGAACAGCTGAACCTTTAGTGTAATCAGAACCATACTCTACTACAATGTTTGAGAAATCATTCTCAAATTGTACACCAGCACCATTGTAACTTTTATCTTTTGTATCTGCGTTAGGATTACCAATCTGTAACCCTACACCATATACTCTTAATTGTCCGTTATCAATTATACCAGAAGATGTAACACCTTCATCTGTTTTTTGAGAAGCATTAACGCTTCCAACTAATACACTTAAACCAACTAAAATAGTTATAACTAACTTTTTCATAAAATATAAATCCTATATCACAAATAATTTTAGTCTTTATTTTACCCCCCCCCTTATTTAACAACAGCTTAAATATATAACGAAAATAAAACACCCTAAAAATCAACAAACAATATACATAAAAATGTCGTATATTAAAATGCCTAAAAATTTTATTATTACTCAAAGTTAAACTTTAAATTATTTACACTTTGTTATAATAAAACCTTATAAAGGACACATATTGAAATATTTCGAATCAGCCATATCAACACCTATCGTCTCCTCAGCCACTTTTGCTTATGAAAATTCACAAGAGGGTGAAGATATCTTTGCAGGAAAATCGCCAAAACCATTGTATGCACGGATGGGAAATCCTACAAGTAGTGTATTAGAAGAAAAACTCTCAAAAATGGAGGGCGGAATAGCTACTATTGCTACAAGTTCTGGTATGGGTGCTATTACTATGAGTATTATGAGTTTATGTTCTAGTGGTGATGAGATAATCTCTATAGGGGGACTTTTTGGTGGAAGTTATGCTTTGATGTCACAAACTTTACCTAGATTTGGTATAAAAACTCACTTTTTAAGTTGTGATGAGATTGAATTAATAGAATCAAAAATCACAGACAATACGAAAATTATATTTTGTGAGTCTATAGGAAATCCAAGTTTAAGACTACCAAATCTTCAAGCTATAGGTAAAATTGCTTCAAAATATGGTATTGCTTTTATTGTGGATAATACAATATCACCAATAGTGATAAAACCTTTTGAATATGGAGCAGATGTTGTTATCTATTCTACAACAAAAATTATAAGCGGGAACTCTTCAGCTTTAGGGGGAGCTTCTATTTATAAAAAAGTTGAAAAAGACGATAAGTTTCATACTCCTAGATATAAATTTTTAGAACCATTTATAAAAAAGTTAAATGCAAAAGCACTCATAGGATGTAGTAAAAAAAGAGCTTTGAGAGACTTAGGAATGAGTGCTAATGCACATAGTAGTTATCAAACTCTTTTGGGATTAGAAACTTTGGAGTTACGAACACAACAAATTAATAACTCTTGTGAAATTGTTGCAAAATTTCTAGACGAACATAATATAGATGTTAATCATCCTTCACTAAAAAAACACAAAGACAATGAATTGTATAAAAAAAGTTATCAAAATGGGTGTGGTTCAATGATAACAATAGATATGAAAACAAAAGAGAAAGCATTTGATTTTTTGAATAATTCAAAGCTATTTATACTCACTGCAAATATTGGAGATAGTAGAACATTAGCTTTACATATGGAGAGTACAATTTATTGTGACTTTACCTTTGAAGAAAAGAGATTTTTAGGAATAACATCAGGGCTTGTTCGTATCTCAATAGGCTTAGAAGACCCTAAAGTAATATGTGAAGATATTTTGCACTCTTATAGATTAAGTAATTAGAAGATATAATTTAATCTATGAATAAAAAAAATATTATTTTAATCGGTTTTATGGGTGTTGGGAAAGGGACAATTGCAAGGGAAATGGTTGCACAAAGTGACTATTTTGCAATTGATACAGATGATATTATAGAAAGTTTAGAAAATACAAAGATAAAAAAAATATTTGCAAAACTTGGTGAACCATACTTTAGAGACTTAGAAAAGAAGTGTGCTTTATGGTGTGAAAAAAATATTCAAGGTACTATTATATCTACAGGTGGTGGATTTTATCGACAAGAAAACATTCATAAAATAGGTACAGTAGTATATTTAAAAGCAAGTTTTGAGAGTATTATTCAAAGACTTAAAAATGCACCAAATTCAAAATCGAAATTTAAAAAACGACCTTTATTACAAGATTTAGAAGAAGCAAAAAAGATTTATAATCAAAGAGTTAAAGAGTATGAAGATGTTGCAGATATTGTTATAGATGTTGATGATTTTGATGAACAAAAAGCAGTACAAAATATTTTAAAAGCAATTTAGAAAAGAAGAGAAAAGATGAAAATAATAAATACAAAAGATAGTGGTTTTGAAAAAGAGTTTGAAGAAATTTTAGGACGGGCTAAAGTTGATATTAAAAAAGTAAGTTCTATAGTAAATGGTATAATAGATGATATAATAGAAAATGGAAATAGTGCAGTAAAAGAGCATATATCTAAGTTTGATAACTGGACACCCTCAAGTAATGCAGATCTTTTTGTAGATGTAGTTGATATGAAAAAAGCTTATGATAATATTGATGATGAACTAAGACAATCATTACATTTAGCGTATGATAGAATTAAAAAATATCATGAAAAACAATTACCAAAATCTTGGTTAGATTATGAAGACAATGGAACAATACTTGGGCAAAAAGTAACACCAGTTGATAGAGCAGGGTTATATATTCCAGGTGGAAAAGCTGCATATCCAAGTAGTTTACTTATGAATGCAATTCCTGCAATCGTTGCAGGAGTTGAAGAGATAGTTGTTTGTACACCAACACCTGACAATGAACCAAATGAGTTACTTCTTGCAGCATGTCACTTATGTGGAATCACAACAGTTTGTAAAGTTGGAGGAGCAAGTGCTGTTGCTGCTATGGCTTATGGAACTGAAAGTTTAACAAAAGTTGATGTAATAACTGGTCCTGGAAATATTTTTGTTGCAACTGCAAAAAAACTTGTATTTGGTGAAGTAAATATTGATATGATAGCAGGACCAAGTGAGATAGGGATACTAGCAGATAGTAGTGCAAAACCAAAGTATTTAGCAATAGATTTACTTTCTCAGGCTGAACATGATGAGATGGCTAGTTCTATTATGATAACAACAGATGAAAAAGTAGCACTTGATACAAGTGTAGAGGTTGATAACTACCTAAAAGTTTTAAGTAGAAATGAGATAGCTCAAAAATCTATAGATGAGAGGGGTTGTCTCATAGTAACCGATACTATGGAACATGCAATTGAACTTATGAATGAGATTGCACCAGAACATTTAGAGGTTATGACTCAAAATCCTTTTGAACTACTTCCAAGTATCAAACACGCAGGGGCAATTTTCTTAGGTGAAAATACACCTGAACCTATTGGGGATTATGTAGCAGGACCAAACCATACACTTCCTACAGGAGGAACTGCAAAATTTTATAGCCCATTAAATGTAGAAAACTTTATGAAAAAAAGTTCTATTATAAGCTTTAGTAAAAAAGCTATTAATGAAGTTGGAAAAGAGTGTGCGTTACTAGCTGATACAGAAAGTTTAACTGCACATGCTGAGTCTGTTCGTGTAAGACTAGATAAATAATATAACAATATAATAAGAATAAAAGAGGAAATACTATGAGTAAATATGATGCATTATTCGAAGATGAGGAAAATATTTTTGGAGGAACTCCAAAATCAAAGTTTTGGGATATAGCAAACCAAGCTAATGATGATTTAGTTAAAGATCAGTTTGATCAGTATGTACAAAAGTTTACAATAATGGAAAATTTTTTAATTGAACATCATGGAGAAGAGAAATTAGAGCAGATGTTAGCTCAATATAGTCTTGAAAAATCTATGCAATTAGAAGAGGATAAAAAAAGCACTTATGTAGCATGGACTGGCGATATTGTTTGTAGGTTAGATAGTTAAAAAAATATGGAAGAGTTATTACAAGTAAAAGGACAAATAAAAGAATTCGTTCAAGAGATAGCTGATAAAAAAAGTTTAGAACTTCTTGACCTTTTGGCAGAAGGAAAAATGTTACGAAGTAAACTTATATTGAAAATTGCAGGAGTGAGTAGTGATAGTATCAAACTTTGTGCAATAGTTGAGATGATACACGCTGCATCACTTCTTCATGATGATGTGATAGATGAATCAGATATGAGAAGAGGAAAACCTTCTATTAATGCACTTTTTGATAATAAAACTGCTATTATGTTTGGAGATATACTTTATTCAAAGGCATTTACACAATTAACAACTATGGATACAAAGATTGCCCATTGTGTATCAAATGCTGTAACACTTTTAAGTGTTGGAGAGATGTTAGATGTTGATTTGACAGATTCTTTTAATACCTCTTATGACAAATATTTTGATATGATTTATAAAAAAACAGCTTCATTAATAGAAGCTAGTGCAAAAGCAGCATCTATTTTAAGTAAAAAAGATGAAGAAGCTTTTGCTTTATATGGTAAAAATTTGGGACTTGCTTTTCAGATGATAGATGATATTTTAGATATTACACAAGATAGTCAAACACTTGGAAAACCTGCAATGTTAGACTTTGTCGAGGGAAAAGTAACTATCCCTTATCTTTTATTACATGAAAGGCTTGATGATAAAGATAAGTTAGAAAAACTTTATAAAAAACCATTGAGTAAAGAAGAAACTCAATGGATCAAAGAAAAAATGGTAGAAACAAAAGCACTAGAAGATAGTGTAAAACAAGCACAGAATCTTGGACTTGAAGCTATAGAAGCTATTAAAAACTACAATAACAAAGATTTAGAAAATATAATGAGTGATATGATTAATAGAAGTTTTTAAATTATAAAATTAAATTTTAAAGCTGATTTACAATATTTTTAAGGATAATATTTTTGGATTGTTCAATGTAACTTTCATCTAATAAAATATCATATTTTTCAAACATATGTTGACATTCTTTGAGACATTATAGATACTATTTATAAATCTCACTTATAGGTTCTACGACAATAGATATTTTATTTAATAATACTTTTCTACTAGCTTAGTTAATTCAGATTGATTAATGCTTAGATTTGCTGTAAGTAAGTTTATAGTAAAATATCCACTTTAAATAACACTAGGAATAACAAATAATGAAATTTTCAAACTGCTTTATACCAACAACAAAAGAAACACCAAGTGATGCAACACTTCCATCTCATCAATTTTTAGTAAGAGCTGGATTTATAAATCAACAGGGAAGTGGACTTTATAATTATATGCCTTTAGGAAAAATAGTACTTGATAAGATAAGAGCAATTGTAAAAGAGGAACTTGATAAGGCAGGTTGTAATGAAGTACAACTAGGTTTCGTAACACCAATGGAACTTTGGGAAAAAAGTGGACGAGCTACTAAAATGGGCTTAGAGATGCTTCGAATAAAAGATAGAAAAAATAATAGTTTTGTACTGAGTCCTACAAATGAAGAAGCTATGGTAGAGTTAGTAAAAAATAGAGTTACTAGCTACAAAGATTTGCCACTAAACTTATACCAAATCAATACAAAATTTAGAGATGAAGCACGACCAAGATTTGGACTTATGAGAGGTAGAGAGTTTTTAATGAAAGATGGATACTCTTTCCATGAGTCTATTGAAGATATGCAAAGAGAGTTTGCACTTATGGAAGAAACTTACAAAAAAATCTTTACAAGACTTGGGCTTGACTTTAGGGTAGTTGATGCTGATAGTGGAGCTATTGGTGGAACTGGAAGTAAAGAGTTTCATGTAATAGCAAATAGTGGAGAAGATACCATTGTAGTATGTGACAACTGTGAATATGGAGCGAATATTGAAGCAGCCCTTAGAGAACCAAGAGTTATCGATACAGTAAAACTAGATATGAGTGGAAAAGTAGAAACACCAAATCTTAAAACTATTGATGAGGTAAGCTCATTTTTAAAAATTAAACCATCTCAAACTATTAAAGCTGTTATCAAAAAAGCCATCTATGAAGAGGAAACAAAAGTTGCAGTATTTTTTGTAAGAGGTGATGATGAACTTGAAGTTACAAAAGCTTGTAATAGTGTCAATGCTTTAGAGCTTGAAGATGCTTCTGAAGAAGATATAAAAGAGGTTGGTTTAGTAGTTGGATATGTTGGTTTAGTTGATATTCCTGAAGATATTATCTATAAAATTGATAATGAATTAAAAGATACTCATGATATGGTATGTGGAGCAAATGAAGATAACTATCATTTATGTGGTGTTGATGTTTGTTGTAAAGAAGAAGATGTTTATGCTGATTTGGTGGCTGTTCAAGAGGGAAATATCTGTAAATGTTGTGGTGGAACTTTAGGGTATACGAAAGGGATTGAAGCTGGACATATCTTTCAACTAGGAGATACTTATAGTAAAGCTTTAGACGCAAACTTTTTAGATAACAATGGAAAATCACAAAGTTTTCAAATGGGAACTTATGGTATTGGTGTAAGTCGTTTAATAGCAGCAGTAGTTGAGCAAAGTCATGATGAAAAAGGGTGTATTTGGACAAAAGAAACTGCCCCATATATTGTAGATGTGATTGTATCAAACGGGAAAAAAGAGGATGAACTTCAAGTTGGACTTGATATTTATGAAGAGCTAAAAAAAGCAGGTATAGATACAATTATAGATGATAGAAAAAAAGAGCGGTTTGGATTTAAAATGGGTGATTTTGAACTTATTGGTTTCCCATACGCTGTAGTAATTGGGAAGAAATTAGCTGATGGAGAAGTTGAAATTATTGAAAGAGCAACTGGAAAAAAACATGAAGTTAAAATAGAGGATATTGTAAAAACAATTCAAAATTTACTAATGTAGTAAAAAGGGGAAAGAGATTTTATTAAAACTCATTTCCCTCAATAGTTCTATAATCTAAAGCAATAACTTCTAAGTTTTCTACACCGTAAGTAATATCAATAGGTCTGCAACACACTTCACAATCATCAACAATATTATAGATACCTTCAACACCTGTATCTAAAAGTATTGAGATGTTTTCATGACAATAAGGACATACAATAAATTTTTCTTCCATAGGAAACCCTTGTACTGTTTTTTTAATTGTATCGTAAGTTGTTAAAAGGATAAGTTATAATTAAGCCCACAAGATATACAATTGCAAAATATATATGCAACTTAGTTGCATAAAATAAAATAAAAAAAGGGATAAAATGCCCATAATAGAGATAAAAAATCTCACCTTTGGATATAAAAAACAAATAGTTTTAGAAAATATAAATCTCAGTGTAGAAAAGAATGACTTCTTAGCAATCATTGGACCTAACGGTGGTGGAAAATCTACTTTACTCAAACTTATTTTAGGAATTGAGAATTATAAAAAAGGTAATATAAAAATATTAGAACAAGAACCATCTAAAAACCTATCAAAAGTAGGTTATGTACCACAAAATACAAACATCAATATTGATTTCCCTATTAAAGTTATTGAAGTAGTGATGATGGGTCATGTGGGACACAAAAGACCACTTTTTGGATATAAAAAAGAGGAAATATCTTGTGCAATGGGTGCTTTAGCACAGGTTGGTATGGAAGAATTTGCTCAAAATAAGATAGGTTCACTTTCAGGTGGTCAGAGACAAAGGGTAATGATAGCACGAGCTTTATGTGCTCATCCAGAGATACTTATACTTGATGAACCAACTGCAAGTATAGATGTTGCTGGACAAAAACAGATATATGATTTACTGAAACTTTTGAATAAAACTATCACTATAATAGTTGTAAGTCACGATATTTCTGTAATACTTGGATATGCTTCAAAAGTAGCCCATATCAACAAAAATATATCTCTCCATGATTTAAGTGATACTAAAACAAACTTTGATAACAAAGATGAGCATTTTTGTGAAGTTGAGTTGTTACAGATGTTAAGTCAAGGAACAAAAGGGTGTTTAGAAAAAGGTTGTTTATGTTAGATATGTTACAGTATGAGTTTATTCAAAATGCTATTATTGCTGGAGTTTTAGTAAGTTTTGCTTCGGGAATAATTGGTTCACTAATAGTAGTAAATCGAATGGTATTTTTAGCAGGAGGGATTGCTCACACCTCCTATGGTGGAATTGGACTTGCTGTTTATTTTGGGTTTCCGATATTTTTAGGTGCTTCAATTTTTGCGTGTACTGCTGCACTTTTGATGGCATTTATTACATTGAAAAATAGAAATAGAATAGATACTTTTATAGGTCTTATTTGGGCAATTGGTATGGCTGTAGGTATAATTCTTATTGATTTAACCCCTGGGTACAATGTAGATTTGATGAGTTATCTTTTTGGTTCAATACTTGCTGTTAGCCATGAAGATTTGTATTATATGAGTGGGTTACTTTTTGTTATAGTGATTATTATGAGTGTTTGGTATAGAGATATTTTGGCTGTTTCGTATGATAGTCAGTATGCAAATCTTCGTTCGATTAATGTACCATTTTTTTATACACTAATTTTGGTTTTATCAGCTTTAACGGTGGTTGTTGCTATAAAAGTTGTGGGACTTATACTAGTGATTGCACTACTTACAATTCCTATTTATATAGCAGAAAAGCTTTCAAATACACTTGCTTCTATGATGGTGTATTCTGGGATAATCTCAACTTTTTTCACACTTTTAGGGCTTTTATTGTCATATAATTATGACTTAACAAGTGGGGCAACTATAATCATGGTAAGTGGTATTGGATTGATACTATTTTTTATAGTACAACAAGTTGTGTACTATAAAAATAGAGTACAATAGATTAAAAATTATTCTTTAAAACAAGTAGGGCATCTTTGTAGATAGGTTCATCTATAAAGCCATACTTCTCATCACTAAACCCTGTAATTCCTAATGTTTGTTGTTTTTCAAATACCTCTTTGATATATTGTGCTTTTTGTATAGTATCACTATTTGTTGCAAAAACTTCATTGACTATATCTACTTGACTTGGACTTGTACACCCTTTTGAGGTAAATCCCATAGCTTTTTCTTTTATACACCATTTTCTAAAAGTATCTAAATCTTTATACTCTTGATAGATAAAAGATACGGGATGAAGTCCTGCTGTCTTACTTTCAATTATAAATTTGCTTAGAATATAATCTATAGTTGGATTATCGAGTTGTAATAAATTTTGTGGTAATTCAAGGGATTCTAAAAGGTCTAAAATACCTAAAAAAACTGTAGTAACTCTAGTGTCAATTTTTAGTTGACTTAGAAGTGCAAAAGCCTCTTTTGTTTCAATAGTAAGATGTACTTCTATATCTGTATCGATAAGTTTTAAAGCTAACTTTACATCATCAAGTGACATAACTTTTGGTATTCGTATTGCATAAGGTTTTATACTATTTATCATCTCTATATCTTTTGCACCACAGTTATCAAAGCTGTTTACGCGTACTACTATATCTTTATTGTCTCTATTTTTGAGTTTTTTGACAACTAATTGCCTTGCAAAATCTTTATCGTGTACTGCATCTTCAAGATTAACTGTAGCAAAATCTGTTTTTAACACATCTAGTTTATCTAGGTGTTTCTCTTTATCTCCTGCTACCATTAAATAGGATCTATTTCCCTTCATATTTGTCCTTATTTCTAAGATAAAAAAAGATTGATTTTAACTCTTCAGGAGTTAAAAAGTATGTTGGCATACTATTTCCATAAGTGAGTTTTTCACATACTTGTGTGTTGTCAAATTTCTTTTTTGGTTTTTCAAGTTTTGGGTCAAGTGTTTGTAGAAAATTTTCATAGGTTACATTTGTAATATCTTTTGTTCTGATTGTACAGATGTACTCTTTCTTTTTTACTTTATGTGTAAAGGTTACTATGATTTTCCCTTTTGCATTGTCTCCATGACATTTACTACAGCTAATACCTCTTGGATTTTTATAAAGCATTTTCCCATATTCATATTGCGTGATAAAAGAGTCTTCAAATGTTGATTCTGAAAAGAGTAAAGTTGCAAATAATAAAATAAATAGTTTAATCATGGGTGCAATTTTACCAATATATTACTTTATGTGTGATTTCTAATTTTAATGAAATCCATGAGGATAATATTTAGCATCGTGAGTTAATACTTGTTTGTAGTATTGTGTATTTTTATAATAGTTCATGATATTTACTAATATAAATGCAATAATCCCCATAATCCAATAAAAAATCCACTGACTTATCATCCCTATAAATCCATCTTCATAGATATAATCAATCACTTGAAAAAACAAAAAAAACAAAGCAGTAGAT